>Ga0315288_10001804_pt1 | contig 27688 bp, 21 predicted proteins | sample YL17G11_20_MG_FD_203454 | JGI IMG/M metagenome (GOLD analysis project Ga0315288, IMG submission 203454) | Sediment microbial communities from Yellowstone Lake, YNP, Wyoming, USA - YL17G11_20 | ecosystem: Environmental > Aquatic > Freshwater > Lake > Sediment | place: USA: Wyoming | collected... | reverse complement strand
TCGGAATGTGTGACTTTTAAATAAAAGGCGGGATGCCGCCGAACAATTGCAGCTATAAAAGGAATCCGAATGATGAATTGGATATCAACGAAGCCAGTGAAGCATAAAACTGTCGCATTTAAGATTGAGGTATCCAGTTTGTTCATTGCTGTCTGCCTGATGATATCGAATCTTTATGCGTCACAGAATTGGCCTTCGTTCCGCGGGCTCTCGGCTTCCGGTGTCACGGAAGGGTATTCAACTCCGACCAGGTGGGATGCAGCTCAATCCGAAAATATCCTTTGGAAAACCCCTATTCCTGGCCTCGGCCACTCGTGCCCGGCAGTGTGGGATGATCGCATCTTTGTCACTACGGCGGTTCAGGACCAGGGGCAATCGAGTCTGAAGGTGGGCATGTACGGAGATGTCGAGTCGGTAGATGAAAAAGATGCTTTCAGTTGGCATATTTACTGTATCAACAGAAAGACTGGCGCCATTCTGTGGGATCGACAATCATACAGGGGAACGCCGAAGGTAAAACGGCACCCCAAGTCCAGCCATGCCAACTCCACACCCTGCACGGATGGAAATTACGTCGTCGCTTTCTTCGGATCCGAAGGAATGTACTGTTACGATATGGAGGGAAACCTCGTATGGAAAAAGGACCTCGGTGTTCTTGACTGGGGCTTCTATCGCAGCCCGTCCGCGCAATGGGGAGGGGGTTGCTCGCCCGTCATATACAAACAGATGGTAATTTTACAATGTGACGTTCAGGAAAACTCGTTTCTTGCCGCTTTTAATTTGAAAGACGGCTCGATCCTGTGGAAAACGCCCAGAAGCGATGTTCCGACATGGAGCACGCCGACCGTTTATCATGCTGAGGAAAATTCCCAGATTATTGTCAACGGATACAGGCATATCGGCGGATACGATATCGAAACAGGCAAAGAGATCTGGAAAATGAAGGGCGGCGGCGACATCCCTGCTCCGACGCCTGTTATCGCCCATGACCTTATTTATATAACAAATGCGCACGGGCGAATGTCTCCGATATACGCCGTGCGCGTCTCGGCAACAGGTGATATATCGCTGGATGAAAACCAAACCAGCAACAAGCACATCGCCTGGAGCTATGTAAAAGGCGGAAACTACATGCCGACGCCCATTGCATATAAAGATTATCTCTATTTCGGTTCGGATAGAGGCACGCTGAGTTGTTTCGAGCCTGAAAGCGGAGAATTAAAATACAGCGAAAAATTAAGCTCTAACGGCGCTGCATTCTCGGCTTCTCTCATCGCTTCCGACGGCAAGATTTATTTTACCGCTGAGAATGGCGAAATATATGTTGTACAGGCGGGGCCTGAATTCAAATTGCTCGCCGTCAATAAGATGGACGAAACCTGCATGGCAACACCGGCGATTTCGCAGGGAATCCTGTTCTTTCGAACCAGAAATCACCTTGTGGCAGTAGGAGCACAGGACCAGCAAGAATAAAAGCCGTCTCTCACTCTCCAGGCCCTTCGGTCGCCTGTGACATTAGAGATTTCTTACGCTCTCCAGGGGCGCTGCCTGCTCAGCTCGCCTGAGAATACCTCCTGGGCGATGAGCACATCTTCGATAATCTGGAAATCGAACATTCCCACACAGGCGAAATCGGCGCCGTTCTCGAAGACATACTTGAAACTCACGCTGGGATGGATTGCGCCGGCGGCCAGGACCTTGAAGGCGATCCAGGGAGTTTCGAGTTTTCTCATATATTCGATTGTCTGTTCCGGCGTGCGAGCCCAGATATTATCGTTTTCCGGCTGGATGTCGGCCGACCAGTATTTTCCGGGATGCAGCGTCTTGACCCAGAAATCGGGTTTTAGCCCGCCGTCGACGCAGGCCTTGACCGTATCCAGCAAATGTGCGCCCAATCCGCCGGGGATGCCCTGCTCCTTGATATATTCGAGCGCCTCGCCCAACAAATCAACCTGGCCTTTTTTGACTGCTTCGTCGGCCAGTCCGCCCTGGATATACACCGCGTGCGCGCCGCTGTCCACTGAGCGTTTGATACCTTCCTGGATAGTCTCGCCCGATGCGCAATCCGATATCCACTGGATTTTGCCGCCCCGCTCGTTCCAATAGCGATTGATGACCGTGTCGGAGACGGGATTGGTCAAAATCGTATTGATCCCGTTATCCTCTGCAATCTCCAGTGTCTCGAATACTTTTTGGTCGGTATGATAGGCCTTGACCAGCGATGAGACATATACCAAATCCCTGCTGTGCGCCCAGCCGCCGATAAGATTGCCGCCGCAGAATATCCGGCTGATTTTGAGATTCTTGATTTTGCCGAAGGGCAGTTTATTGCCGGCCGAGCCGGACTTGTTTTCCGCTGCTTTGGCTTTGCCTTCAGCGGATTTCTCCGTCATTTTAGCGAGCAGGTTCTGCTCCTCGAAACTTTTAAGCCCCAACGTTGCTCCCGCCGAAGCGGCGATGGATTTCTTCAAAAATCCCCGACGATTTACATTCTCATTTGACATGACTGCTATCCTTTCTATCAGTTCCAGCACACCCTGTACATCGGCAAACAACAAATTCACATTATAATTGCAACAACAGGTCAGATCAAGTTTTATAATCTTAACGTGTGATCGCTCGATTTCTCACCGATCGGCTGTTATTCTCCCAGGGCGTACAAATTACTGGTTGTTCGCAGGTATATTATGTTTTCAGCAATAGCTGGAGTCGCAAAAATCTTATCTCCGAAATCGTTTTTGGCCAGAATTTTCAGTTCATCATCGACCTGAATGACCGTCACAACGCCTCGCACGGAGGCAGCGATAATCTTATCGCCCGCGGCAATTGGTGAGGCAACGTATTGACCGGCCGCACCTATTCGCTCGCGGAAGAATTCTTTGCCGGTTGCTGCCTCCAGGCAGGTCAAAACGCCGCCGTCACGCAGGAGGTAGAGTTTTCCCCGGCAATAGAGCGGCGAGGGCGTCTCGGGAATGCCGCGCCGAATTTCCCAGGCCACATGCGATTTACGGGCATCCTGTGTCGCTCCGGGGCGAATTGCCACCAGGTTGGGTTGGCTAATGGCGGCGAAACCTGACATAGTTTGCATCCATTCGGCTTCACTGATGATCCGGTTCTTGTCATGGTCGAAGATTCTCAGCAGAGTGTCCATGTTGTTGACCGGCAGCCCATAACCGGGATTGTCTTTGGGCAACTCCGGTCGCTGTATGAAAGCAAAGCCTTCCGTCATTTCGTCGCGCTGTATTTGATTGTCGTGATTCCGGTCGAACTCCTCGACGGTGGTCTTCCAGGTTCCAGCCGCATCCAACTTGTCATCTCCGCGTCCACCCAGGGCCGCGGCGCCGGCAAACAGGAGCCCATCGCCGGTTATGGGGATACCGACTGTTTCGTCCGAAAAACCACCGGCCCACCATATCTCCTCGCACGTGGACGGATCGTAGGAGGTCAGCCGTTTGGAACCCAACACGACAAGCTCTTCGGCCTGGCCATGACGCCAGATCATGGGCGTTGACCAGCCGGCCTTGAACAATGACCGCGGCTGCTCCCAGACCGTTTCACCTGTATCACAATTAACAGCCAGCAAGCGGGAGGAACCGCCGTCGCCGTCCAAAACCATAATCACTTTGTCTTGGTACAATATGGGCGAGGTCCCCATTCCATATTTGCTTTTCGGCATTTCGATTTTACGCTGCCAGACCTCGTTTCCTGCATGGTCGTAACAAATCAGCCCGTAGGTCCCGAAATAGACATAAACATGCTTATCGTCCGCAACCGGGGTGGAAGATGCAGCATTATTCAGTGGATGAAAACTTATCTTTGTTTCGGCCTGAACAAATTGGCGCCACAAAATTTTACCGTCTTCATGGTTAATGCATAACGTAATAAGTTCCTCTTTATTGGCTGGTTCAGCGGCCGTAAGAAAGATGAGATTGCTCCAGATAACAGGGGACGAATGGCCCGCTGGGATCACGGTTTTCCATAAAACGTTCGATTCCGGGCTGAAATTAACGGGAATGCGGTCCGCTTCCACCACTCCCTGTCCATTGGGGCCTCGAAATTGATTCCAGTAAACCTTTGCATCCCTGCCGTTCGCTATCAGGCTGAACAAGAGGACAATTATCGTATATATGCAGGCATTTACCGTTAAGTTGTGTTTATATCTGAATTGCAATTAGTCTGTTTCCCCTTGTATAAGAAGTTCCCTGCTCCGACCCCCTACGCCCTCCACGGCCGTTCTCTGTTTAGTGTGCCGGACAGAATATCTTTTGCAATAAGCACATCTTCGATAATCTGAAAATCAAACATCCCCACACAGGCAAAATCGGCGCCGTTCTCGAATGCGTATTTAAAGCCGTCCCTGGGATGAATCGCCCCGGCGGCCAGAACCTTGTAAGCGATCCACGGCTTTTCCATCGTCTTCATAAACTCGACGGTTTTCTCGGGGTTTTTGTCCCAGTAATTATCCATGTTGTAGTTGTCGATGACATCTTCATCCTGGTCCGGCTGCCGCTTTGACCAGTAATTGGTGCTGTGATGAGTTTTCATATAGAAGTCGGTGTTCAGGCCGGCTTTTTCACACGCCATGGGCGTTTCTAAATTGTGTCCGCCGACGCCCCCAATGATTCCGTTGCCCTTGATGAAATCGACGACTTTTCCAATCATATCCATCCTTTCATTTCGAGCCCAGAGGTCCCCGATATTGCCGATCAGAAAAGCCCCAACGGCTCCGGCGTCAATTGCCTTTTGGACGTCACCCGTAAGATCGTCCGTCTGGGTGGTGCATTGTGCGATCCACTGGATTTGCCCGCCTCTTTCTTCGCGGTATTTCTTGAGAAGTTCCGCCGAGCCGGAACCGGTAATGATCGTGTTGATTCCGTTTTCCTCGCATATCTGGAGCGTCTCGATAATCTTTTCGTCCGTGAAGTAATGCATGAGCAAAGAGGAGACATAAGTCAAATCTCTACTGTGGGCGTATCCGCCGATCAGATTTCCGCCGCATATCAGCCTGCTGATTTTGACTTTTCCAATCCGGCCCGCCGGCAGTCCCTTGACCGAGCCGGCTTGCGATTCATTCGGTTTCTTCATTGCCGCCAGCAGGGCCTGCTCTTCCAGACTCGGGGCCGACGTAATCGCGGCGGTGCCGATAACAGATTTCTTCAGAAAGTTTCTGCGATCAAGGTTTCGTGACATTTTCCAAGCTCTCTCCAAAACAATTTCACATGGCTGCAAATTTGTCTCTATTCGGCTCCGTGCTTCTCCAGCAGTTCAAGCATCACCCTGTTTCCTTTCGGTTTGGCAAGCGTTAACGGAGTCATCCCCCGCTGGTTTTTGATATTGACGTCGGCGCCTTTGGCGATAAGCAGCTCTGCAATCTCCGTTTGGCCGGTCATAGCGGCAACATGGAGCGGCGAGCCGAGATTTGTACCCATGGCGTTTACATCCGCACCGTCGTCGATAAGGAAACTTGCGATTTCTTTGCAGTTTCTCATGACCGCAAAGTGCAGGGGGGTCGTACCGTCCGTCATCTTTACATGAGTGTTGGCGCCTTTGGAGATAAGCAGAGCCGCCGCTGCCTCATGGCCTTGTAAGAGCGCTATGTGCAGAAGCGACGCCCCATTATTAGCCGTTGCATTGACGTCGGCGCCCGCAGCTATAAGTGACTGGATTTTGTCGACGTCACCGGCGGCCACCGCTCGCTGCATCGACGTGGCCTGGTCAACATCTTCATCCGTCCCGGTTGATTCTGTAGCGGTGGTTGTTTCGGCGGTCTCGCTCTCGCTCTCGGTATCGGCCGAAGCCGTTAGGGATTGCCCGGTGGATTTCGTTGTTTTCGCCGGTTGCTGCTGTTTCTGAACGCCGGTTTGCTGCGACGGCCCGGCTTCTTTCTTCTTACACCCAAAAGCAAAAAATGCTAACATCAGGACCAGGCAAAGAAGTCTTATATGTTTCATTATAGTCCACCTTTCAAGGAGCTTTCATCATTTCCATGAAGATTTATTGCATCATTATACAGCACTTTATGTCAAATTGCAACTTTAAGAATTATTACGCCGATCACTCTTTAGCACCGTGCTTATGCAGAAATACGGTAATTTCCTTATAGCCTCTGTCTTTGGCCAATGATATAGGAGTATTGCCGTCATTGTCTCTTATATTGGTGTTTGCGCCCCTGCTGATCAGCAGTTCCACTACATCCATCCGTCCGAACGAAGCCGCCACGTGCAGTGGGGTAAGGCCCTTGTTATTCTTTGCTTCGATATCTGCTCCGCTTGCGATAAGAACCTGGGCGATATCGCAGTAGCCCCGCAGGGCGGTAACGTGCAGAGGCGTTCTGCCGGATTGGTTTTTAGTGTTGACCTCGGCGCCGCCGGCGATGAGCAGTTCAATAACTTTTTTATGGCCCCCGAATGCCGCCCGTTCCAGCGGCGTCTGGCCATAAGGGTCTCTGGAATTGATGTTGGCACCATTTGCGATGAGCGATTGAACCTGCTCGATATCACCTTGCTCGGCGGCAAGATGCAATGGTGTTACGGCCCCGGCCGGTTTTTTTCCGCACCCGGCGGCAAAGAGCGTGAACGCCAAAAACATACACAGTAACTTTACCTGTTTCATTTTGCCTCACCTCTCGCAATAATGATACCGGAATCGAGACCGCCCGTCAACGAAATCTCGCGAAAAGCAGCCTCATCGTAAAGGATGAAATAAAAAAGCGGCGGTTACATTATGCTTACCACCGCTTTTGAAATATCAGGTAGTGTCTGATTCTACCGGCTTACAAGCGAAATCTGGGCCCAGTATCCGGCCTCGTTCTTCCAGTCGGTCGGTTGGTTTATCAATTCGAGCTTCACCTCTTTTCCCGCGAAGTCGGACAGATCAATCTCGGTCTGCATCCAGCCGTCGGGGGCCGTTTGTTTGCTCACGGCCTTGCGCGCGATTTCTTTGCCGCCGGCAGCGACAATCAGGTCCCAGTCGCCTTCGGGATGATGTCCCACGGTCAGGCGCAGCGTGGTCTTCTTGCCTGCCGGGAGCTTGACTTGCCGTGAAAGCTGACAGCCGGTTCTGCTGTCGAGCGGATGGGTGACAAGCACGTTGCTCTTGCCCATCTCTTCTTCTTTCAGGCCCGGGTCCATCTCGAATCCGCAGCTTTTGACATTCCATCCGGGAGCGAATTTCGAGACGGCCTCGGAAATATCTTTGCCCGCGATGGCGGTGATTTTCGCCATCTCCGCTTTGGTGAATCTGCTGTTGGCGATGGGGCCCGGTTCCCAGCACTGTTCGAGCCTGCCGAGCTTTGGTTTTTTGACCGAAATGACGAACGTCTCTTTGCCATTGCCGTCTTTTTCTATTTGTCCGCCGGCACGCACGACGGACTGACGGACGAGTTTTTCACACACGCCGACGAGCATGGGGAAGTTATATGGTGTGTGACTGAATTTGCCTTCGGGATTTAACGCCGACTTGAATTTGTCCGGCAGGTTCTTAAAACCGATTGTGGTGAATAGTATACCGCCGGCGTTTGAGGGGTTGCAGTCGGAGTCCTGGCCGCAGCGAGCGGTGATAAAAATTGTTTTGTCAAGGTCGCCTTCGCCGTACAGCAGGCCGATGACAATGTAGGCCCCGTTGATCTTGGCGTCGATATTAAAATCGCCCTTGTCGCAGGAGGATTTGCGGTAGTCGGGATTGTCCTGGTATTTCTCCTCGACGAGCTGCCATGTTTTCTGCCAATCGTCGGGATTCTGCTTATACCAGGCAAGCACATCCCGAATGCACTCGGCATACTGGCTTTCCGCCGGGATACATTTCAGCCCTGCGAGAATGATTTTTTCAATGTCGTTTTCGAAGAAGGCTTCTGCGTACATACCGCCGACGAACTGGCCGCCGTAGAGCCCGTCGCCGTAGTTCATCAGCCGGCCGAAAGTCTCGCCAAGCTCAATCGCAACATTCGGCATGCCCGGCGCAATAAGGCCGGCATAATCCGCCTCGATCTGGTAATCGATGTCGTCGGCGTGCTTGTTGAATTCCGGGTGGCCCGAGTCCGGAGGCGCGATGCCCCGGCGCAGAAGCGTTCGGCCTTCGTTGTTGGCGTGCCAGAGCGGGTATCCGCTGTTGGCGAAGTCAATCCCCGCCTGGCGAATTGAAACATCCATTCCGTAGAGTTCCAGCGTTCGCAGGAATGTCATCTCGACATAAATGTCATCCTGGCCGAACTGGTTGATCATCTCCGGCTTCCAGGACGGTATCTTGTCTTCCGGGATAATCTCGCCCCTGTATTGGAATTCTGTCGGCCCGCCCCAGCCGACGCCGGCCATCTGTCCGATCCAGCCGGCCTTCATCTTGTCCACGTAATCCTCAACGGCGATTCGGCGAACCGGCGACTTGCCGAGTCCGTCCGTCTGGCAGCCGGATAAATATGCCAGACCAAGACTTACTGCGACAATCGATAAAATTCTCGACAAATCCTTAGCCATTGTATACCTCCTTAAGCTAACAGAAAATATGGTTGATTCGTTTGGAGCTTTATAGCCCCGAAAGAGTCAAAAAACAAGTTTTTTGTTGTATAAGCGGAAAAATTGGTGGGGATTATATTTTCAAGTGCATGTTTGCAATGGTTTCAGGAATGAGTATAATGCCCGATGGTTCTTGTCGGATTAATGAAATGAAGAACCTTAAATGGATTTTAATTATGCCGGAATACAGGATGCGATTCGTGATACTGGCTGTAGCCGTTGTGCTGTCGGCTATTTCGACGGCCTCGGCGGGCACATGGCGCCTGGAGAAGGGCCGGGACTTCAAGGCCGTCTCTGCCGATGGCCAGGACAAATTTCTGGTTGCAGTGGCCGACGCCAAGAACTTCGTCAACACCGGCCGGACGAAGGCCGCCCGCAAGGCCTACGATGTAATTAAAAAGGACTTTCCGGAGATTGCAGGGCCTGATTTCGATCTTTTCATCAAGGCTGAAATATATTATTGCAAAGTGCAGTTTACAAAAGCCATCAGAAACTATGACAAGCTGCTGACCGAATATCCTAAAAGCGGATTTCGAGAGGCTGCCCTGGACAGGGAGTTTGCTATAGCTACGGCTTATTTAGCCGGCAAGAAAAAGGTATTGCTCGGTATAATAAAGATTAAAGGATATGCCGAGGGTATCAAAATTATGGAAAAGATTACCGACCAGGTCGGTCTCGACACACAAATGGGGATAAAAGCATCTGTCGCTGTGGCTGAAAACTACGAACAAAGAGAAATGTTCAACGAAGCATTTCTCAAATGGTGGGAGATATCATTGGAATGGGAAATGGGGCCGGTCGGCAGGGATGCATTGCTTGGGATGGCTCGTTGCAAACATGCCGTCTATAACAAGCCTCCTGAGTCTAAAAGGACGTTTTATGACGCCTCAAGCCTGAGTTCGGCAAAAAGCTATTACGGACGATTCAAATTACTATATCCTGAAGATGCCAGGAAAATCGGCGTCGATGAGATACTGAGTAAAATAGACGAGCAATTAGCCTATAAACAACTTACTATAGGCCGGTATTATCAAAGAACCGGAAACAGGCAGTCTGCCAATCTTTATTACGATATGGTAGTGAATAATTGGCCGGACACTAAGGCGGCGGAAGAAGCAAAGGAAATGCTTGCCAAAAAGTGAGATATTGCAGCATGGAAATCGGTCACCTTCTGAAAATTAAGAGAGAAAACCTGAAAAATCGGGGCATGGGGCGCAAGTCTTTGTCCGCACTTATGCTCTTGTGTGCTTGTGCCCTTTGCTTTGGCCTTTGCGGATGTGACGGAATGGCCGGCTATTCCAATGAGTCGCGATATCCGGATGATATCAGCAGCGTTTGTCTGGAAATGTTCGATAACCAGAGCTTTCGACGAGGTGTGGAGTTCGAGCTTTCCGATTCCCTTGCCAAGCGTATCGAGGTCGATACGCCCTATAAGATAGTCTCCGATTCGGACCGTGCCGATAGCGTGATAAGCGGCCAGATAGTATCGATAGGCGAATTGGCGCTCAGCACCGATCCCGAGATAGGCACAATTCTGGAAAAAGAAGTGGAAGTACAGGCCGTTGTTAATTGGAAAAATCTGAAGACCGGACAATTGATGATGGATCATATTCCTGTTAGTGCCTCAGCAAGTTACTCGACATACCAGCAGCAGGATTTTAAGTATGCATCGACTCTTGCGGCAAACAATCTGGCACGAAAGATCGTAGAACTAATGGAAAGGAAATGGTAAATTCGTGAGCCGGATCACGAATTACTGAATATTAAATTATGAATGACATACAAGACAATAAGCCCGATTTGCCGCGTCGCGGCCTGCAAAACAGACCGGGCAAAAAACCGCCCCTGCCCCGATATAAGCGAGGACCGTTCAGCTACCTTGTTATTGCAATCGCGATATTCATGGTAATGATGATGCTGCAGCAGTGGCAGAGGATCGACAAGATCACCCTGGATGAATTCAAGCAGCATCTTAAGAAAGGGGAAATCGAAAGTGTCATTGTAAAGGATACCGAGATAACGGGCCAGTTCACTGAAGGGTTTTTCGACGGCCAGGAAGGCAAAAGCAAAAGATCTTTTGTCGTCAATTACACCCCGGACGTGCACGGCAAGTGGCTTGGCGAGCTGCTGGATGAAAGCGGAGTCAAGCAGGAATCGGCGCCGCAGCGTATCTGGCTTATTATGCTGATACAGTGGGTTCTGCCGCTGGTTTTACTGATCGGATTTTTCTACTTTTTCTTCGCCCGGAATCTTCGCAGCGGGGCCGGCGGAATGCTGATGTCGTTCGGTCGCAGCAAACATCGCCTGCAGGGAAAAGACAAGGCCAACGTGACATTTGCCGACGTGGCCGGCGTGGACGAAGCGAAGGAAGAAGTAGCGGAGATAATCGAATTTTTGAAAAATCCGAAAAAATTCCAGCGCCTGGGCGGCCGCATCCCCCGCGGAGTTCTGCTCGTAGGACCACCCGGCTGCGGGAAAACATTGCTGGCAAAAGCCATAGCAGGCCAGGCGGATGTGCCGTTCTTCAGTATCTCCGGCAGTGATTTTGTCGAGATGTTCGTCGGGGTCGGGGCATCGCGTGTACGTGACTTGTTCAAGCAGGCCAAGGAAAATTCGCCCTGCATCATTTTCCTCGACGAAGTCGATGCGATCGGGCGAAAACGCGGTGCCGGTTTTGTCGGCGGCGGGCATGATGAACGTGAACAAACGCTCAACGCAATCCTGGTCGAGATGGACGGGTTTGATACGAACGATCAGGTCATTGTGATAGCGGCGACAAACCGCGCCGATATCCTGGACCATGCGCTGACGCGACCGGGACGATTCGACAGGCAGGTATTTATACCGCTGCCGGACCTGAAAGGCCGGGTTGAGATATTGAGAGTCCACGCCAAGAAGGTCAAGATGGGACCCGATTCCAATCTTGAGAGACTGGCACGCGGCACGCCTATGTTCAGCGGAGCGGACCTGGCGGCCATTATTAACGAAGCGGCCCTGGCTGCGACAATGGCCAACAAGGACAATGTCGAGATGGCCGATCTGGAAGAAGCGAGGGACAAAGTCCGGTGGGGAAGAGCAAAAAAGAGCAGAGTCATCGACCAGAAGGAAAAAGAAATAATCGCTTATCACGAGGCCGGCCATACGCTCGTGCAATCACTGCTCGAAGACGCCGACCCGCTTCACAAGGTAAGCATTATTCCTCGTGGACCTATGGGTGGAGCGACTTTTGCCCTGCCGGAAAAAGACAGGACTATATTTACGAAAACATATTGCATGGCACTTTTGCAGGTGTGCTTCGGAGGCCGGATTGCGGAAGAAATGTTCTGTGATGATTTATCCAGCGGAGCGCAGGCGGATATTCAGCAGGCGACCAATATCACAAAGCAGATGGTTTTGACCTGGGGCATGAGTAAAGAGCTTGGCCCGATCAGCTACGGACCGGATTTGGGTATCAAGGACATTGTGTACGCGATGCCGCCCGAGAAAGAGTATTCGGAAAGAACGGCCGAGGCAATCGACGGCGAGATAAAAAAAGTTACCGACGAGGCATATACAAAAGCAAAGGAATTAATAGAAGCAAACAAGGACAGACTCGAGAACATAGCGAAGGCCCTGCTGAAATACGAAACTCTCGACGCTGGCGAGGTAAAATTGATTCTGGATGGCGGCCTGCTGGACAAGCCCACCGTTGCCGATTTGCTGGCCGTCGAACAAGCCAAAAGCGAGCAGCCGAAACACGAGCCCGAAGAACAGCAAGAGCAGCCGGCTGACTAATATTATTCTGATTCCAATTGTTTCTGAGCTTTTATGCGGGAACGAACTGCAGGAATATCGAAAGGTAAACTGCGTGCAGGCATAATTTCGGCGGTCTGCGTGCTCGCCAGTGCGTGCTGTGCCTGGGGCCAAAATCCGGATGAGCCGAATTCGGCAACTTCTGGCAGCGTCACCTCCGGCATCGAGCTGGCGAGGTACGAAAACGAATTTTCCTCCGTCCGCTTCGAAACCGCTCGAATGGATGCGGCCTTCGGTCTGGCCGTCATATTCGAAGGCACCGGCGACCTTCACTATTATGCCAGGCCCGAAACTGCGCCCGCGCCCGGATTCGAGCTTAAGGTTAAAGCGAAATCCGGCAATTTCAGTTTCGGCGATGCGGCCTTTCCGAAATGGAAGATATTCACCGATCCCGTAGGCAGCAAAGTCGAAGTTTACGCCGGCGATTTCACCGTCTTCGCGCCTATCACGATGGCTAAAGTTCCGGCACAAGTCACTGCCGAAGTCGAAGTCACAATCAGCGGGATTACCTGTACGAGCAAACTCTGCCTGCCGCCGTTCGAGAAGACTCTGCAAACCCAGATCGACTGGAGCCGGCGTGATTCCTGGAAGCAGATTAGTCTCCAGGCCCCGGGTGACACAGCCGCGCCGGTTCAAGTGACTAAAGGGCCGGCCTATTCGACCTGGTTCGCTCTGGCCCTGGCATTTATCGCCGGACTGGGATTGAATATCATGCCGTGCGTCTGGCCGATCCTGCCCCTTATCATCATGCGAATAGTCGACCAGGCGAAATCAGGCCGAAGGCAATCGGTAATGATGGGCCTGGCATTTTGCATCGGGATATTGCTGTTCTTCGCATGCCTGGCCGGCGCCAATATTATCCTGCAGAGCTTTTACGACAGAAACCTGAGCTGGGGCGACCACCTGCGAAATCCCGCCATCGTGACGGCCCTGGCCCTTTTGATGATCGTAATGGCTCTTTTCATGTTCGGCATTTTCACAATCACCGTGCCATCTTCGATAGCGAGCAAGTCCGGCTCAGGCAAAGGTTACGCCGGCTCGGTCGGCATGGGATTTTTAGCGGCGATACTGAGCACACCTTGCAGCTTCGGCATACTAACCGTCGCCTTCGTCTGGGCACAGGGCCAGCCGCTGTTTCTCGGCACGCTGGCTATCATGGTAATCGGGCTCGGCATGGCCGCGCCTTACGCAATCCTGACATCCATGCCGGGGTGGTCAAAACGCCTGCCGAGAGGCGGCCGCTGGATGGAGCTGTTCAAGCAGACGCTCGGCTTTGTACTGCTGGTTATCGCAGTCAAGCTCATCAAAGCCTCCCCGGCGGAAAACCGAATCAACCTGTTATATTTTGCCGTGGTGCTTAGTTTCTCTGTATGGATATGGGGCACATGGGTCACCTACGGCAGCAAACTCTCTCGCAAATTATTTATCCGGGGCATTGCCGTCCTCCTGGTCGTTTTGGCATTTTGGTTCTTTTTCAGGCCGGAGCTTGTGGACTGGCAGGAATACGATACTGCCTCGATCGCGTCCGCAAAATCCGAACAGATGCCGGTCCTGATCAAATTCACCGCCGACTGGTGCACCAACTGCGAAATTGTGGACAGGTTCGTCTTCGGGCGTAAGGATATCGCAAAACTCATCGACAAAAAGGGCGTCCTCGCGATTAAGGGTGACACGACAAAGGCAAGTCAGCCCGCAACACTCGATTTGAGGAATGTTTACAGGGAGCCCGGCGTACCTGTAACCATGCTGTTTTTGCCCGGCGAAACCGAGCCGGTACGCCTGCGCGAGCTGTTCTTTGCGAATGAATTAAAAGCGCTGCTCGAAAAGCTGCCGGACAGGCAAAAAAATAAAAAATAGGCTCGACTGCAAAAAAGTTGGTGGGCTGATAAGAAATAAACCCTGCAACTCTTTTGGATTTAATGCTTTCAGGCAACAGCATGAATGGGTATAATACCGCAGCCATCAGGGCCGATAGAGCCTGCCCGCAGCGCAGCCGAATGGGGCAACGCCGGGAAGCGACCCGAGCGCCCCGATGGTGGCATACAGCATAGGGAGGTATCTTCAACGGTGCCGCCATTTATGTTATTATGCCGGTGCCCATGAAGCGATAAATCCTTTTATAATCATGTGTTAATCAACCAACTTTTTTGGAGTTGAACCAAAAATAAGAACTGTAATTAAAACTGGCAAAGGTCAAAGAATCATGGAAATGATTTCTTTGTCATTCTGAACGCAGTGAAGAATCTCGGTGGTAGCGTTTGGACAAACCGTTACGTTTGAGATTCTTCGGCTTCGCCTCAGAATGACAGGGATGGCCGATTGGACTCAGGAGTGGAATTTAAATTGGCTAAGCAAAAAAAGATAAAAGTCGATAAAGACGAGGCCGGACAGCGAGTCAAAAAAATCTGGCCGATATTGAAAAAGACGTACCCCGATGCAAAAATCGCCCTTCGCTTCGTAAATCCGCTGGAGCTGCTGATCGCGACGATTCTCTCGGCTCAATGCACGGATGTGCGGGTCAATATGGTAACAAAGGATTTGTTCAAAAAATACAAATCCGCCGCCGACTGGACCGGCGCCGATTTAAAACAAATCGAATCGGACATCCGAAGCACGGGTTTTTTCCGCAATAAGGCCCTCAATATCAAGGGAGCGTGCGCCAGGATTGCCGAGCAGTACGGCGGCAAAGTCCCCGGCACAATGGAGGAGCTTCTAACCCTTCCCGGCGTGGGGCGTAAAACGGCCAACTGCGTCCTCGGCGACGCATTCGGCATCCCCGGAATCACCTGCGACACGCACGTGATTCGCCTGTCCCGCCGGCTGGGGCTCTCGGAAAACAGCGATCCGGTTAAGTTGGAATTCGATCTAGCCGAAATAGTCCCTAAAAAGGACTGGACTGCGTTTAGTCATTTAGTGATTACCCATGGCCGAAATATTTGCAAAGCTCGCAAGCCGAACTGCCCGGAATGCCCGGTCGCGAAACACTGCCCCTCGGCGAACAATCCGGACCTGTGGTAGAAAAATATTAACTCGTAACGTATCGTATCCCAAGGAGACGTTTTCTATGATTGACATGACTGACAGCCCCGTGAAAGACCTCTGGCGCATATTCAGAGTAATGGCAGAATTTACAGAAGGCTTCGAAGAGCTTGCTTCGGTCGGCCCGGCAGTATCTATTTTCGGCTCGGCCCGCTCTAAGCCGAATGACCCGTATTACAAGCTCGCCGAGCAGACCGCTTCCGAGCTGGCAAAGGAAGGCTTTGCGATAATAACCGGCGGCGGGGGCGGTATCATGGAGGCGGCAAATAAAGGGGCCGCAGATGCGGGCGGCCAGAGCATCGGCCTGAATATCGAGCTGCCGATGGAGCAGATCCCGAACGACTACCAGAACATCTCGCTGAATTTCCGGTACTTCTTCGTTCGCAAAGTAATGTTCCTCAAGTATGCTCACGGCTTTATCGTCTTCCCCGGCGGCTACGGCACGATGGACGAGTTCTTCGAATCGCTTGTTCTGATACAGACCCTAAAGCAGGCCACGTTCCCCGTGATTCTCATGTGCAGCGAATACTGGGCCGGGCTTGTCGATTGGCTCAGGACCAAGATGCTGGGCGAGCACAAGTACATCGCACCGGAAGACCTGGCCGTTTTTACAATGGCCGACGACGTTCAAACCGCGGTCAAAATTATCAAAGACTTCAAGGAAAGTCCCAGCCGCAGCGGCATAGATTTGCCCCCCGGAATGAAAAAAATTTGAAACGCCGTTTGTATTGCATATCGTGTATTCAATATGCTCAACCCTGCGAAACTCCTTTTGACAATACAAAATGGTGTCTGTTCGGTATTAAAGTTAATCCATTCCAGAAGGACGGCACATGATGAATCGGAAAGCGTTTCAGGATTATTACCCGGAAGAGCTGAGCCATTGCTATGGCTGCGGCAGTCTCAACGAGCACGGCTTGAAAATCAGAAGCTATTGGGATAGCCGCAAGGCCGTGGCCGTTCTTGAGCCCATGCTGTATCATATCGGCATTCCCGGATACGTGTATGGAGGCCTGATTGCCTCGGTCATTGACTGTCACTGTATCGGCACGGCCTCGGCGGTGGTGTTACGAGCCGAAGGCCGGAATATTGAAACATCCGGTCCTCTTCGATTTGTCACAACCTCTCTGCACGTCGATTATTTGCGCCCCGCGCCGATTGGAGTCTCATTGGAGGTTCGAGCAAGAATTAAGGAAATTAAAGGCCAAAAGGTCGTTGTTGCCGCAACCGTCTCGGCAAAAAAAGAGGTCTGTGCCCGCGGGCAGGTCGTAGCAGTCCGGATGCCGGAGCAAATGAAGCCAACCAGCAGCATAGTCTGACCAGATAAAATAAACGGAATGAATGCACAATATAGGTAAATGTCCCTCATGTCCCACAATGAAAGGGAAGAATAAGTAAGCTGTTCCCCGATTTCCGCACATGCTGAAAAAACGTATCCTTTGACCCGATCAACGGCCTTTGGCCGGAAATCCTAAGCACTAAGCCCTAAATCCGAGACAAGATGAGTGGGGTAGGGATAAGGAAAAGGCGGCAGGGCAGATGAAAAAACGGCGAAGCCGCCAATCCGGGGCATTGACGGGACGGGCGGTTTCGAGTATTGTACGGAACAGGTCGAAATCAGGACAAAACCGTACATACTAACCAATATGGAGAAATCGAAAATGAAGAGACGAGAATTCTTGGCGGCGGCGAGTATTGCGCCGATAGCAGCAATGAGTTCAATGGCGGCGGCCGACAGCGGCGACGGCAAACAGGAATACTTAGAGTTCAGGCAATATCATCTACACGTAGGATCGAAGAAAAACCTGGTCGGGGATTTTCTGCGAAAGGTGGGAATACCGGCGATGAATCGCATCGGGATCGGGACGGTCGGCGTCTTTGACACGATGTACGGGCCCAACAGCCCGACGCTATACGTGCTTATGGTGCATAAGTCGCTGGAGACGGTAATGAATTCCGCTTCGATGTTGATGGCGGATGATGAATACCGCAAGGCCGGCGCCGAGTTTATCGATACCCCGCTGTCCGAGCCGGCATACGTACGGATGGAAAGTTCGCTGTTGGTGGCGTTTAAGGGTTTGCCTCAGCTTCGCGTGCCGGAAAATAAGCCTCGCATTTTCGAGCTTCGCACGTACGAGAGCCACAGTATCAAGGCGTCGAAGAAGAAAATCGAGATGTTCAACGAGGGCGGCGAGATTAAGGTTTTTCTTAAGACGGGATTGCAGCCGGTCTTCTTCGGCGAAACTTTAATCGGGCCGAAAATGCCCAACCTTACTTATATGCTCGTCTTCGACGACATGGCGGACCGGGATGCGAAATGGAAGGTGTTCGGCGGCGATCCGGAGTGGAAGAAGCTAAGTAGTAATCCCGAGTATAAGGATACCGTATCCAATATAACCGATATAATTCTTCGCCCGACGCCGTATTCGCAAATATAGCAGGCGGCGGGATAAAGAGAAGGGGGGGCGTAAATTTTATTTGGCTGGTTTGGGACCGAAGATATTTAGTGTTTGTTCGATTAGAGGCAGGGTTTTGGTTGTCACCCTGGGGTCGTAGAAGTCCCCGGTGACATCCATTCGGACCACGGCCTGGCCGAGACCTTCGGTTAAGGACTGCAGGATCGAAGGATCGTCTGTGGCCAGGCGTTTGCCCCTCGCGGTAAGCGCCAGCTCGATGCTGCGGGTTTTCAGGTCCATCCATCCTGAGCCGAAAAAGGCGAGGCTCTGGCCGGCAAGATCGAGCTTCTGTACAAAAAGGCCGTCCTGCTTAATGTAAGAATCGACGAACATCCGGTCGAAAGCGTAGTCTTCCGGCCCCGATAATTGTAGTACCCGCAGAATCTTGGCCAGCGGCGAAAGCTTGCCGACCTGCATGTCGATTATTGAGAGTTTGCATGTGCCGATGCGTGATGAATTGTCGCCGAGCATGGCATTGAGGCTTAACGAGCCGTTCATTTTGCCGCTTGTATGGCCCTGTTCGGGAGCTTGGCCCGAATCTGTGTCTGCGAGAAATTGTTTTAAGTCAATGTTGTCAAAACCTGTTTGGAGAACGTACTCACTGAGCTGCTCGTCGGGCTGTTTGAATTCGAGTTTTCCTTTCAGTTTTCCGCCGTAGCAATCGGCAATTAAACCCTGTGTGGACCAATGGTGAGAGTCGGGGTCATAAAAGATATCGGCTTTAAGATTGGTGAAGGATTTGCCCTGGATTTTCAGCGTGCCGCCATTGAAAGCGCCCTGGAAGCTGCTCAGGCCTTCGCCGGTTTTGTATGTGCCTTTTGTTCTTAAAGTCGCGTTCAATTTGGTTCTGACTCCGGACGTTTTGAAACTGCTGTTGTTAAAAATTACATCGCCGTCGAAATCAATGGATTTTTGGCCGTCATCTGTATGGGAAAGGCTAATGTTCTCAAAATCCAGATCGAAAAGTCCGGCAGGCGAGAGCTTATCGTACAAGGGCTGAACACGCTGGGGCAGGACCAGATTGAGCTGGTTGTCTAATGAAATGTTATTAACCGAAAGATGCAGGAGAATGTCACTGACGGTATTGCCGGTCAGAATTGCCCGGCCGTTTAGTTTTATGGTCGCGTTGTCCGCCGTTGCCGGGACATTATCTCCCATGCTTGCGGCAATGTCTTTTAGCTCGACCCTGTCATCTTTCATTGTTAATGTGCCGGTGATATCTTTCAGCGGGAAGGGAAATTTCGGAATAGTGACACTGTTTCTCAGGCACTCTAAAGTTATGCTGTAATCAGGAGGTTCAGTGAGGCTCTCTTTGTTTAAATCGGCGCTGAGATTGACACTTCCCTGCGGATTTAATTCTGAGACGATTTTCTTCAGCGAGCCGGGCAGCAGGTTAAGCAGATCGTCGTTTAACAGAGTCTGTTCGAGCTTTATTGCCAGTCGATACAGTGACTGCCGGTATTCCTGATCCAGATGGATTTGGCCGGTCAGGGAAATCAAATTGTTGCCATACCCCCCGGCGAATTCTTTGACATTTATCAGGTCCGGTGTGAATATGGCCTTCGCTGTTATATCCGAGACAGGCAGCGGAAATTGTTCTAACTTCAATGAAGCGTTCTTGAAAGACAAACCGGCAGTAACGCTTGGAGGCCCGGAATCTTGTGACGATACTTTTATCAGGCCGTCAGCTAAGCCGGCAGGAGAAAATTGCCGGTACAAATTCTTCTGTTTCTCTGTTAATGCCGTCTCAAGTGTTGCATCCAGCGGGACGTCATTTACCTTGATTAAAAAATCATACATGACCGGCTTGTCGTCGCTGCGAGTTTCTATTTCGCCGTTCAGGATAATCTTGCGCTGACTTACCTGCGAAACGACATCCGAAAAGATCACTTTATTTCTATTGAACAAAAGCCTGCCGGTAAGATTTTGCAATTGATAAGGAAAATGCCGGTATACGGCTTCGGAGCCGTGAAGTTCAACTGCCAGTTTTGTCTCGTTGTCCGTTTGCGCCTGTTGAGTTAGCTGGAGATCTATCGCCGCGAATCCGGTAGGGGAGAAGGCAGACCAGAATTCTTTCTGCTTTGTCTTCAGTGCATTATACAAGTCATTGTCCAGAGGCATGTTGTCGCTCGTGATCCGGATCCCGTACTTCAGGTTTGGCCCGAAGTCACTGCACGAGCCGTTAAAGAAAAGCCGGGTGTTGCCGTGTTTGCCGCTCAGGTTATTAAGTGTTACGCTGTTTTTAGTAAAATCAATCTGGCCGGCCAGGTGTTCTATCGCATACTCAAACCCGCTATAGCAAAATGCGACATCCTTACAGTGTACTTTGCCGGCCATTGTACTTTCGCTCAACCGGCTTAAATTTCCCGACATCTCAAGTTCGGCATCCACCATTCCCTGAGGTTGATACAGGTCCAGAAATCCCTGTAAAGCGGTAAACAGGCCGGACTTGCCCAGGAAAACCGGCCCAACAGATGCAAGGTTGTCCAGTGCCTCATTGCGTCTTGATTGCAAATCCGGCACGCTCAGCTTCAGTAAGAAATCATTATTCCGATCATATTTGAACTCAGCGGCCAACACGTCTATTATCCATGCCATCTCAAGCTCAGGTACGTCTATGGAAGAAATCCCGCCTGCAATTGTTACGATACCCGGCTTCCACAATCCCTTCAACCGGCTCTTGGCGAAACCGGAAGACGTTGTAGCTGTCGTTATTTCAAAACTATAGCCGTCTTCTGAATTTTTATCGAGTCCAAAGTCCGCATCAACGGGCACTGAAACAGCGATTTGTGTCTGCCCGTTCGAAATCTTACTATATTGCAATGTTCCCGCTTTTAGATTAATGCGAGGCATGCTGCCGAGGTTGCTCTTGTTATATTTGATTTTGAGGCCGGATAAATTCGACCAGCCCGTGTCCAAATCGTATTGGGCGGTGAAGACGAAATCGTCGATATTTATGACCTTTAATCTTGGCCGGAGTAAAAGCACGCTGCCTACACTAAATTTTCCATATACCTTTTCGGCTTTGAGTATAGTGTCGCGGCCATTTTGCTCTTTGGGGCTGATTACAAGCTGTTCGATGTAGACCGAGCCGTCGGTGTGGAAATCTACCAGTCCGGTTCTTATCTTGGTATTGGTCAGCTTGGCAATCTGTCGTATTGCGATGTAAGATAGAACCCTACCGGCCTCAATGTAGAAAAACCACGAAAGAGGCGCCAAAATCAATCCTGCGACAAGCCACCGGATTATCGTATTGAGCGTTCGTTTTTGAGTTTTGGGCCGGGCCATAATTAATCATCATTTATTAATAATCGGTTCATTTTATGGCTTTATCAGCGATATCTCGACGGTAATAGGCGCCATCGAATTCTATTTGATCTACAGCTTGATATGCCCGCGCCCTGGCATCTGCAATTGTCCGGCCCAGTGCAGTGACACCCAGTACTCTGCCGCCGTTAGTGACAATATCTCCATCCTGGTCTTTGGTGCCTGCGTGGAATACTATCACATCATCGAGCTTACCGGCCTCTTCAATGCCGGTTATCTTTTTGCCCTTTTCATAATCGCCCGGGTAACCTCCAGAAGCCATAACTACACAAACCGCCGGCCGGGGATCCCATTCGAGGTTAACCTGGTCCAGTGTGCCGTCACAGACAGCTAATAATACTTCCAGCAAATCGCTTTTGAGCCTCATAAGAATAGGCTGGGTCTCGGGATCTCCGAAGCGGACGTTGAATTCCAGCACTCTGGGCCCGCCCGCGGTAATCATCAGCCCTGCATACAACACCCCCTTATACGGCGCGCCGCTGCGATTCATGCCGTCAACCACCGGCACGAGAATTTCCCGCGCGATCTGATTAGTCAAATTATCAGTAACAACTGGAGCCGGGCTGTACGCGCCCATTCCCCCGGTATTGGGTCCGGTGTCACCGTCGCCGATGGGCTTATGGTCCTGCGATGATTCCATAATATAAATATTTCGCCCGTCCACAAACGCCAGGATTGAGGCCTCTTCGCCGAGCAGTTTATCTTCGACGATAATTCTATTGCCTGCCGGGCCGAAAATTTTGTCGCACATGATTTTTTCCGCGGCTAAGATTCCATCAGACGGGTCATCGCAGACAAAAACACCTTTACCCTTTGCAAGACCTGCGGCTTTGATTACCACCGGTTCGTCCCTGCTTGCGATATATGCTTTGGCATCTTCGAATCTATCGAAGGTTCTGCCCTCAGCGGTGGAGACGCTGCTGGATCGCATGAGCTGCTTGGCAAATGCTTTATCCGCTTCGAGTTGAGCGGCCTTGGCGCTCGGGCCGAACGCCTTTATGCCGGCAGCTTCGAACTTATTGACCAGGCCCGCTGCAAGGGGGTCTTCCGGACCGACCACAACAAGCCCCACGTTGTTTTGACGCGCGAACTCCAGAAGTTTGTTGCTATCATCGGAGCCAATTGGAATATTCAGGCCGCACTGGGCTGTGCCGGGATTGCCCGGTGCGATATAGAGCCTGGTCAGGTCTTTCGATTGAGCCAGCTTCCAGGCGATTGCATGTTCGCGTCCGCCGCTACCGATTAAAAGTACGTTCATCTTTAACCTCGAATTAAAATTCAATTTTCTGCCATTACCGCATAAGCAGGAGTCCATAAGCTTAAGCGATAGTCTACCAGAGCGGGCGGTTTTGCTCAAGCTTTTTTGGCAGCCAAGCGGGAGGGTTGCAAAAAGCAAAAAGCAGAGAATTGATTTTTGTCTTTTATCACAGCAACAAGTGTATATAATGGGTCAGCGTTCTTATTCTATGATAATGAGGTGAATACATAAAGGCGTATGAGATGAATAAGAAGTGGGCCAAAATTTCGGCAGTTTGTGTTTTGTTTGGCGTTCTGGCTTTTGCCGGCTGCGTCGAGCCTGTGAGGTATCCGGAGATAGTTAGTGAATTGCCGTCGATTGTGTTTCCGTCGCAATATCGCATTGTCGGCACATCGATTCAGAATCGACCGATAATGTGCCTTGTGCTTGGCGATGGATCGGATATAACCTTCATAATGGCGACAATCCACGGCAACGAAGCTGCCGGAACGCCGCTTGTCCGACGTCTGGCTTCGTATCTGCGGCAACGTCCGTCAATGCTGACCGGGCGGAAAGTAGTGCTCATGGCCGTGGCAAATCCTGACGGCATGGCAAATGACAGCCGTTATAACGCCAAGGGCGTGGACCTCAACCGCAATTTCGAGGCGGCAAACCGTGTCAACAGTAAGGATACCGGACTAACCGCACTTTCCGAGCCGGAAACTCGCGTGCTCCGGCAGGTCATCATGCAGTACACGCCGGACCGAATCGTCAGCATCCATCAGCCGCTGAACTGCATCGATTATGACGGCCCCGCACGAATGCTGGCCGACCGTATGGGTCAATATTGCTCCATTCCGGTAAAGAAGCTGGGCGCCAGGCCGGGCTCGCTCGGCTCATACGCAGGGGTCACATTAGGCATCCCGATAGTAACATTCGAAATGCCGCAAGCCGACTCAGAACTCGATTCCGAAACTCTCTGGCAGAAATACGGAAGAGCACTCTTGGCTGCTATTGTTTACCCCGATATGGTCAAATAGAAAGCAGCATTGGATTAGTGCTTTTTTATCTGTTATTTCCTGTCGCTTATGTGCTGGTTTTCAAGTGTAAGCTTTACAATCCGAGGTTACAATAATGTGTTGATATGGGTATATTCAAATTGAATAATGAGTATAAGCCAGCGGGCGACCAGCCGCAGGCCATTGAGAGGCTTGTGGAAGGACTGCATGCCGGCAGGAAATTCCAGACACTGATGGGCGTTACCGGCTCCGGCAAGACTTTCACAATGGCCAATGTTATAGCTCAGCACAACCTGCCGGTACTTGTTATATCTCATAACAAGACATTGGCCGCCCAGCTTTATGAGGAATTCAAAGAGCTTTTCCCGGAAAACGCCGTCGAGTATTTTGTCAGCTATTACGATTATTACCAGCCGGAAGCGTATATTCCCCAGCGAGATATTTACATCGAAAAAGACGCCTCGAAAAACAGCGACCTCGACCGGCTCCGCCTTTCGACCACGACCAGCCTTTCTACGAGGGATGATTGTATTATCATCGCTTCGGTCTCCTGCATCTTCGGGCTCGGTTCGCCCGAGGATTACAAGGCCAGCGTTGTGGCGATTCGAAAGGGCGACCGCTGCGACAGAAATGACCTGCTCGGCAGATTGGCTGATATCCAGTACAGCAGAAACGATATCGATTTTCAAAGGGGGACGTTCAGGGTCCGCGGCGACGTGGTAGAACTGCATCCTTCTTACGAATCCTTCGCGGTTCGCATTGAATTCTTCGGCGATGAAATCGAGCAGATAAGTTATATAAACCCGGTATCGGCGGAGACTCTCGCTGTCGAAGAGCAGGTTTTCATATATCCGGCTCAGCACTACATCATGCCCGGCGAGAGAATTGAGTCCGCTATTGAAAGCATACAAGCCGAGCTTAAACAACGCCTGGCAACACTCCGAAGCGAAGGCAAGCTGCTGGAAGCCCAGCGGCTGCAGGCCCGGACTATGTACGACATCGAAATGATGCAGGAAATTGGCTATTGCAGCGGCATCGAGAATTACGCCAGGCACCTGGCCGGCCTGCCGCCCGGAGCAAGACCCTATACGCTCATCGATTACTTCCCTGATGATTTCCTTTTGTTTATCGACGAATCTCACGCTACGATTCCGCAGGTGCGGGCGATGTGGGCCGGTGACAGACACAGAAAAGAGACCCTGATAGAGCACGGTTTCAGGTTGCCCAGCGCGCTGGATAACAGGCCGCTTCGCTTCGAAGAATTCCAGGAAAGCTGGGCCAGTGTTATCTTCGTCTCCGCCACCCCTGCGCCGTTCGAGCTGGAGCTGTGCGATCATGAGGTTGTCGAGCAGATCATCAGGCCGACCGGGCTTCTGGACCCGGAGATATTCGTATATCCTGCCGGCAATCAAATTCCACACCTGCTCGGCGAGATCGAGAAACGAGTTGCAGGCAAAGAGCGGGTTCTGGTTACGACCTTGACGAAAAGGATGGCCGAAGACCTGTCGAGCTACATCACGAAAAAAGGTTTCAAATGCCGTTATCTGCACAGCGAAATTGATACCCTTGAAAGAATTGAGATACTTCAAGACCTGCGTCATGGCAATTTTGACGTTCTGGTGGGCGTTAATCTGCTTCGGGAGGGCCTGGATTTGCCGGAAGTCTCAGCCGTCGCTATCCTCGATGCGGACAAGGAAGGATTCCTGAGAAGCCGGACTTCGCTGATTCAAACCATCGGCAGAACCGCACGAAATGTCAACGCGAGCGTATTCCTGTACGCCGATAAGGTTACACCATCGATGCAGAATGCTATTGACGAAACAGAAAGACGCCGTAAAATTCAATTGGAATATAACAGAGAGCATAACATTACACCCGAAACGATAAAAAAGGAAATCCGCAGGAGCCTGACGGATCAGATAAAAGCAAGGCAGACCGCCCGGCAGGCGGTTCGTTTCGGAGATTCGGAGTACGAGAAAGTCGAATTGGCTTCTCAGATTGAAAAGGAAATGCTCGAAGCGGCTCAGAGCCTGGATTTTGAGAGAGCCGCTTTTTTGAGGGACCAGTTGAGAGAGTTAAAAGAACTGCCCGAACTGGTTCTGGTCAACTCAAGAATAAAGAAAAGTGGCTTCCTGGCCACGAAAAGGCAGAAAAGATACAATAAAAAAACTACTTAGTCTTGAAATTCGAAGTAAAAGGAAAAGAGAACAATGAAAAAACTTGATCTTGCAAAAGTACGGCCTCTTATCCAAATGGCAATTGAAGAAGACCTTGGACAGGGTGATAAGACGAGCGAGCTTCTGTTCAAAGATGATACCATAGCCAAGGCAACCATTATCTCACGTGAAGAAATCGTTGTGTGCGGAATGGCTATTGCGAGGGAGATTCTCAAAAGCTATGACGAAAGACTCAATCTGGATGTACACGTCGATGACGGCGAATCGGCCCACGTCGGAAGTAAGCTCGGAATAATCGAAGGGCCTCTTCGCCCTATGCTCAGCGCCGAACGGGTTATGCTAAATTTTATCCAGCGGTTGAGCGGAATTGCTACGACAACGAGGAAATATGTCAGGGCGATTCAGGGCACAAAAGCGCGAATTTACGATACGCGTAAGACGATGCCGGGCTGGCGACTGCTCGAAAAGTACGCGGTCCGCTGCGGCGGCGGATACAATCACCGATTCGGGCTGTATGACGGCATTCTGATTAAAGATAACCATCTGGCGCAATTAGGCAGGGACTTTCATCTCAAACTGCGGGACATTGTTGCTGAGGCAGGGAAGGTCAAAGGCGTCAAATTCGTCGCTGTGGAAGTCGACCATGTTGATGACCAGCTTAACTTCGTCTTGGAGATACCGGGTATCGATATCGTCCTGCTCGACAATATGGGCCAGTGGCAGCTAAAACACGCCGTCGAGATGCGAGACAAAATGTGCGGCAAACAGAAAAGGCCGCTGCTCGAGGCATCGGGGAACATAACGTTAAGCAGCGTCTCTGCTATCGCACAGTGCGGCATCGACAGAATCGCCATAGGTGCGATAACTCATTCGGCAAGAGCCGTGGATATTGGACTCGACAGGTAGACGATTTATGATTTTGTATTTATGATTTATGATTGTGGTCTCCCACGTCGTGAGCCAAATTAGTAAATCGAAAATCAGATTATTAACGAATGCCGAATAACAAATTCAAAATCGCAAATCAGATACCCGACCTTCTGGACCCCGATAAAATAAAGGCGAATCTGAAGACCAATCGCATCGGCGGGAAAATCCTCGTCTATGACAGCACGTCAAGCACCAACGATATTGCCGCCGAGTACGCAAGAAATAAGCAAAACGACGGCTTGGTCATCTTCACCGAGGAGCAGACCGCGGGCAGGGGCCGGGCGGGCAACAAATGGCTCAGCGGCAGGGCGGAAAGCATTCTTTGCTCAATTGTCTTGATTGAAAATAAACTTAGCGCCGAGCTGCTTTCACTAACCTGTGCCGTGGCGGTTGCCGAAACAATTGACACGACGGGCAGGAGCCGGGTAAAAATCAAGTGGCCTAACGACATCATGCTGAACGGCAAAAAAGTTGCCGGCATCCTGCTCGAATCCAAGTCAATGCCGATTTCCGATTGTGGCGAGGCCGTCCCGGCCTTGCGTCCCGTTGGCATCTTGCCAACGGAAACAAACAAGGGCAAGATGCCTTCGCCACATCGGAAATCGAAAATCTACGTTGCCGGTATCGGAATCAACTGTCACCAGAAGAAGGAATCTTTCTCGGACGAATTGCAACAGATCGCAACGAGTATCGATGCTGAAAGTCATTCGATTTCCGATCGCGTCCTGCTGGCAAAGAGACTGCTTAGCTCTGTGGATCATTGGCTTGAAGTAGCAGCAAATAACAGCGAAAAAGTGATCGACCGGTGGCGTGAGCTAAGCATCCATCCGGGTCACAGGGTGACGCTTGTTTTCAACGGCGCCAGGTTTAACGGTCACTGTATCGGGATTGATCCCGAAAAAGGGCTGATCCTCAAATTGGACACCGGCGGCATAAGGATGTTCGATGCTGCTCATACCACCATTGCGAAGTAATCGCGGCACACTCGTTTTCATTGTTTTCGTCCTGGGACAAAAAAATGAACCGCGAGTTTCACTTTCATCGCCTTTCTGATATAGTATTGTTTTGTGCAAATGTATACTGTCTAAACGGAAAGGATAAAAACATGTTGAGAAGCAAACAGAACAACAGCTCAATCGGCATTAGCCTGTGTCTGATCATGTGTTTCCTTGCGGCCAGTTCCGCCGCTCGGATTGGCGCCGGC
>Ga0315288_10001802_pt1 | contig 27729 bp, 20 predicted proteins | sample YL17G11_20_MG_FD_203454 | JGI IMG/M metagenome (GOLD analysis project Ga0315288, IMG submission 203454) | Sediment microbial communities from Yellowstone Lake, YNP, Wyoming, USA - YL17G11_20 | ecosystem: Environmental > Aquatic > Freshwater > Lake > Sediment | place: USA: Wyoming | collected... | reverse complement strand
AGTAGGCATAGACACGGTGATTTAGTTCGTATGTCAGGTGCCCTGCGCACCTGACATTGTTAACGGTTGCGTCAGGGGCTTACTTTTCATAAAAACAAATACACCCTCTCCTTGTTCCTCTCCTCATTGGGGGGGATAGATTATTATATTTTCCTCTCCCCCTTGGGGAGAGGGATACAGGGTGAGGGGGTTTTCAGATTAAGTCAGAACTCAATCCTGGCACAACAGTCTCTCTTACCACCAAAAGCAAATTCACAACAACTTTTGTGGTGAATCGGATAGCTCCGGTATATATGAGAGGCAGTGTATTATACATGCACCCTTTTAACTTTTGCAGAATGCTTAATTTTGAACCTTGAATTTTAAACTCTAAACTCTTAACTCTGAACTCAGTTTATGGTGAGCCTCGAACCATCAAAAAAATGGGCTTCCGAAACACAAAAACGCCAAGTGGTTGTTCCGCCATCAGTTGGATCGAAAAGCTCCTTCCTTAGAGCACATCCATAAATATCCACAATTCGTTGCCGGAGAACGAGCTGGAGGCCTGTCCGTAGAAAAAAGTGAGAAAAAAATATAAACAACCACCAGAAGCACCAGATACACCAGTTCCACCAGACAATCAATTCCCTAACCCCCCTCTCTTTTTAAGAGAGGGGGCATGGGGGTGAGTTCGCAGGACTACTAAAAAATGAAAAACAACCATCAGTAAGTTCAGTATGTTCAGTATGTCCAGCAAGTCCGTAACTTGGAATCCCCCTTTAGCAAAGGGGGACTTAGGGGGATTTGTCAAGTTCCTGTTGGTAACGGACACCTTGTCCGTTACCTTTTACTAAACTAAACGTCACAGTCTCCAACAATAATTTCGAGATGAACCTTAAATGAAAAAGGGCACCAATCCATAAGACTGGCACCCTTTTTGTGTTTGAATCGTGCTGGATTAAACCAAGTCTTGCTCTAATTTGGCATCTGCGACTTTAATGAACCCGCCGATAAAGACACCTTTGGGTATCGGTCGTATCCTCTCTGACCCGACAGAACGGAATATTCCCGCCCGGTCAGGGGATGCATCCCGCATTTTGTCTTCGACCCTGAGCTCAGACCGAAGGGCGGGACGAGCCTGGTGGGAACAGATACTATAATTACTTTTTTCCGTCTAAGATCTTCTCCACCTCTTCTTTCTCAAAATCCATCACCCAAGGAATACCCGAAATCTCTGACGCCTCTTTGGTTAAAGAGGCAATGTCGTCTCTGGTTATATATTCTAAAGCGAACTTTCTGTTTCCGCACATCAATTGTTTTAATCCTTGAGCCAATCTTTGTGCATAAGTGTAGAGTCCAAGTGCACCTGTGGGAATCTTTTTGAAGGCGGTTTCACCCAATTGCCGTTTCAACTCCGGAGCGGAGACGAAGATCTCCTCCGGCGTATTGCCAAATCTCTCGATGAATACCGGCACCATACCCTCGTTGATTCTTTTGCCGATGGTCTTTCCCACCATGGCAGCGGCTATGAAACCTCGTGCCATGCCGATCAGCTTGAAATAAGGAGCACCCAAAGCCAATCCTTTTAGAATCTGATCTTCAAAGGTGAAACCACCAGCTATGGCGATGTCGGGGACATATTCACCCTTCTTTGCCAGTTTATCCGTATATTGATACAGAAGGGAATGCAGTTCTACTGATGGGATTCCCCATTCATTCATCATCCTCCAGGGACTCATTCCAGTTCCACCGCCAGCACCATCAACCGTCAACAGATCGATTTTGGCTTTGGAGGCGAATTTGATGGCCCGGGCTAAATCTACAGGACGATAAGCCCCGGTTTTGAGGAAAATGTGCTTGGCGCCTAAGTCTCTCAACTCCTTCACCCTTTTCATGAAGCCTTCCTCAGTCACCATTCCGACGCGGGAATGCCTTTCAAATTCCTTAAAACTCCCTTGTTTGAAAGCTTCAATATTATCAGGATCCAGAGGGTCAGGCAGAACCACGTATCCTCTTTTCTTTAAGAGCTGTGCCTTTTCCAAAGTGCTAAGTTTTACCTCTCCACCGATATCTTTGGCTCCCTGTCCCCATTTAAGCTCCACCACGTCCACCCCTAACTTAGCAAGCCCATACTCCAGAACGCCCAGCGAGGTATCCTCCACGTTAGATTGAAGGATAATGGCTCCATAGCCATCCTGTTGCCACTCTTTATATAGCTTCACCCTCCAGGAGAGGTCAGGAGCATGCTTCACCTTTCCGTTTTCTATCACGGATTCCACGTCCATTCCCACCACGTTTTCCCCGATGGTCAAAGGAAATCCCGACAAGGCGGCGCCAATAGCCAAACCTTCCCAGTTGTTCTTAGCCACGTTGGTTGATCCCAATCCGGGTATGATGAAAGGCAATCTCACCTTTATCTTAGGGTCATTTCCGATTCTTCTTTCCAGGTTAACATTGGGAAAGATAGCGACGTTAGAATCTGCTGCAATCCCCTTAGCCCCCACCGCAGTTCCCATGATGGTAAAATGAGACAGATCCACCGGATACTCTTTTTCAGAGGCGGCGGTGATGATGCCGAAAGGCTGAGGATAGATCACCTCTGCTCCGCGGTAAGCGGATTTACCGATCTCGCACATTCCGATACAGCCATCCACGCAAGTGACGCACATCCCACTAAATCGACTGACCGAATCCGCAGTTCGATTTTTGGTCAAGGTGGCGGCAGTAGCATTAAGTCTGGTTAACGACATGACTTCTCACTCCTTTTTTATTTTGATATTTACTTATTTGCTAATTGGCTCATCGTTTATCGGTAGCGAAGCCCAGACGGGCACGTCCGTGCTCGTATCGAGGTTCGTTTATCGAACATCGAAGCTCGATTGAACTTCGAGTTACGCTCGACGAGCATCGATTCGAGCATCGAAACCGTTAACCGAGCTTCGAATCATTTTTTAGCAACATCCTCCTTCAGACATTGACAGCAAGGGTCTAAGTAACACAGGGCATCTTCATGCTCTTCCAGACAAACCGGCGAGACGTTCAAGCAAGAGCCACAAACCACTCCCGGCGCCTCCGGTCCCTGACAGCGAAGCTGACAGGCGGGACAGATATACATACATCCTCCGCACAGACGACACTCTTCGGAACGAGCGTCGAAGGGTGTGGTTATCTTGCGCGATTTCCCACGGTTAACAAAGCCGATGGCTTTGCCAGACATCTGTTCGGCACACATCCGAACGCAGAGTCCGCATAGTATACAGTCGTCATGCCTGACTTTAAATCTGGTCCTTTGAACCTCCATCGAAGCGGCTAAATCCTGGATGGTTTTTGAATCCGGGCAGGTGGCTAAGAGAAGCTCCACCACCATCCTCCGGGCTTTTTCCACTCTTTTGGAATGAGTTCGGACCACCAATCCCTCTTCTGCCGGATAAGTGCAGGAAGAGACTAACTTGGTGTTTGTTCCCACCCCGATCTCCACTACGCAAAGTCGACATGCCCCATAAGGGGACAATCCCTCATGATGACATAAGGTGGGTATGGGAAGCCCATAGAACTGTGCAGTCTCAAGTAAGGTCCATCCCTCCTCTGCCTGAACGTCCACTCCATTTAGCTTTAAGCTCAACATAATTTTTCCTTTTATGCTTGAAAATTACATTAATAGTGCTCTGTAACATAAATTTATTCGCTAGGGAAGTTGCCTGTTTTATGGGTTCTGTGGGCTAAAGCCCAAATGAATGTGGGAGTTCTTCACTTCATCCCACGACCTGAAGGGGCTGTTGAAAAAGTTCCTTCTGTGATAAAATCAACAAGGAGAGGTTGTCGTAGGGACAGCCCTTGCTTCGCACTGAGTGCGCTCAGCACGAAGTGTGGCTGTCCTCTTTGGAGTTAGGACAGGGACAAGCCCTGTCCCTACGAAGCCCAATCCCTCAATAACGGGTTTTTCAACACTCCCTAAAGGTCGTGGCAATAAATAGCAACAATTACCACACCCTAAACTTATGTTGCAGAAGCGGGATTTCGCACGCTCAACAAGCCCTGTCCCTACGTACCACTCATCCACAGAATTAGTTTTTCAACAATCCCCAAAGCCTGTGACTATTCAACTTCCTCCGTTTCCAGCTCACAGCGTAAGCAACGCTTGGCTTCTTTAATTGCCATATTTTCATCAAAGCCTAAATCTATTTCTTTGAAGTTTTTGTTTCTCAGGTCTATGGATAGCGTAGGCATTTCCGGTCGCTTAAGAAAAGCCAGCTCCTCTTCGGTTAGCTCTAAAGCCTCCACCAAAATTGAGGGCTTGGTCACCTCGTATACTCTGGTCAAGCTTTCCCCTCTTAGATATTGGTCAATGGATTCAGAGGCGATTTTGCCTGCGGACATAGCTTCTACCACCGTATTAGCTCCGGTCACCACGTCACCGCCGGCAAAAACTCCTTCTTGTTTGGTGGCAAAAGTTTCAGGATCCACAACAATCGTTCCTCTTTTGGAGATATCTACACCAGTTTGCCCTTCCAAGAAGGAAAGGTCGGGTTGTTCTCCAATGGCGGAAATCAAAGCATCCAACTCGATTACAAACTCAGATCCGGAAATGGGAACCGGTCTTCTTCTCCCGCTTTCATCCGGCGCTCCTAATGCCATGCGAATGCACTCTATCCCGATCAATTTACCGTCTTTTCTTAGAACCTTCACCGGAGCGGTTAAGAATTGAACGTCGATTCCCTCTTCGACGGCACTCTCCACCTCTTCTTTGAAAGCGGGCATCTCGGTTTTGGTTCGGCGATAAATTATGGTGACCTTCTCACAGCCTTTAAGCCGATTTGCCACTCGAGCGGAATCGACCGCCGCATTTCCACCACCGATGATACCTACTCTTTTGCCGATTTTGACCTCTTTTCCCAAGTTGACCTCGGTTAGAAATTCCATGGATTCCAAAACACCATCTCCTGCTTCGTCTGGAATCCCCAACTTCATGCTCTTATGTGCGCCTGTGGAGATAAAAACTGCTTTGAATCTTTTCTTGAAAAGATCGTCTAAGGAGAAATCTTTGCCCAAAGCTTGATTGGTTTTTATGGTCACACCGGCATTTTGAATCGCAGAGATGTCGGCATTGAGAACCTTTTTGGGAAGTCTATGTTCCGGAATACCAACCGCCAACATCCCTCCAGCGACCGGTAGTGCTTCAAAAATAGTAACCTCATATCCTTTTTGAGCCAAATAGAATCCACAGGTCAAGCCTGCCGGACCCGAGCCTATAATGGCAACTTTTTCTTCCCTGGTTTTATGAAATTTAACGTCTGGTTTTATTCCGTGGGTGATACCATAATCGGTGGTGAATCTTTTTAAAGCCCTAATGGCAATGGGATCACCGGACTCACCGGCTCGACACTTGAACTCACAGGGGTGATGACACACCCGGGCGCAAACCGAAGGCAAGGGATTGTCTTTTCTTATGATCTGGAAAGCCTTTTCGAATTCACCGTGAGCGATCAAGGCTATGTATACGCATGCCTCTTGATCTATGGGGCAGGTGTGCTGGCAGGGTGAGGAGATGATCTTTTTGCATACCACGGCGGGGCATTTTTTGTATTTGACGTGCGCTTCATATTCATCTCTAAAATATCTTAAAGTGCTCAGCACCGGATTGGAAGCGGTTTGTCCCAGACCGCACATGGTGGTATCCTTAACCGCCAATGCCAGCTCTTCTAAGAGCGCAATATCTGCCGGTGTGCCTTTCCCATCGGTGATGTCCGTCACAATCTCCAGCATTCTTAAGATGCCTTCCCGACAGGTAAAACACTTGCCGCACGATTCATCCTTCAAGAAGTTGAGAAAATATTTGGCTACGTCCACCATGCAGGTGTCCTCGTCCATCACCACCATACCACCGGAGCCCATCATGGAGCCGACTTCGGTTAATTTCTCATAGTCAACCGGTAGGTCTAATAATTTGGTGGGCATACAGCCACCGGAGGGACCACCGGTTTGCACCGCTTTGAATCTCTTGCCACGGGGGATTCCGCCGCCTATATCTTCTATGATTTCCCGGAGGGTTATCCCCATGGGGACTTCGACTAATCCGGTATTATTTATCTTTCCCACCAGGGAAAATATTTTGGTTCCTTTGCTTTTCTCCGTCCCGATTTTAGAATACCACTCTGCTCCCCGGTCTATGATCAAGGGAACGTTTGCCCAGGTCTCTACATTGTTGATGTTGGTCGGTTTTCCCCATAATCCTTTTTGCACCGGATAGGGGGGTCTCTGCCTGGGTTCACCCAATCTCCCTTCGATGGAGGCAATCAGAGCGGTCTCCTCTCCGCACACAAAGGCACCGGCGCCTCGCACTATCTTTAAATCAAAATTAAAACCAGAGCCTAATATATCCTCACCCAAAAGACCATACTCTTTGGCTTGGTTTATGGCGATGCCGACGTTTTTCACTGCCAACGGGTATTCATTTCGCACATAGACGTATCCTTCCCTGGCTCCGATGGCGAATGCTCCAATCAACATACCTTCCAGCACTGCATGGGGATTACCTTCCAAAAGGCTTCGATCCATGTAAGCGCCGGGATCACCTTCATCTGCATTGCAGATTAGGTATTTTGTCTGACCCTTGGCTTTCTTACAGAATTCCCATTTGAACCCGGTGGGGAAACCTCCTCCTCCTCTCCCTCGTAAACCAGATTTTTTCATCTCAGAAATCACCGATTCTGAGGTCATGCTGGACAAAACTTTACGGAAAGCAGAATAACCTCCCAAAACTATGTAATCTTCAATTTCAGTGGGATCAACCAATCTGTTGTTTCCCAAGACCAGCCGATTTTGCTTCTTGTAAAAAGGAAGCTCGTTCTCATGAACGAATTTCTGTCGAGTCACCGGATCAGAGAATAGTAGACGATCAATAACTCGATTATGGACGATCGTCTCGGAGATTATCTGGTCGATGTCTTCCGGCTTCACTTTTTGATACAATATTCCTTCAGGATAAATCAGAACCGTGGGTTCCACCTCGCAGAAGCCGTGACAGCCAGTCACCCGCATGGTCACCTTCTCCTTGAATCCATTTGATCGGATTTTCTGCTTAAAGGCTTCAACCACCTTAGTGGAACCTCGAGCTTGACCGCAGGTGCCGGAGGAGATGGTGATGCATCGTCTATCGGCAGGCTTCTCCTTAATCAAGCTTCCCCGTAGCTCGTCTAATTCTTTTATGCTTTTTAGCTTTTTCATTTTTTATGCCTTTTGAATGTATTTATTTTCTTGGTCTAAAGAACGTGCCGGGAGAGCCGAAGCCAAGTTTCGGCAGCACAAGCTCCGCTTGCGCACTCCATAGTAGTTTCCTTAATGGAATGGACCATACTCATTATAGAAAGCGGAAAGCTCTCCCTCCAGCTTGTCGAATTCGATTAGGTGTTTCTTGCATCCTCGACGGGAGCAGATTTGGATTATCCCACCATGGACAAAGTTGAAAGGAACCATGGGAGCCTGACATAGCTCACAAACACGAGTCGACTTAAGCTCCTTCTGGCAGTGTGGACAAAAGAATTGAGCAATCATCTTTTCAGGAACGAAAACATCGGTCTCGATATTGTAACTTCCGTAAAGGGAAGAAAGATAGAGGGATCCCTTCCTTTTTTCATATTCCAGTAGCACTTTCACGCTGGGGTGTCCATCGATCTTATGCCCTTCTTCCATTAAACTCTTCCCGCAAAGGGGACATTTTACGTTCACCTGAATCATGTAACTCTCCTTTGGGATTTTTCTTACTTAGGATTTGTATTTATCCAAAATCGGATTAATCTTGGCCGTGGTGGTTTGTCCATAATATTCGCCATCTATCACCATCACTGGTCCGATAGCACAGCAACCCAAACAGTTAACGGTTTCCAGCGTGAACGTTTTATCTTCGGTGGTCTCTCCCGTTTTTACGCTCAGCTGTTTTTGAACTTCAGCTAATATCCTTTTGGACCCTCTCACGTGGCAAGCGGTTCCCAGACAGACCGTTACCAGATGTTTTCCTCTGGGCTTAAGGCTAAAAGCTTTGTAGAAAGTGGCAATCCCATAGACGGAGATCAAAGGGAGGCTCAGTTTCTCCGCCACGCTTTTCAAAGCATCCGCGGGAAGATAATTGTAATCGGTCTGAACGTCTTGCAATATGGAAATCAATGCTCCACCCTCTCCTTTGTATCTATCGACTATGGCTGAAACCTTGGTCAAATCTATATCCATAATTTCTCTCTCCTTAGAAAACTTGTAAACTGATATACGCAAGGTCGGATAACCTTGTGAAATTTTTCTCAAATATAACATAATCCCCCTTTTTGTCAAATGCTTTTTGCGTATATAAAATAAATAAAAAAACCAGCGTCTAACCTTTTTGCGATGAACAGGTTAAGCGCTGGTTTCCATTTGCATTTTAAAGCTGTCTATATGGAGATTAAGCGTAAACACCTCTCATCATGAAGACATCCAAAACTCTTTTAATCGCCAGCATGAAGGCGGCGGTGCGCATGTTCACTTTTTTGGCGCAAGAGATCTCCAAAACATCCGCAAAAGCTTTCTTCATTATCTCTTCCATTCTATGGTTGACTTCCTCTTCGCTCCAGAAGAGTCCCATTCGATCCTGCACCCACTCAAAATAGGAGACCGTGACTCCACCGGCGTTGCATAGAATGTCCGGGATGAGGAAAACGCCATTTTTATCCAGTATCTTGTCCGCTTGAGGGATCACTGGCCCATTGGCTCCCTCTGCCACTATTTTCGCCTTTATTTTCGGCGCATTTTCCTCGGTGATCTGATTCTCCAAAGCGGCGGGAACCAATATGTCGCACTCCAGCTCCAAAAGCTCTTGGTTGGAGATCGGCTTGGTGCCCGGAAATTTGACCACGCTCCTGGTCTTCTTCACATAAGGCAAAAGCTTTTTTATGTCAATTCCATTTCGATTATATATCCCTCCTTTGACATCAGAAACCGCTATGATCTTACAACCGTCGTCATAAAGAAGATCAGCCGCCACTGAACCGACATTTCCAAATCCCTGCACTGCCACGGTAGCGCCCTCCATATTGATTCCCAGATGTTTTGCCGCCTCCCGAATGGTGAAGAGCACTCCTCTGCCGGTAGCTTCCACTCTGCCTAATGACCCTCCTAAACCAAGAGGCTTTCCGGTTACCACCGAGGTGACCGTATGCCGTGAATGCATGCTATAAGTATCCATTATCCAAGCCATGGTCTGCTCGTTGGTATTCACGTCGGGGGCGGGCACGTCACTTTCCGGACCTAACACGTCAATTAACTCCGCAGTATAGCGTCGGGTTAGTCTCTCCAGCTCGCCTTTGGACATTTTCGCAGGATCGCAGGTTATCCCTCCCTTGCCACCTCCAAAAGGGATTCCCACCACGGCACATTTCCACGTCATCCAGGCGGCCAGAGCTGAAACTTCATCCAAGGTGACATCCGGATGATAGCGGATGCCCCCTTTAGCGGGACCCCGGATGATCGAATGCTGAACCCGATAACCGGTAAAGACTTTGAAGCTTCCATCATCCATTTGAATGGGAAGCTTCACGATCACCGACCTGCGCGGCTGTTTGATGATTTCTAACCAAGCGGGATCCAACCGTAATCGTTTGGCCGCCTGATCAAATTGAGTCATGGCGTTTTGAAACGAGCTGATTTGGATATCAGTGCTTTTTAATCGTCGTGCCATAATCGACCTCACTTTTTTATGGAACTGCAGTTACCATTTTTATAAATTTATCTCGGTTGCAATTATACGAATCCTTCCATTTTTGTCAAGAGGAAAACGAGAAGGAATTGTAGCAATGGACTGGAAAGCGTAAAAAAGCTGATTTTTTCTTGATATATAGATTATTGAACGGGGTATTATAGAAAATCCTACGTTCGGGTGGGGGTTGCACGGACGTGCCCGTCTGGGAATCCCCACCCGATCCGGTAGAGATAACATTCGCATTGCGTCAAAAGTAAGCTCCTGATGCAACTGACAGAAAATATGCCAACTCAAAAAGTTAATAGCCATAATGTTTACACTCCTTATCTCATTTCGTATATTAAAGATATGGGAACCAAGCGAATCCTTCCTATCTTAGTTGTTATCCTCCTCTCGATAACGCTGGTCTTGATTTTGCGCTTCAACTTCATTGGTTTTGGCACCAGGGTTTCACCGAATGCCAGCCGGGAAGAATGTCTCAAAGCAGCGGAGAGGTATCTGCAAAATAACCAGCCGGAATCAGCCATCTATCCTCTTCTTTTAGCCATCGAGAAAAGTCAAGCAGACTTTCGGGCACATTATCTTCTGGCAAGAGTATACTATCAAACTGAGGTCTACCCTCTGTCTGAAAGAGAATGTAAAATCAGTTTGGAGCTGGATCCTAAGAGCAGGGAAGCTTTGGAGCTTTTGTGTAAGATTAAATTTAAGCAGGGAAAATCGAGCTGGCAACGTCACCAATATAGACTGTCCGAATCGAATCAGGTTGATCTTTCCTCTGCCTTAACTGAGTTTATGTTCATCCTGGAGAAAAGCCAAGATCAAAAACTAATTGACAGCATTGCTAATCTGACCGGAGGGAGATTCAAAATCACCAGACTGACCAACAATCTTTTCTTCGATGACGCCCCCAGTTTCTCTCATGATGGCAAACGAGTCGTTTACCATTCCGACACCAGCTACTTTTTAGAAGATTACGGACTTAAGAAAATTGAGCTAAAAAAAAGTCAAATTTTCGTCATGGATGCGGAGGGGAAGAATAGAACATGCATGTCCCCCCCAGGGGAAAACGAGTCTTCAGAGCGATTTGCCCATTTTTCTCATGACGATAGATGCATGGTCTACGAAAAAGAAAACTCCCCTCCACATGCCGGCGATACCAGCTTTAGTCGTGATCGAGATATATTTCTAAAAGACTTGAATACGGGTGAGATAAAAAGACTTACCCATAACCATTCCTATGATGCTCTTCCCTCCTTCTCTCCTGATGACCAGGAGATAATATTCGTTAGCGATCGACCGGGAGGAGAAAGCTCCCTTTACAAGCTGGATTTGAAAACCGGAGAACCCAAAAATATATTTATGAAAGAATCGTGGAACGAAAAAATCGGTTTATACACCCGACCCAGAAGACTGGTTTTGCCATATTGTCCCAGCTTCTCTCCCGACGGGAAAAAGATTCTTCTTCATGCGGGCTATGATTACAGAGGGATTTTCCTCTTAGATCCGGATGGTGAAGATTTAAAACGCCTTACCGATGGAGAAACGGATTGTTTTTTCCCTTCCTTTTCCCCGGATGGGCAAAGGATCGTTTTGGTCTCCGGTTATACGGACGAAGAGGACCTATATATCATGGATGCGGGCGGCTCTAACCGGATGAGACTGACCTATGACGGAGGAAGTAAAAGATACCCCAGCTTTTCAACCGATGGAAAATCAATTGTCTTTTCCGGTAAACGGGAAGGAGAGCCGGAGAATTATTTTGAGATTTATCTTTTGAATCTGGAGCAAACCATATCAAAAGATAAGCTGAAAGAAAGGTTAGAGGAGTTAAAGAAGTTAGATTCAGAAAAAGCCAGGTAGGTCAACCATACTCGAAGGCATAAACTGAATAGTTCATACCGAAGGGTTGGTTGACAAAGAAGGATGCTACCACCCCTTAATCCCTTCCTTGAACAAGGAGGGGACAGACGGGTGGTTAATTAGTCCTAACCCCAAATGGGTTAAGAAGTGGACCATGATCTTTTTTTTCGACCTCACCTAAATCCCCTCCTTAAACCAGGAGGGGACAGAGGAGTGGTTGATCAACCTTTCTGCTCTTAGGACCCGAAGGAGTTAAATAGATCATGTCTAATTTTCTGTTTATGATATTAGGAGGTGTAGTTGCCGGACTCTGGGGATCGGTCTTGGGGTTAGGTGGGGGAGTGCTTATCATTCCCATGTTGACTTTAATTTTCGGCGTCCCCATGCGTGAAGCCATTGGAGCCTCCTTGGTGTGCGTGATCGCCACCTCCTCCGGAGCGGCGAGCTTATACGTGAAAAAACGTCTTGCCGACATTCGATTGGGAATGACTTTGGAGCTAGCCACTACACTTGGCGCTATTGTCGGAGGGTTAATAGCGGGCATCATAAAACCACAGATACTATCTGTTCTCTTCTCAGTTCTTTTGATTTACACCGCTGGGAGCATGTTACTGAGAAAATCCGGGTTTAGAAACTCAGCATCGTCAAACTTCCCGAATGTATCAAAAGATGTCTCATTACCGGAATATAAAACCACTAATCTCCCCTTGGGTATGGGTGCTTCATTTTTTGCCGGAAACGTCTCCGGGCTGTTAGGTGTGGGGGGTGGCATAATAAAAGTGCCGGTGATGTATTTGTTCATGGGAGTGCCACTCAAAGTCGCAGTAGCCACCAGCAACTTCATGATCGGGGTAACTGCCACCGCCAGTGCATTCGTTTATTTCTCCAGAGGAGAGGTTAATCCTCTGGTAGCAGGTCCCACCATGTTGGGGGTCTTCTTGGGTGCAACTTTTGGATCACATCTTTTCCCGAAAGTAAAAACGGAGTTTCTTAAGAAATTACTTTCTTTCGTTCTTTTGTATGTAGCTTTGGAGATGCTATTTAAGGGATTGGGTTTACGTCTTCTATTTTAGGTTTCTCACAAACCTCTCCCCCTTTTTATTCCCCCTCTCCTTGCTAAGGAGAGGGATTCACCCTGAAGGGATTCACCCTGAAGGGGATAGGGGGTGAGGAATAAAACGCTCATGGCAGACCAGAAAGAAAAAGTCTTTTCTTACGTGAGCACGATTCTTCAAATCGGCTCCTTTTGCGCTGGAGGATTATTGATCTTAGGGCTGGGCATGTTATTTTTTCAAAATCATGACCTGATGAAACCTTCAGTCTTACCACGCCACTCTTTTTCTGAGCTGGTTTCTTCTCTGCTTAAGGGTGAGTCCACCGCCATCATCAATCTGGGAATCTTGGTGATGATGTTTACACCCTTCCTGAGAGTGCTGGTCGCAGCTTTCTCGTTTTTTGCGGAGAGAGACTATAAGTATGCCATAATCGCTTTCGGAGTCATGGTGATACTTTTGTTTACCATCCTGCCAAGCTTCATTTAACTATTTGGACCTGGCTTGGTCGTGGATGTAATGAATGGTAACCGAGGTCTTTGACTCTGAAAGCTAACGATTCAAACTAAACATTACCCGTTAGGAAAATAACTTGAAAATGCTTGACAAGGGTGAATAAAAGATTATAGTTGTAATATGAATATTAGTAGGTCATCAACCCCGCGCTCCTAACAATATTCATTGCCAGGGGTGTAGGTCACCTGAGCTACCAAGCTATCCACCAAAACGCAGATTATGCGTGATACGGTGGGTGTCTTTGGCTGGCGCCAAAGCGGACAAAGGATTTTATAAGGAAACCACATAAGCAATAGTTAAGCGCCATTTTGACATTTTGAGTGAATGGAGTAAAATAAACCAGTGGTCAACTGGCATCGTTTCGAGCCATCGAACTTCGAATATGACTTTGAGCAAGATAAGCTTGCAGCTCACCAGGTGACATTTGATGAAGCTGTGGAATGCTTCTTCTCTGACTACGAAGTACGCCGGAACAAGCGATACCGTGACCGCTATCAACTGATAGGACGGACTATCGGGAGACGTATGCTCAAGATTATTTTTCAACTCAAGCTGAAGAATATCGTCCGTATAATTACAGGATGGCCAATATGACTCCCAAAGGCAAAATAATGAAAAGGAAACTCTCTGAAGAGGGAATCGATAAGATTGTAACGGAGCAAGCGGATAACGATTCCGCATGGGGAAAACCCGTTTATGTTCGTAAAACGAAACCGACTTCTTTATCTGTTCCTGCAAATCTTGCTGCACGGGCAGCTTTCTTGGCTAAATTGCACAAGGAAAGGAGCGTTAAAGAGTGGATTATACACATCATTCGAGAGCGTATTGAACTGGAAGAAGTTGCTTTTGTAGAGGCTAAACGTGATATGGCAGCGAAAATAAACGACTGATTACTTGCTGTAACCGACCCTGCTATGTTGTGCAGACAAGCTCCCTGATGTTTGCCTTCAACACGTAGGTAGGGAAGTTATACGGAAACCGTATAATCGATAGTTAGACTTCAAATCCATGCACTGAAATATCAGCTATAAGCACAAAATGGATGATTACAAATTCACAGAATATTTTGAAAAGGAAGTATTAAAGAAACGACCATATCTCAAGAAGGAATGGTGCATTCAGATAATCGAAAATCCCCTCAAGGTAGAACCTCAAGAGCATAACCGATTTCGATTCTGGGGCGTGATAGAAGAGCTTGAGGGTCGTGTGCTACGCATTATTACTTTGGAAGATAAAAGAACAATTCACAATGCTTTTCCTGATAGAGGGTTTAAACCATGAAGCTTAATTATTACCCCGAGACCGATTCTCTTTATATCGATCTCTCTGAGAAACCAAGCGTTGAAAGCAAGGAAGTTTCTGAAGGGGTGGTACTGGATTATGATGCCGAAGGTAACTTAGTGGGCATTGATATTGACAACGCAAGCAGAAAGGTTCGACTCAAAGAACTCATTCTTCGTAAACTTCCATCAGATATTCATGCTTTGACGGCTTAACAACTCACTTCGCTGGACAGCGCTAATTTCCACATCACTAAACTCTATCATTAGCAAGTGGATCAGGAGCCCCGTGCTCCAGACACTATACATTTGTTCAGCGCCAAGACACCCCCCAGATAGGAGCACAGAAATCCCCGTCTGAGGCACGTCCATGAAACTCCCCTAACAGAAGAGTAACATGTTAGTCTTAGTCGATTTCGACGGAACCATCACCCGGAAGGATGTGGGTGCGCTTTTGTTTAACACTTTTTCAGGTAAACAGAGCCAAAAAATCGTCTCTCTTTGGCTAAAAGGAAAGATTAGCTCAAAAGTATGTTTGGAAAGGGAATGTGGATTAATAGAAATCACCAAATCAGAGCTTAAAAAATTCGCCCTCTCTCAAAAAATCGATGAACAATTCCCTGCCTTTGTCGATCTTTGTAATGAGAAGCAAATTAAACTGGTGATCTTGAGCGACGGATTGGATTTCTATATAAAGCTGATTCTAAAGAAATATGGTTTGGAGGATGTTTCCTTTTATTCCAACCTTCTAAGATTTGAGAACGGAAAATTAAGACCGGATTTTCCCTATTATGATCGAGGATGCGGGAATTGCGGAAATTGTAAGAGGTATCATCTTGAAAAATTAAAAGGAGCGAAACAAAAAGTCGTATATATCGGTGATGGGTTTTCAGATAGATGTGCGGTGCAAGAAGCGGATTTTGTTTTTGCCAAAAATGATCTGCGAAAATTCTGTATGAAGGAAAGCATCAAACATTTTCCTTTTCGCGGTTTTAAAGATGTCATTAGAATATTTCATAAATCCATTATATAGAGGATCATTGCGAGGAGTCCCACCGTTGGTGGGGCGACGAAGCAATCTGCAGAAGACTAAAATTGGAGTGTTCACCTTTAGGTGAACAAAATTGAGATATTTATCGTTTTCGGAAGTTTTAGGTCCCGCTAAAGCGGGACACTCCAGTAAAAACTTCCGCATTTGACTTCTTCTAAAGATCCATAATAATAGAGTAATTAGCAGAAAATTATCAGGGAGAGAAACTAATGAAAGCAGTCATCATGGCTGGGGGCTTCGGAACACGTTTAAGACCATTATCTTGCAGTCTTCCCAAACCCATGGTCTATATGGCAAACAAGCCCATGATGGAGCATATAGTCGACCTTTTGAAAAAACACGGGCTGGTCGATTTGGTAGTTTTGCTCTATTTCCAGGCAGAAACGATCCGGGACTACTTTGGAGATGGCTTAAGATTCGGTTTGAAGATAGAATACGTTCAGGCGCAGGAAGATTACGGGACTGCGGGTGCGGTCAAAAATGCCCAAAGCTTGCTTTCCGAAAGATTCTTAGTCATCTCCGCCGACGTGTTAACCGACATTGATTTAAGCTCTGCCTGTGATTTTCACGTGGGTAATAAAGCCAAAGCCACCATGATTCTTGCCCGGATGGAAAATCCTCTGTCTTATGGCGTGGTCATGACGCAGGGCGATGGCAAAATCTCCAGATTTTTGGAAAAGCCCACCTGGGGGGAAGTATTCAGCGATACGGTCAATACCGGAATATACATATTAGAGCCGGAAGTGCTGCAAGAAATACCACCCCAGCAGAAATTCGATTTCAGCAAGAATCTTTTCCCTCACCTGCTCTCTAATAATCAAAGGTTGTTTGGATTTATCACACCGGATTACTGGCGGGACGTGGGGAACTTAGAGGAATATTCCCAGGCGCATCAGGACATCCTCGAAGGACAAGTTAGAATTGACTTTGGTGGCAATCTGCTTCACCGGGAACACGCCAGCATCTGGGTGGGAAAGAACGTGAAGGTGGGGGAGAAGACTGAGTTTAAGGGGACGGTGGTCATAGGCGACGATGCTCAAATTGGCTCCCATTCCTTCATATACAACTCAGTCATCGGTGATCGCGTGCAGATCGAAGATGACGTAAATTTAGATCGCTGTGTGATCTGGAAGGATACGTCCATCGGTAAAAGAAGCATCTTAACCGAGGCGATTGTGGCAAACCACGCCAAAATTGAAGAAGAGACAGTTATTTTTGAAAACGTCATCATCAGCGAAAATTGTCGTATTGAGAAAGGCGCTAAGGTCAAAGCCAACGTAAGGGTCTGGCCGGGAAAGGCGGTGGAGGCCGGCTCCATCCTCTCCTCCAGTCTGGTGTGGGGAGAAAGATGGAACCGCGAGCTTTTCACCGATGCCAAGGTGATGGGGGTGGGAAACTTAGAGCTGACTCCGGAGTTTGCAGTCAAATTGGGAGCGGCTTATGGTGCTATGGTGGGTAAAAACTCAACCGTGGTCACCAGCCGGGATGCCGGAGCAGATTCCCGCATGATCAATCGGGCAGTAATCTGCGGGCTTCTCTCCGCCGGCGTAAACGTGCATGACTTAAGAACCCTTCCCATTCCAGTGGTTCGATATGAGCTGAAATTCGGAAAAGAACAGGGGGGAATACATACCCGGAGATCACCTCAGGATCCGAAACAGATAGATATTGTTTTCTTCAATGGAGGAGGTCAGGATCTGCCCAATTCTAAGACCAAGTCGGTGGAAAGACTTTTCTTTAGAGAGGATTTCATGAGAGCAGGCCCAGAGGAGATCGGACATCTCGATTTCCCTCAAAGGGTAATCGAATCCTATCGGGAGGATTTTCTTAAGGCAATAAATTCCGATCAAATAAGAAAAGCTCATTTCAAAGTGGTGATCGACTACTCCAATGGGGGAGCTTGTGAGATTTTTCCCTCCATCATTGGATCCTTGGGATGTGAGGTCATCTCTCTGAATGCTTATTTGGATCCCAAAAAACTTTCCCGATTAGACGAAGAGTCAGCTCCTGCCATTCAACAGCTTGGCTCCATAGTGAAATCGGTAAAGGCGGACTTGGGATTCATGTTCGATCCCGGAGCGGAGAAACTGGTGGTGATAGATGAAGAAGGCGAATTCATCCCTCCGGACATTTTGCTTCTGATAGTCACCTCTCTTTTCTTAGGCTCCACCCCCGCCAAAAAGATCGCAATTCCCGTGGTGGCGTCCATGGGGGTGGAAAAAATAGCCCAAGAGTATGGGGTGAAGGTTATCCGGGTGAGGAATGATCATTTAGCCATGATGGATGCAGTCTCCCATTTGAAAGTCGATTTTGTGGGGGGAACCAAAGGAGGTTTCATATTCCCCGGATTCCAATTGGGAGCGGATGCCATGTTTGACGTGGCAAAAATCTTGGAGCTTCTCTCCAAGAATGGCGCTTACGTTTCCAGCCCTACCAAGAAGAGCTTAGCCCAATTGACAAAGGAATTGGATCAATATCACTTGTCCAAAAGAACGGTTCCCTGTTCCTGGGGGAAAAAGGGACAGGTGATGAGAGAGCTTTTGAAATACACGGAGAACTCCCCGCGTGAATTGATAGACGGAGTGAGGGTTTTGGAAGATGAATCCTGGGTGTTGGTGATGCCGGATCGCCGAAAAGCCTCTTTCCATGTTTTCGCCGAAGCAACCAGAAAAGAGTCTGCGGAAAGGCTATTAGAGGAATATGTCAGGAAAATAAATGAATGGCAGAGGTGAACGAAATCACGATTAGTCTTAAAAGTCTTCGAGTATTCAGATCAGGAACATCTTACCATCTGAACCCCTTATTGTATCTTCTCTAAAACTACAAACGCTCGATCAGCATTATAGATTTTGTTTAGAAATCCCAGGTAGTCTGAATAGTCTTTTATCTCAATCGTTTTCTGGGCTATAGTTAGAACTCGCTTATACGTTAACTGGTTTCCCTTTAAGCTGAGACTGGTTTTAAAAGAGCCAAATGAAAAAGCAAAATCCTGTGTCGGAGGTAATGACTTGATCTTCAGCGCAGGAGGAATCTCTAAGCTTACCTCGTCATCTTGGACATAAGCGAACTTATTGTCCACAGGGTATTTTCGTTCTTTTTCGCTGGGAATGTCTTCTGCATCTTCGCGGGTTAATAGATTCAAATTTAAGAGATGTTCCTTTCCAGTGATGGTGGGATACTTGATAAGCTTAGCAGAGAATCCTATAGAAAAAGGAACATCTGAGTTAGTAATCTTCTCAAGATCGTAACTTAACAGCGCATAATTAGGCGCATATTTGCCAATCGATCTACCAAGCCATTCCTTCTGTTTATCCGCACTTAATGAATTTAATATTTCTCTATAGTATGATTCAACGTTACCGGTTGCTGTAAGAGTTCCCGTAATTTCCAGCGATCCATCTGTCGAAAGCTTAGCATAAATTGATTTGCTCAGTCTGTTTTCATCAGCTTTACTGGTTGGAGTTTTTATCAGCCTTGACCTATCTTTCATGACCACCAGAGCCTGACATCCTTCATCCCACCAAGGCAATTCCCGGATGGGACAATAATTGCAAGTGCAGTCCAGCCAGAGAGTCTCTTTTTCCAAGGGAATAAAAGCGATGATATGATTGAATTGATTTGATGGAAAATCCGCTAAAACCGTTCCTTCGTTCTGAGTCAAGATTAAAACAGGATAAGATACCCTTCCGACCACCTTCAACATGGTTATGAACAAAGTAGCCAGGTCTTTGCAGTCACCATAGCCATTGTTCAGAATCAGTTCTGCATTATGGGGTTGATAACCACCTATACCCAGATAAATGGCAACGTAACGGGTCTTGCGCTGAAGGAACTGGTAAAGCGTCTTTACAGTGTCTTGGACAGAGGAACAATCCTTCACTAATGCTTTGATCATCTCGATATTTTGCGGTGTGAATTGGTATCGCCCTTGAGCAAGAGAAACATACCACTCTCCCAAAGCTCCCCAGGAGCTTGTCGATCCTGGGTATCCACCCAAATCAAACTCGTCTGGTGCAAAAAGAAAGCACATAAGATGATCTATCTCTGGGGGCATGTCTTTCTCCGGTTTGAAGGGTAGTACTGGGCTAAGCTCAAAGACAATCTGCCGTTTGTCTTCGCTCTGTTTCTCGACCGGCTCGATTTGTAGGTTACGCTTCTGCATTTTAAATGCAAAATCTCTGGGAACGGTTAACGTGTATAAGGACCGCTCGACAGGAATCTCCATCTGGGGAAACCAATCCGGCCAAAAGAAGAGGCTTTTGTATTTAATTTCGTAGCTATATTCCAAAACATAAGGAAACTTGGGTGTGCTCAAATAGAAACCTTTTAATCTGCTATCTTGGTATAGGGCATAATCAAAATAAATTGGCTCATCTCTTACGTCTTCTTTTTGTAGCTCCTTTATCAATTTTCTATCGAGACTCCTTATTTGAGCTTTTATATTTTCAACTTTCATGAACTTGTTTGTTTTTTGCACAAAAACACCATACTCCTGGCCAGCTTCATTATAAATGCGGAAAATCATATGCACTCGGAGAACGCCATTGTTTTTGTTTTCCACCTTAAATTCCCTTTCATCCAGCTCACATATAGCCCCTTTCTCCGGCATATTCTCATCAGACCTCGGTGTCTGAGCATAAGAGGGGAAAGGAATAACTCCACCATACCAGACTGCCAGGAAAAAAACAACTAAAAATCCCCCTATCAGGTAATTTCTTTTCAAGTCTTTTTCTGTGAATTCAATCATCGTGCTCACGATAATCGTTCCTTTGGCTCAAAATTAATTTGGGTAAACATCATTTCTGTTTCTTGGTGATTATAATCATTTGTTGATCAGCACTAACTACTTCTTGATAAAAGCTACGGAGAGCTTGATATTGTATTACAGGAAAAACAATCTCCGTTACGTCGATCTGACGCTGGCATTTGATTAAGTTTCCCTCTGCTGAAAATGTCTTGCTAAATGTGACACCTGAGATTTTTTTATCTACGTTTGACGGTAGCTCTTTTACTTCAAAGCCATCGGGGATTAAAAACTCTGTATCCTCTATCTTGGTTGCCGGATATGGAAAATCTATGGGGTACTTTCGACTATCACTTGGGAAAGGATTGGACTCAACCCGAGTGAAAAGCACCGGATTAACGTAAAAATCTTCTCCTGTCACCTGAGCATATTGAGGTGCCGACAATGTGAATCGCATCTCTAAGGGTTGATCCACACTATCAAGAGAAACATAAATTAGGCTATCCATGCTGGCAGAGGGAATGAAGCTTAAGACCTCGTTGTCTGCGAATTTTTCTTTTCCCTGTTCTTCAAGCTGTTCTCGGGCGGAAATGTTGTAATACCCTTGATAACTCATTATGACGTCACAAACTACTCGGCCATCATCCAAAATTTTTCCCTTGCTGGTAAAATGTTTTTTGCCAACCACTTTAGCTTGAGGAAGCTCAATAATATGACTTACCACTCCGTCGATTAAAAGTCCATAGGGGACCAAATCATCTGCTGGTAACATGTTAAATGGGCAAAGCTTATCGTATGCATCCAAAAAGGATTCTTGTTCCCCCGCTTTGATCCGAACAATCAGGTGATCAAAATAGGACAGCGTAGGATTGTTTTTATTGATCTTGCCGTGACTTCGGGTCCGAATCAAGACAGGGTGTGCTTGAGCTCCCGCCTTTCTTAACATGCACAAAAGCAATAAATTCTTCTCTGTGGCGGTTCCTTCTAAGTTAGACAAAATGGTTTTGAGGAATTTTTCGTCAAAATTAAAACTGCCCATTCCTCCGTTCCACTTTACGTTATGACGCACGTAATCGTAAATCTTTCTTGCTTTGGCAGAATCTGAGCTTACGTCTCCAATCAGCTCCCTGGTCTTTTTTTCAATAAGCTTGTGTTTTTTAATAGAGCTTTCATATAAACTATCAACAAAATATCCAACCTCTTCCCAAGTATTAATTTCTTCCCAGTTATGGGAAAGAAGGTTTTTTACGACGCGTTTGTATTGCGGCCTTCTAAAATAGATGCCAGTGCGATAATCATTAATACATGCCACATAAGGCTCGTCTTTGTATGGGGCAACATTCTCCAGCTTCCAAGTGTACTCTTTACTATAAAAACCTTCCTTCACTTCTGGATCAGTATTTACGTTTCCTCGATTGACGAATTCGTAATTATATTCCTGCCAAGGTTTGAGTGATAATGTGACTTGAGATATTTTAGTAAAAATCTTGTCCTGAAAATACCAAGGATAGACAAAGAAAGTCTGCTTCCCATAACAATATTCGAAAACGCATCCTTCTTCAACCTTCGGCAAGGTAAAGACTATTTGGTTAAAAAACTTCCCTTTCTTGGTAAAAACTTGGGTTGAATCCAACAAGAATCTTTCGCCACCCTTGGTAAAAGTATATCCCTCGACTCCATTTATCTTCTCACCGATGAAAAAGGGGACAGTAATATTTGCATATTGAGTTCCATTAGCTGTAAAAACCTTGACCCTTTTGTGTTCTCCAAAACCGCCTGGGGTAATATATCCGCTATGATATAATATCACAGCATCTGCAGTTGAATCCTCAGGAATGAAAGTCATCTCAAGCTCCTCTTTACTTACCTCTCCCCATTTTGGTATGGTCGACTCTCCGTAAGCGAGATTAACCAATGCCAGCATGAAGACGAAACACAATCCCATTGCTTTCATTTAAACCTCCTGGAGTTGATATTATAGCAAGTTTAAACGAGACTACCTCCAATGCTCATTCGATTCCCCGATAAAAACTTTATATACTAAAAGCACTATAAACAGTCTGTTTTGAGAAGTCAAGATTTTTTTGCTCTCTTGTCTGGGAGCTAACCGAATTGCAGAGGTGATCTGAAAATAGTTATTATCTATTGAATAGTCTGGTTAATTCGGGCTATTCCTAAGAGAAAAAATTGTCCTCAAGTATGAAGCATAAACTTCTTATCTCCGACCCCACTCTTAGCACCCAAAATCTTCAATAAATCCAAAGGGAACACCGTCTCCCTTCCATTTCGCAATAATTTTCTTAATTTTTCCTTGCTTTTTGCGGTAAGCTGTTATATGAATAGGAGAACTGTGAAGGGGAGAAGATGGAGAAAAAAGTCAAAAGCAAATAATCTCAATGTCAAGGAGGAGGTGACTTATGATTATAAAGAATCAAAAGATGCTTGTGGTTTTCAGTATGATAAGCTTGGCTGCTTTTATGGGTTGGGGATGTGCCTCGTCATCTTACGTTAAAAAAAGAACTCAACAGCTTGAGGATATGAACAAAGCGAGCCAGACACAAATCGACCAGCTTGAGCAGAAGCTCACCGCCACAGATGCCAAAGCAGATGATGCTTTGAATACTGCCCGTCAAGCTCTGAAGAAAGCGGAGGAAGCCGCAGGCTATACCGGATATGTAGAATTCACAGCCATCGGTGAAAGAGAAGCGAATTTCGATTTCAACGAATACCAGCTTACCAAATTCGGAAAGGATATTTTGGATGAGATCGGCGCTGCCATGCAGCAACACCCGGAGCTGATATTGGAAATCGAGGGACATACGGATAACGTTGGCTCAGACGACTATAATTTAGTTTTAGGAAAAAAACGGGCAGAAAGCGTTCAAAGATATTTGGCTGAGAAATTCGGCATCGCCCTTCATAGAATGTTCTACATTAGTTTCGGAGAATCCAAATCCAAGGAATCGGGTGATATTGAAACGGGGCAAGCCGCACAACGAAAGGCGGTATTGCGACTTTTGGGACCTAAAGTCGAATAGCTGTATCTGCTTGGAGAATCCAGATTCATCCTTTTCGATCTATCTTTTATTTGTCCCCCTCACGCTGATCCTCTCCCCCTAGGAAGAGGGATATAGGGTGAGGGGGAACTTTTTATTATAAATCAATGAGTTGATGTTCTGATCCAATTTAATGCTTCTATCAAAACGCATTCACTCCATAAATTCTTGCCTAAGAGATTATACTAAAACAGCTACTAATTCCGCCGACCAAAGATAGAGACGGGGGTAGAAGCAATCAAACGATTCGAATGGGGGGGATTTTTCCTTTTTTTGAAGATTCTGCTTGCGTTTTACCGAGTTTCAGTTATATTTAAGCTGGAAGGGGAAGTCTTCAAAATAATGTAGCTTTATTCTTGAACTTTATCTTTTTTCCTGGAGGTAAGGCATGATCACAAGAATTGCTTTATTGGGGCTATGTTTGGCACTTTGTTGCCAACCGGTGTTTGGTGGCATAATCAACATTGCTGATAACTCAGCCACACCAAAGGAGAGCATAAGGGAATCACTAAAAGCAGAGGAATCGGTGATTTCCGGTCAGGGATACGACTGCGAAGAGGACTTAATCGAGGTGATGTTCGCATCGGATTCTAAGGTTCGCCTTCGTAGTCAAACATTGGTTGATTTCACATCTAACGCTCTGGTGGGTGTAGATGGTGTGCTCCAAAAGCTCGCCTGGTCAGAGTGGAATCGAATCTGTGATGTCCCGGAGGAGAAGCTGGATGAGATTAGTGCTCGTGGAGAAGCTAACACAGGCAAGCCGGTTTACAACTTGAACAACATCTATCGTCTGCGGATTCCTAAGGGGCATGACGTCTGGTCTGTGAGTGCGGAGTTGGAAGCATTACCCGGCATCATACTTGCCCGACCGGTGCCGAAACCGATGCCTCTTCCCAATCCTCCCAACTACGCTTCTTGCACGGGTGACACCTGTCAAGGTTACTTGCGCTCGGCAAGCTCCACTCCGAAAGGAATCGACGCTGATTATGCCTGGACCCAAACCGGAGGAAATGGAGCTGGCGTGACCGTGTGTGATTTAGAGTATGGGTGGAATTACAATCATGCTGATCTAACCAAAGCGGTTGGGTCGCAAATCAATCCGAATCCGATATTTTATCCTGCCGGAGCGGATACCAACCACGGTACCGCAGTCATCGGTGAACTGGTGTCCGATAATAACGGCTGGGGAACCACCGGGATTTGCTATGGGGCAAATTTGAAAACCTGTGGAACGGTATACCCTAATGCCACCACTTGGAATGTCCCTGGTGCAATGGCTTATGCCATTGCCAATTTATCTGCGGGTGACGTGATTCTTTTGGAACAACAATGGGCCTACACTTATTTAGGTACCGACTACGTTCCCATCGAGTGGTGGCTTAACTATTCTCCCAATCCTCAGTCATATAACGGAGTCTATGCCGCGATTGAGAATGCCGTTGCGAACGGGATTAATGTGGTAGAAGCCGGTGGGAACGGCTATGTGAATACCAATTATCTCACTTGGTATGGAAATTCGGGCGCTATCATCGTAGGAGCAGGAGGAGTATACACCGGAGGCACTTGGCCTCAAGGAGATCTCGCCAAACTCGACTTCTCCAGTTTTGGCAGACGTTTTGACCTTCAAGGCTGGGGTGAAAACGTGACTACCACCGGATATGGTAATCTCTACAGCGCTCAAGGATATAACTATTGGTATAGAAAACACTTCGATGGGACTTCGAGTGCTTCTCCTATCGTAGCGGGAGCGGTAGCTTGTTGCGTGGGCTACTGGAAGGCGAATATCTCATCGGTTCCGCCCTCACCTCATTATCTCCGAACTGTTCTGATAAACACCGGAACGCCGCAGGTCGGCTCACAATCCGGATGGATTGGTCCCCGACCGGATTTGCGGGATGCGTTTACCGCATTCGGCTCCGAGTGGGTTAATCTGACCTATCCTCCTCTTGGAGATACAACATTTTCAGCGGGAGTAGCTTGTGGAGACTATGACAACGACGGTGACCTGGACATCTATTTGGCAAATTGTTATAGTCCTAACAAGCTTTTTAGGAATGAAGGTGATGGGATTTTTGTTGACGCTACCAGCAGTCCCTTGGATGATCCGGACTGTGGTTATGGTGTGGGTTGGGGAGATTATGACAACGATGGAGACCTGGATATATATTTAGCTAACTGTCTTAACGGCAACCGGCTATTTCGAAACGAAGGTGGGGGAAGTTTCGTTGATGCGACCACTGGACCTTTGGGAGATTATCCGGCGTGTGGAGTGGCATTTTCCTGGGGAGATTTTGATAATGATGGTGACTTAGATATCTACCTGATGAATGCGGATAGTAGCTGTAAGCTTTTCCGAAACGATGGGGGTGGAACCTTCGTTGATGCCACCAGTGGTCCATTAGGCTGTCCGGGAGATAACAGAGCCGTATCTTGCGCTGATTATGATAATGATGGGGATCTCGACATCTATCTGGTGAACGGAGGCATGCTGGCCAACAAGCTTTTCCGAAACGATGGAGGATTGGTATTTGTTGATGCTACTACTGGTCCATTAGGAGACCTGCGTAGCGCCCGGGGAGTCGACTGGGGTGATTATGACAATGATGGTGATCTTGATATCTACTTCGCCAACTACAACGAGGGAAATAAGCTTTTGCGCAACGATGGCGGAGGAACATTCGTAGACGTCACCACCCCGGTTTTGGCAGATGGAGGAAACCCATCCAACGTGGCTTGGGCTGACTATGACAACGATGGCGACCTCGATCTCTTCATAGCCAAAGCTCATAGCGTGTTTCAGGGAGAGATTAAGCTTTTGCGTAACGATGGCGGTGGGACTTTTGTTGACGCAACTTCTGGAGCTTTAGCAGATTCGGGATTGTGGAGCGGTGCGACTTTAGGAGATTTCGATAACGACGGTGATCTCGATCTTTATGTAGCCAACATGCAAGGTGCTAACAGACTATTTCTAAACCAGAAGGGTTCCGCCAATCACTGGCTCCATGTCAACTTAGTGGGTGTGGTCTCCAACAAGTCAGCTATCGGTGCTCGGGTTCGCGCAGTATCGGGTACATTATCTCAGATACGGGAAATTTCAGGTGGTTCCGGGTATATGTCCCAGAATTCATTGACCGCTGAGTTTGGATTAGGCTCCCGGACAATAGTAGATTCTCTGGTGATACGCTGGCCCTCTGGAACCGTGCAGAAGCTTACCAATCTACCAGTAGACACACTGCTCACCATTACCGAGTCTTCATTCCTCCGCGGGGACGTCAACGGAAGTGGAGTGGTAGAGCTTGGGGATGTAGTCTATTTAATATCCTATTTATATAAAAGCGGTCCTGCCCCTGTTCCCCTACTAGCTGGGGACGTTAATTGCAGTGGAGTGGTTGAGCTCGGCGATGTGGTGTTTCTGATCACCTATCTCTATAAAGGAGGACCACCGCCTCCCTGTTAGAAAGGAAGAAGGAAGAAGGAAGATAAAAAGAGGAGAATCGTATATAAAAACGGTTAACCGTTTTCGTTTTGAGGGCTAAAGCCTAATGAGCGTGGGTGTGCTTCCCTTCATCTCACGACCTGAAGGTCGGGGCAATAAATCAAGACAATAAATCGTTGTAATAAGTCATAAAGTCTCTATATTCATCAATTGCCACGAGCTTTAGCTCGTGGATTCTGTATGCTTGACTCCTTTTTAAATATATATTTCTCTAACTGATCTCCAGACACAGAATTCATGCTTTAGTCAGGTTTATGAGCTTACTTTCAAAAATGCGCTCTCTTTTTCAGCTCCGCAACAAAAATCGCTTGACAAGGAAGCAAGAAAGCGTATATTTAAGACAGCTTAATCGATCATGTGATTCGACCAACATATTGTTCCTTGCGGTTTGGCATTATTCTTTCCGCAGATTCAATAGAGAGCGAAGTCGAAAGAAACAAAGTAGAAGTTGACGAAATCAGAGGGTTGACTTTTAGATCAAGGAGTCACCAAGATGAAAGCGAAATATTACGATAAGCTCGTCATTTTTAAGACTGCTTTTAGTCTGGTCATCTATTTTCTTTTCTCTTTTTGCGTCTTTTCGCCCAACGTTATGTCGGGAACTGGATCCGTGGGACAAACAGGTGACTCGAAGGTAAGGTTGGAGGGAATCAAGTTAGGATTTCATCATCCCTTTTCCGTTTTGGATTTTACGTCCAATCTAACACAAGATAATTTACTCCACCCGATGGTGGGGGATACTGTAGACGTGGCGGTAGAGTACACTTCCGCTTATCCGGGTAACAAAGATTTTCTGGTAACCGTGCTTTTGAAAAATCCAATGAGCTTAGCAGGTTTCGATTTCGAGATCATCATCACTCCACCGGATTTAGCTGATTTTTCCACCGTGCGGGTATATGCCGACAGTATGGACACCTGTGCGGAACCGGAGTTGACCTGCTGGTATCGTTTTCCTGTAAGAGAATGCTTTA
>Ga0315288_10001801_pt1 | contig 27734 bp, 22 predicted proteins | sample YL17G11_20_MG_FD_203454 | JGI IMG/M metagenome (GOLD analysis project Ga0315288, IMG submission 203454) | Sediment microbial communities from Yellowstone Lake, YNP, Wyoming, USA - YL17G11_20 | ecosystem: Environmental > Aquatic > Freshwater > Lake > Sediment | place: USA: Wyoming | collected... | reverse complement strand
ACCGTCTGGTTAACTTTTCCCATCCTTCCCAGTCGCCTTCGGCCAGGGCATCTTCCAGGGACTTTATGGGATACCGTTCCACCAGGTCTTCATAAAAATCGATCATCTCTTCGCTGGAGAGCTTTTTCTCCTTGCCGGTTTTGAAAACGTAGCCCCCATCTTTGTAGAAGCCGCTAGCTGCTGAATCTAAGGCTAAAAAAACGTCTTTCCCGGGCCCATATCCCGCCCGGGTGATTCCTTCTATGATCAACTGGAGCGCCTGCTCATTTGATTCTAACCTCGGCGCGTAACCCCCTTCATCACCGACGGAGGTACTGTAGCCCTTTTTTTTCAAGATCTGGCGGAGATGATGAAAAACCTCCGCGCCCATCCTCAGCGCTTCGGAAAAATTTTTGGCGCCCGCGGGCACAACCATAAACTCCTGAATATCCAAGGCGTTGTCCGCATGGGCTCCCCCATTGATGAAATTCATGAGCGGAACCGGGATCTCTCTGGCTCCCGAGCCTCCCAGGTATCGATAAAGCGGGACGCCCAAGGCCTGTGCCGAGGCGCGGCAGGCGGCCATGGAAACGCCGAGGATGGCATTGGCTCCAAGTTTTGATTTGTTTTCCGTTCCATCCAGCCCAATCAAAAAATAGTCCAGGGCCACCTGGTCCGCAGCCTCCATGCCCTTTATTTGGGGGGCGATGATCCCCTGCACATTCCTCACCGCCTTTTGCACACCCTTACCCAAGAAACGCTTTGGGTCACCATCCCGCAGCTCCAATGCTTCCCTCTCTCCGGTAGAAGCCCCGGAAGGAACAGCCGCTTTCCCCTTCGCCCCCCCCGATAGATGGACTTCAACTTCCACCGTGGGATTCCCGCGCGAATCGAGAATCTCCCTGGCCTTCACCCCGGTAATGTTCGTCATGCCCGCCTCCTCCTTCTCCATTTTCTCCAATACCATACTTTCCAGCTCCTAAAATGATTTGCATCATTCATCCCGGCAATTACCGGAGGGACTTCTTCTCATCTTTTACTGCCTTTCCCAAAAAAATCTTTCAGAATCCCCACCGAGGAGCCAAAATAAAAGAGTTGAATCTCCCCTTAAGTGGAAGGTTATTTTTTTGACTCCTTCCATAACTGATCATACCATTTGGGAACCCTAATATCTTTGGGAAATTCGTGGCGGGGGGTTATCGGCTTGATGTCGATCACCGGCGTGCCATTCAGGGCATCTAAGCCCCGTACCCGCAGGACATTCTTTCTCCGCCCCAGTAACTTAACCAAAGTAAGGCCGATGGGATTTGGCCGGTACTGGGTACGCGTGGCAAAAATACCAACCAAGGGAAGATCCTGGCGTGCCTTGGGATGGATTTTTTTCATCCCTCTACCGGCCTTTTGCACCCGGCTCAGCCAAAAAAGAATCAGGAGGTGGGAGTAATCCTCCACTCCTGCCAATGCCTCCTCAAGCTGTGGGTCGAGGATGATTTCCGACACCACAGATTCCCATCCCTCCCTCTTCATTTTTCCTATAGAGTTTCGAACCCTTCCAATGGCCTTTAAGCTAATTCCCAAAAGAACCGCCTATATTTTGTGATTTGATACCAAATATACTCCAGAAACCAGGGATCTTACTTTGTTCTGTATACCATGCTTGATTATTCCTTTTCAAGATGGAACTTTCTTCCGAAAATTTTCCAATTATCTATATTGATTGTCTGGTTCTTTGGATTAACTTTTTTTAATAAATGTTGAAATTTTTCCAGATACATTAAAAAAATGTGCACTTTTTACCTCATCCCTTCATTTTGGGCCAAAAAAAAAGCTGCCTGGAGCGTCGTCTTGCCCCAGGCAGCTTTGCTTATCAAAGTTTGTTCCGGAAACCCTGCTTAGAAGATCATAAGCCCCCTCAATTCATGCCAATTTTATCTTTAATGGCAGTGGGAAAGCTGATTTCCTTACCCTTTGGCCCCCCCTTCAGAACTTTAGGTTTGGCATGAAGATACTTCTTTACCAGATGCATAACTTCTTCTTCTTCTTCAGGAATCCGAAGATCTGCGTCTTGACTCAGACGATGCAGAAGAATAACAGGATCAAGGATTTCCCCGCAGATGACACAATGCCACCCAAAAAACACATTACTCACATCATAAAACTTCTCAAAAATCATTCTTCCGCCGCATCTTTGGCAACGCATGGCATCTTTCTTCTTATTTCCAGTAGCCATAATGGTTACTTTCATTCTCCCTTCCCCTAAAAATTTTATTTTTTTGATGCAATTTTTTTGCCAAGGATTCTTCCATACGGCAAAAATTTATATGTTGAACGAAAAAAATCAAATCATGGGTAATGTGATATTTGGGGCGAAAAATTGCTTTGGCAAAATTTTTCACATCCAGATTTCAGAGGATCTCTTCGGGCATGGGAGGATCATAAAAAATAATCGAGAATAGCAAAAAAACTAAGCCGCTAATAATTTCAAGTAGGCGGAACTTTTTGAAAAATGAATCCCTTCGCTAAAAAGAAATAGCTAAAGTTCTTTGGCCTTTAAGCGATAAGGTTAATGAAATTTATCTTGACCACTGCCGCCCGCGCAATGCTAATTTTTCTTCTAAGGAGATAGAAATGGCACAAAAAGAAAAGGGTTCGATTCTAATCGTGGATGATGAAATCGGCTCCCGGGAATCTTTACGCATGATTTTTAAACCCATTTACCAGGTTTATACGGCTGCAGACGGTCAAGAAGCACTCAAGTGCATCCAGAATGAAGAGATCGATATCGTCACCCTGGACCTGAAAATGCCCGGAATTTCAGGTTTCGACGTCCTGCGGGGGATCAAGAAACTGAAGGCCGACGTCGAAATCATAATCATAACCGGGTACGGGACTCTCACAAATGCCAAAGAAGCCATAAGTTACGGCGCTGGGGATTTCATCTCCAAACCCTTCAACATCCCCGATATCATTTCTGTCGTCAGTAAGAGCTTCGAACGGAGGAACTACAACCAAAAAATCAACAATCTCGTTCAAAAAATTAAAGGTCTCCAGGCTATGGAAGAGGAAAATAAAGAGGACGACATCCTGTCAATGTGCGGTGAAGATACGGAGCTTGCCCGCGGGGCTTCTGGGCATTAACTTATCTAATATTTCACAAAGACCTTCACGAAATTGAACAATTACATCTTTCGATTTGTACAAAAAAGACCAAATGCCTCCCTTTTGTGTTTCCTCTGGGGAAAAAACATTAAAATGTCAGGAGATTATGTCATTACTGGTTGGAATCCCCGGGGGCATAAAATTTGCTGAAAAATCAAGAATTCTGATAAAAGGAAGATGATAAAGATTTCCATTCTGGGAGTTTAAGATGGCCCAACAAGGAACCATACTGGTCGTGGATGATGAAATTGGTCCCCGCGAATCCTTGCGCATGATTCTTAAACCCATTTACCAAGTCCACACGGCTACAGATGGGCAGGAAGCGCTCCAAATCATCAAACGGGAAAAGGTCGATCTTGTCACCCTGGACCTGAAAATGCCCGGGATTTCAGGGATCGATGTTTTGCGGGAGATCAAGAAGTCTCAAGATGACATCGAAGTCGTGATTATAACAGGATACGGAACCCTGACAACCGCCATAGAAGCTATCCGTTACGGAGCCGTGGACTTCATCTCCAAACCCTTCAATGTTGCCGAAATCATCTCCATCGTCAGTAAATCCGTTGACCGGCGCCACTTTAACCTGAAAATTAAAAATCTCATCCAAAAGATCAAAGGCCTCCGCTTTTTGGGAGAGGGCGGACAAGGGGAGGACTTATCCAACTTAGGGGCCAGCATGGAGTTGGCCCTGGCAGGCGATGAGATCGGAAAGGAGTTGAAGGAATCTATTCGGGATCTGGAAAACTTCCGGATGCAGAAAGTCTCGGTTGACTATTTGGATTTCCTCAAAGTTCTTATATACATCCTGGAAAGTAAAGAACCTTACACCCATGGCCATTCTGAGCGGGTGTCTCTCTATTCAGGAATCATCGCTCAAGACCTCTTGCTCTCTTCCCAAGAAAAAGAAGACCTCCAAATTGCCACTCTCCTCCATGATATTGGCAAGATCGGCTTGAGCAATCGCCTTCTCAAAAAGAACGGCCTCAGTCAAAATGATTGTCTGGATATCCGGCAACATCCCGTCAAAGGGATACATCTAATCGAACCTTTGGCGTTTTCCCATTCCATTATTTCGGCCATTCGTCATCACCATGAGCGTTGGGATGGAACGGGTTATCCGGATGGACTTTCTGGCGAGGAGATTCCTCTGCTGGCCCGCATCATCGCCCTGGCTGATTCCTATGATGCCATGATCTCGGACCGGCCTTACCGCCAAGGCCTCTCCATCAAGAAAGTTCAGGAAGAGATTGAAAAGAATGCCGGAGTTCAATTTGATCCCCATATGGTTTCCTTGTTCGCGAAGCACTTCAAAAACGGTGCCGTCCTCCCCCCGATCTACCAGACGACCAGCATGCACTGAAAATCAGGGAGAGATACTGGAGAAAAAATGATCGCCAAACTGATTCGCTGTACAAAGTGCAATCAAGTGGCCCCTCATTGCCGAAGCCTCGGACATTTCGGCGAATCTTCCCTTCTTCCCGGTGTGGAATGGTCCACTGAAGACCTTGAGAATCAGAGGGAGTTTTCCCGTTGCCACCGGGAACATCCCATGGAAGAACTTCACGCCGACCCGGATTCTTACATCAGTGATAAAGCCGGTCATGGTTCCATGAAGGCCGGCTATTTCGAGGCCAGCAACGGACAACAAAGGTTTTTGATCAAGCGCACAAAGGAAGGCCTGGGCCGACCGGCCTTCTACCAGCTAATTCCCGGACGGTTGCAGGTCTCGAATGTCTCCCTGAAAATTCAGGAAGATGCCTTGCGCAGGCAGATTTCCGCGCAAAATGGCTCTGGTTCTTTGACGGAGGAAAAGATCCAGAAGTTCATCCGGGCTTTCCAAGAAGAAGTGGAAAACATTTCTCCCGAAAAGCTCACTGAAGAGGTAGAGTTGACCCAGGAAGGGGAAACTCCCCTCCTGGCTTACGGGAAGCTCAAAGAAGCCCATTGGAAAAATGTCCTTCGGCGATGCCAGAAGGACTTCCGAAAAGACGAGCTAAAGATGATCAGGCAATTCATCCAGGAAAACAGGCAACCCGAAGATGTCCTTTCGCTTTTGATCAAACGGAAGATCTCCATCCTCGCTCCGAGCAGAGAAGGAGCAAAACATCCCCTTTGACCGACTCCTGTCTTGATCCTTTCCCGGGCTTGGTCCACCAGCCAAAGGGAAATGTCCTTCTCTCTTGCCATCCCTCACTTTTCATTTTCGTTTTTCATTTTCGTCCATGGACTCACAACCCCTGGCCAGGACATTCTCTTCCTTGACATTCTCATCGAATTTCTTCTATGATATTTTTAGCAGAGGCTAAGAAAAAGAGTTGAGCTCTTAGGAGAGAAAAAATTTCCCTGCTGGGGAAAAAAGCGGGTAATTTTTTCGCGAATTTCAACCCCCAAACCCCTGGGAAAAAACTTGGGACCTTCTGACTCCATACCCCGCAGAAAAACCCGCCAGGTCTTCATCGGCCGTGTCCCCGTGGGCGGTGGAGCGCCGATTGTTGTCCAATCCATGACCAAGACCGATACCCGGGATGTCTCGTCTACGGTCGGTCAAATTCTTCTTTTGCAAAGGGCGGGGTGCGAGATCGTGCGGGTGGCCGTTCCAGATCTAAAGGCCGCGAAAAAATTGGGAGAAATTAAAAAAAGGATCGACATCCCCCTCGTGGCTGACATTCATTTCGATCATCGACTGGCCCTTGAAGCCATCGAGCAGGGCGTAGATGGTTTGCGCCTCAACCCGGGGAACATCGGCAGCCGGGAGGGAATCATCCGGGTGGCCAAGACCGCCCAGGAAAGAAAGGTGCCCATTCGTGTCGGGGTCAATGCCGGGTCTCTGGAAAAGACACTTCTCAGGAAGTACGGCTCTCCCTCGCCAGATGCAATGGTTGAGAGTGCCCTCCGGCATGTGCGTCTGTTAGAAGACCAAGGATTCGACCTGATCAAAATCTCCCTGAAAGCCTCGGACCCTTTGCCCCTCATTTTCGCTTACCAGAAGATCTCCAAGCTCACAAATTATCCTCTCCATATCGGGCTCACGGAAGCCGGCCCTCCATTTTCAGGGGGGATTAAATCGGCCGTGGGCCTGGGAATCCTTCTCCACCGGGGGATTGGGGACACCATCCGCGTTTCCCTCACCGCGGACCCCATTTTGGAAGTGAAAGCCGCCTACCATATTCTAAGGGCGCTGGGCCTCCGTCGCCGGGGCGTGGAGATCGTTTCCTGCCCCCTTTGCGGGCGGAGTGAAACCAATTTGGCGCCTATCGTCCGGCAAGTGGAGGAACGGCTTGCCGACTGGCCCGAGCCCATTCAAGTAGCCATCATGGGCTGCTGTGTGAATGGCCCTGGCGAAGCCCGGGAGGCCGACGTGGGCCTCGCCGCCGGCAAGAAATCAGCTTTGCTTTTTCGCAGGGGAAAGATCGTCCGCAAAGTCCAGGAGGCGGAAATGGTTGCGGCACTGATCGAAGAAGCAGAAGCCTTTCGCAAAAACCTCTGAAAGGGAAAGTTCTTGCGCTTTTCCAAGACACTGCTCCATACTTATAAAGAAGATCCTACCGACGCCGAAGCCATTAGCCACAAGCTGATGGTCCGGGCGGGAATGATCCGGCAGCTGGCTGCAGGGCTTTATATCTATCTTCCTCTTGGCCTCCGGGTGTTGGAGAAAGTGAACGCCATCATCCGGGAAGAGATGAACGCCATCGGGGGCCAGGAGATTAACCTGCCCATCCTCCATCCCGCGGAGATCTGGCAACAATCTGGGCGATGGTATGACATCGGGGATGAGATGTTTCGCCTCAAAGACCGGACCAAGAGGGAGATGGTCCTGGGGATGACTCATGAGGAAGTCGTTGCTTGGTTGGCCTCCCGGGAAATTCGCTCCTACCGAGACCTCCCTCAAATCTGGTATCAAATCCAGACCAAACTTCGTGACGAAGCCCGGCCCAAGGGCGGCGTGCTGCGCACTCGCGAATTTCTAATGAAAGACTCCTACAGCCTGGACCTGGATTCCGAAGGATTGAACCACAGCTATCAGCTCCATTACGAAGCCTATGGCAAGATCTTTCAGAGGTGTGGGCTGAAATATTACGCCGTCGAAAGCGATCCGGGAATGATGGGCGGAGCCGGCGCCCATGAGTTCATGGCCCCAAGTCAGGCCGGTGAGGATGAAGTGGCTCTCTGCGAAAATTGTGGGTATGCAGCCAATGTCGAGTTAGCCAATTCTCTTCCCCCTCCACCATCCTTCCCAACTTGGAAACTCGAAGAGTTGGCCACGCCAGACTCCCGGACCATCGAGGAGGTCTGCTCCTACCTCGGGATTGACCCGCAGCTGACCATCAAATCTCTGCTCCTGATGGGCCCGGATGGACCCATTCTGGCCTTGGTCCGGGGCGACCAGAAGCTGCACGAAAAAAAGTTCCGGCGTCTGGCGGGGGAATTCCGCCCGGCCCACCGGGAGGAAGTGAAAGAGCATACCGGTGTAGAGGCGGGGTTTCTCGGACCGGTCGGCCTGCCCCCAGGCCGGAAGCTCCCCGTGATCGCGGATGTCTCCCTCCGTCAAGGAGTTTTCGTCGCCGGAGCCAACCGGGAAGGATATCACCTGCGCGGCGTCATTCCCGGAGAACACTTCTCCGCCCAATTTGCCGACATTCATGTGGCCATGCCGGGGGACGCCTGCCCCATGTGCAACTCTCCCCTGAAGGTGGAAAAGACCATCGAGATCGGGAACATCTTCAAGCTGGGAACAAAGTACTCCCTGCCTCTGAAAGCCCTCTACCTCGACCGCCAGGGACAGGAAAAGCCCATCATCATGGGTAGCTATGGCATCGGGCCGGCCCGCATCATCGCCGCAGCCTTAGAGCAAAGTAATGACCAAGAGGGAATCATCTTCCCTCTTCCCTTGACGCCCTTCTTCGTTCACCTTTTACCCGTTAACCTCAAGCAGGAGGCCGTTCGCCAGGAGGCTGAAAAATTTTACCAGAGCTTATTGGATGCCCAGATTGAAACGCTCTTCGATGACCGGGAGGAAGCCCCAGGCGTGAAGTTCAAGGACGCAGACCTCATCGGCATTCCCCTGCGTTTGACCCTGAGCACCAAGACCATAAAGGAAAACGCAGTGGAGGTCAAGGTCCGCCGGACCGGTGAAGTCCAGATGATTAAACTGGACCAAGCCATCCCCTGGGTAAAAAACTGGATTGCCTCGCAGAAGAAATAACGGTTTCGGATGGCGAGTTTCAAGTCTCAGGGTACGAGTTATAGATCTTTAACTTTGAACTTACAACTTTAAACTTTAAACTGTTTTTTGATGATTCGCCTCAACGATATTCTCGAAAAGATGAACCGCTTCCTTCCCGGAGCTGACCTCACCCTGATCGAGAAAGCCTACGTCTTTTCGGCCAAAGTCCACCAGGGACAGGTCCGCCTCTCCGGCGAAAGGTACCTCACCCACCCTTTGGAAGTGGCGGCCATTCTGGCCGACATGAAAATGGACCTCGCCACCGTGGCCTCGGGTCTCCTGCACGATACAGTGGAAGATACGTACACCACCCTCGACGAGATCCAGCAGACTTTCGGCCTGGAGATCGCCAACCTGGTGGATGGCCTGACCAAAATCAGCAAGATAACCTTGGCCACCCACGAAGAACAGCAGGCGGAGAATTTCCGGAAGATGCTCCTGGCTATGGCCAAGGACATCCGCATCGTCCTCATTAAGCTGGCCGACCGCCTGCACAACATGCGCACTCTCGAGTACCTGCCCCCGGAAAATCAGGTCAAAATCGCTCAGGAAACCCTGGACATCTATGCTCCTTTAGCCAACCGCCTGGGCATCGAGTGGATCAAGACCGAGCTCGAAGACCTCTCTTTCCGTTACCTTCATCCGGAAGAGTACAGCGCCCTGGCGAGAGAAGTGGCCTGGAAAAAAGAAGAGAGGGAAAAATACATTCAGGAAGTCAGCTCGATCATCTCCGATAAGTTAACCTCCTACGGCTTGGTGGGCAAGGTCAGCGGCCGACCCAAACATTTCTACAGCATCTACAAAAAGATGCAGGCTCAGAATTTGGAGTTCGAGCAGGTCTACGACGTGATCGCCTTCCGGATTATCCTGGACACGGCCAAGGACTGCTACGAAGCCTTGGGAATCATTCACTCCCTGTGGAAGCCTGTCCCGGGCCGATTTAAGGATTACATCGCTATGCCCAAGGCCAATGGCTACCAGTCGCTACACACCACCGTCATCGGCCCCTATGGCGAGCGAGTGGAAATTCAGATCCGCACGGAGGAGATGAGCCGCACGGCCGAAGAGGGCATTGCCGCCCACTGGCAATATAAAGAGGGAAAGGTGATTGCTCCCAAAGACAGCAAGCAGTTCGCCTGGGTGCGGCAACTCTTAGAATGGCAGCAGGACCTGCGCGACCCCCGGGAGTTCCTGGAGACGGTGAAGATCGACCTTTTCCCCGACGAAGTCTATGTCTTTACGCCCAAGGGAGATGTGAAGCAATTCCCCGTCGGTTCTACTCCCGTTGATTTCGCGTATAGCATCCATACCCAAATCGGCCAGCAGTGTATGGGGGCAAAGGTCAACGGGAAAATCGTTCCCTTGCGGTACCCGTTGAAAAACGGGGACATCGTGGAGATTACCACCGCGCCCGGCCATCAGCCCAGTAAGGACTGGTTAAAGTTCGTCAAGACTTCTCGCGCCCGCACCAAAATCCGCCAGTGGATCAAGGCCGAGGCCCGGGGACGGTCAGTGGACTTGGGGAAAGAGATCTGCCAACGGGAATTCAAAAAATACCATCTTGACTTCGGCAAACTCATCAAGTCCGGGGAGATGAACAAGATCATCAGCGACCTATCCATCCAATCCGTCGATGACCTGATGGCCGAAGTCGGCTACGGGAACGTCTCCTCCAATCAGATTATCGGCAAACTCATTCCCCCCGAAAAACTCGAAATAGAAAAGAAGGAGGAATCCCGCCTCAAGCGCTTGGCGAAAAAGATCCGCCGGGAACCCAGCGGCATTCAGATCCGGGGAATCGAGGATATGATGGTTCGATTCGCCAGGTGCTGTAACCCCCTGCCCGGGGATGCCATCTCCGGCTACATCACCCGGGGGCGGGGGGTCACGGTGCATACCGCCGACTGTCCCAATGTCTTGGGCAGCGACCCCGAGCGGCTGATCCAGGTTTCCTGGAACCTAAAAGAAAAGGCCGTCCACGCCGTTCGGGTGCGGGTGATCTGTAACGATAAGAAGGGTTTGCTCGCCGAGATCGGTTCCGCCTTAGCCTCCTCGGAAGTGAACATCATCCGCGCGGATGTGTCCACCACGGAGGACAAGAAGGCCATCTGCAACTTTGAATTGGAGGTCAACGACCTCAAGCACCTGCAGAATGCCTTCCGGGCGCTGACCAAGCTTAAGAATGTTTTGAAAGTGGAACGTCTCCGTGGTTTACCCACCACGGGAAAGGAAGAAAAAAGTGCTGAAGCCTGAGGGGAAATAAAAGTTTCGAATTGCGGATTTCGAGTTTTGGGTTCTTTAACTTTAAACTTTCAACTTGAAACTTTAATTTGTTCCCGGTCAAACGGCTTTAACCACCAAGCCCGAACGAAGGCAACGCGTGCAAACCCGCATGCGGCGTGGGGTCCCATTCTGGATGGCATGAACCCGTTGCAAATTCGGGTACCAGCGGCGTTTGGTCCGGTTATTGGCATGGCTCACATTATGCCCCACCTGGGGCTTCTTCCCGCAAATTTCACACATCCGAGCCATTGAACTCCTCCGATACGAAAAATAAAGAGCAGGGGCTTATCCCCTGCTCCATTTTATATACCACAAACCACAGAATCAGGCAAGCGATTTCTTCCCGAATCTTCATCAAGGGATACCCGCTAACCGGCAGGCCATACAAGGAAGCCCCGGGTAGGCTTAGGAAGAAGAATCCATGGCCCACTCGGCACGCCATTTCATGGCCATCAGAGTTATGAATCCACGTTTTTTCTTCCAGGGGAGACCATCGTCTCACCGACCTCGGACACTACCTCTAGGCCATTTTCCCCGAGCAGGGCCGCGGTGACTCCGACCCCGCGGAACAACTCCCCCTCCCGATGGATCGTCCGACATCCGCAGGATGGACTGTGGTCTTTGAGAATGGCCTTCCTGGCCTTCAGCAGCCTGGCGATGGACAACGTTTCCTGGGCACCTTTCAGGAAGGAGGACGTAACGTCTTCTCCCCTTTGGTTGATCACCCTGGCCAGACCCTGGAGAACATCCCGTCCGTCCCCTCTCTCGATTTGGGCGGGAGGTCTTGGCGTCGGCAAGCCCCCCAGTTGCTCCGGGCAAACGGGGGCGAAATGGCTACGCCAGAGGCCGTCGAAAACCTCCGGACAGTAGGCATGCCCGCCGTCATACCGGCATCTCATCCCCAACAAGCAGGCACTGACCAGGACGGTCTCGTGGTTCATCGATCAAAGACCTTGGCCGGCGGGTTGATCATGAAAGAGTCCGGCGCCTTGGCAAAATCTTTGGCCAGAACCCGGCGCCCTTGAATCTCCAGACGTCCTTCAGCATAAAGCTGGATGGCCTGCGAATAGATTTTATGCTCCTGTTTCAGGATCCGGGCGTTCAAAGTCTCCGCCGTGTCATCATCGTAGACCGGCACCACGGCCTGAATGATGATCGGGCCGGTGTCCGTCCCCTCATCGACGAAATGCACCGTGCAGCCAGCAAACTTCACGCCATAATCCACCTCGGCCTGCCACACATGTGTTCCTGGAAATGAGGGAAGCAGCGCGGGGTGGATGTTCATCACCCGCATGGGGAACGCCCTGAGAAGCACGGGAGTGATGATGCGCATGTACCCGGCCAGGATTGCCAGCTCCACTTCATGAGCCTGCAAAATCTCCACTAGCTTTTGATCAAAAGCCTCCCGTTTCCTGTATCCTCTATGGCTGATGACCAGAGAAGGAATGCCGTGCTTCTTCGCCCGCTCCAGGGCGAAGACATCCGGAATATTGCTGATGACAATTTTGATCTGCGCGTGAACCCGCCCTGCTTCGATATGGTCGATAATCGCTTGCAGGTTTGAGCCCCTTCCCGAAACCAGAACTCCCAGGTTAACCATGGCTCTCCTCACTGGAATTGGATGGCCCCCTCCCCGTCTCCGGCTTTGACGACCTCCCCGATCAGGTAGCCCTTCTCCTTCAGGCTTTCCAGGCGGGTGAGGATATCCTTCGCTTCCTGGAGCGGAACGGCCAAAATCATCCCGATCCCGTTGTTGAATGTGCGCAGCATCTCCGCTTCGGAAATATTCCCTCCTTCCTGGATGACCTTAAAAATCGGAGGGACAGGCCAGGTGTTCCTGTAGATCACCGCCTTGCACCCAGTTGGGATAATCCGAGGTATATTGTCCGGGAACCCACCGCCCGTGATATGGGCGATCCCATGGAGGTGAAAATTCTTCAGCAGGTTCAGAATGGGCTGGACATAGATCCGCGTGGGGGTGAGAAGTTCTTCCCCCACCGTCCGGAAAAGGCCGTCCACCCGATCGGTAACTCTTAAGCCCATGCGCTCGAAGAGGACTCTTCGGGCCAAGGAGTAGCCGTTGCTGTGCAACCCGCTGGATCCGAGGCCGACCAGTTGGTCGCCCGCAGAGATGCCCGAGCCATCGATCACTTTTTCCCGCTCCACCACTCCCACCGTGAACCCGGCGAGATCATATTCCCCTCTCTTGTAGAAAGTGGGCATCTCCGCCGTTTCCCCCCCGATCAGGGCGCATCCCGCTTCCACGCATCCCTTGGCAACCCCCTCAACGATCTTGGTGGAAACTTCCAGGGAGAGTTTGCCCGTCGCCAGATAATCCAGGAGGAAGAGCGGTTCCGCACCCTGCACCACGATGTCGTTCACGCACATGGCCACGAGGTCAATGCCCACCGTGTCATGCTTTCCGACCATGAAAGCCACCTTCAGTTTCGTACCCACCCCATCGGTAGAGGAGACCAGGACAGGGTCCTTATATTTCTTGGCGTTGAAGGAAAAGAGCCCCCCGAACCCTCCGATGTCCGTGATCACTTCGGGACGGAAAGTTGTCCTCACCAAAGGGCGGATCAATTCTACGAATTTGTTCCCGGCGTCAATATCCACGCCGGCACTTTTGTAAGTCACCCCTCGTTTCAAGCTCTTCCCCTTTCCTCGAGAACAACCTTTTCTTGTTGGACGCTCCATGTAAATACCGGATCGATGCTTTAATCGCTTTCTCAACCGCTTGCTGATCTGTGAAACATGCCCATTCAGAATAACCCCAATCAAGATCTAACTTTGCCTTTTCTAAATCCTTTTCCTCCTGCTTTAACCAGTCCAAGCTTCTTTAAGGCTTTGAACGGGCCCCGCAGGAAGGGAATTATAAATGTTGCCTTCTTATACCACAAATCTTATGGGAAAAATAGAAATTCCTGCGCCGGATGGCCTGCTCCCCATGTACTTTGCGTTACTCCCTTTTGGTCTCCTCGAGTTGAGGGGTGCGGCGCTCCTTTGGAAACCCAGCCATAGGCTCCCCGCCCACTGGACGGGGTTTAGAGCCTTAATTACAGATTAAAAAACAATTGGTTCTCTTTTCTTCTTGCTCGCCGAAAGAAATTTTGCTACCAATAGATTAATATAGCAACAAAATCTCCCCTCTAATCGCGGTGTATGTCCTCTTACGCCCCCCAACAAATCCTCGAGGCCATCGAAAAGCCCCTTACTTATGCCTCCGGGAATGATTATGCCAACCTGAAAACATTGAAAGCGCTCGAACTCTACATGGCCCACTGGCTGGAAAAGGCCGCGGCCCTGCCCCTCAGCCCAAGAAGGCAAGAGTTATTCCACCGGCTGAGGACGCAGTTAAAGGGTTTCGACGGGATGGACCTGACCATGAAAAGGGGGCGGGTCCTGGAATTCCAGAAGATCTTCAACGAACTCAAGTGCGAAGATTCTGCTCCCGTACCCTGTCAGCCATGGCCAACCCAGGCAGAGTTTCGCCAGTTTCGCAAAGATCTGCAAGCCCCCATCCAGTTCATCAAAGGCGTCGGGCCGCGTCTCTCTGAGGTCCTGAAGAAAAAAAACATCCGCACGGTAGAGGATGCTCTGTACTTCTTCCCCCGACTTTACGAAGACCGCCGGCAGATCAAAACCATCTCCCAGCTTGCCGTGGGCAAAATGGAAACCGTGCTCGGCACAGTATTGGAAGCGGATATGACCTATCATCGCCGGCGCCGCACCTTCGAAGTCCTGGTCGGAGATGAAACCGGCACCTTGGTGGCTAAATGGTTCAACTTCAACCCCCGTTACATGAAGGGAAGGTTTCGCAAGGGTATGCGGCTGATCCTCTCCGGGGAGGTCAGGCTCTTTCAATTCCAGAAAGAGATTCATCACCCTGAGCTGGAGATCTTTGAAGAGGAGGCCGACACCCAGGAAGGTACTCCCGGGCAACCACCCTTTGAAGATTCTCTTCATTTCGGGCGTATTGTGCCCATCTATTCAGAGACCGAGGGACTCTACCAGCGTCAACGCCTGATCCGCCGCATCATGAAGAACGTCGTCGACCTCTTCGCCGCGAAGGTCTTCAGCGGCATTCCTGATGAAGTCTGCCAGAGACAGGGGCTCATCCCCCTGTCCGAAGCCTTTCGCCGGGCTCACTTCCCGGACCCTGATGAAAACATCGCCTCGCTCAATGAAGGGAAGTCTCCGGCCCACCGTCGGCTGATCTTTGATGAGCTTTTCTTCCTGGAAGTGGGGCTGGCCCTGCGCCGGAGCGGCACCCTGTTGGAGAAAGGCATCGCCTTTCCCATCTCCCACCGATACACGAACCAGCTCCGCGGCTTTCTTCCTTTTACGCTCACGCCGGCCCAGGAGCGCGTCCTGGGGGAAATTGAATCGGATATGCGTCAGCCTCACCCCATGAATCGCCTCCTCCAGGGAGACGTGGGCAGCGGCAAGACCGTCGTAGCGTTAATGGCCGGGCTCATGGCCATCGAAGGGGGTTTCCAGGTGGCCATCATGGCCCCCACCGAGATTCTGGCTGAGCAGCATTTTCTGGGCATCCGCCCGCTGGTGGAGGCACTGGGCCTGCGTACCTGCCTCCTCACCAGCAGCTTGAAGAAATCCCCCCGGGGGACCCTTTACCGGGAGATTGGGGCCGGCAAAATTCACGTGGCCATCGGAACTCATGCCCTCATTCAAGAAGGGGTGGAGTTCCTTAATTTGGGCCTGGCCATCATCGACGAGCAGCACAAATTCGGCGTCCTGCAGCGAGCCACTCTGAAGAAAAAGGGGTACCACCCCGACGTCCTGGTCATGACCGCCACGCCCATTCCCCGAACGTTGGCCATGACCATCTATGGAGACCTGGAGGTTTCGGTCATCGACCAGCTTCCGCCCGGCCGAGGCACCATTACCACCCGGATTTTTAACGAACGGGAGAGGTTCCGCGTCTATCGTATCCTGAGGGACGAGATCTCCAGGGGAAAACAGGCCTACGTGGTGTACCCCCTGGTGGAAGAATCCGAGCGGCTCGACCTCAAGGACGCCACGCAGATGGCCAGACACCTGCAGAAGGAGATTTTCCCGGAATTTAGGGTAGGATTAATTCACGGCCGGATGAAGAGCGAGGAGAAAGAAACCATCATGGCCGACTTTAAGGCCGGACGCATCCAGGTCCTCGTTTCCACTATCGTCATCGAGGTCGGCATCGACGTACCCAATGCTTCCGTCATGGTCATCGAACACGCCGAGCGGTTTGGTCTTTCTCAGCTCCACCAGCTTCGCGGCCGGGTGGGCCGGGGTAAGGATCCATCCCAGTGCCTGCTCATCGCCCAGTACCGCCGGACCGGCGACGCCGAGCGGCGCTTGCGGGTCATGGAACAAACGACCGATGGGTTCAAAATATCCGAGGAGGACCTGGCCATCCGGGGCCCCGGGGAACTGCTGGGAACTCAACAATCCGGGCTTCCGGACTTTCGCGTGGCGAATTTCCTCAGGGACTTCCTTCTGCTGAGCGAGGCTCGCAAAGAGGCTTTTACCATCATCTCCGGCGATCCCTCCCTCTCTCGCCCGGTCCATTTTTTTACGAAAGAGACGCTGAAGGAACGCTGGAAAGGGAGGCTGGAGCTGGCCATGATTGGATAAAGCAAATTTAGTGCCTAAAGTGCACCATAATGCCTAAAGTTAAAAAATGGGTGAGAATTTATCGATTCGTAAGAGTTTAGCCTTTTGAAAATTTGGCAAAACCCAAATGCAAATTGCAAAATTTAAATTGGAAATTTCAAAAGGACGGGTATTTTCACCTGAAATTTACATTTTTCATTTTGCAGTTTTCATTTTTCAATGAACTTTAGCGGTTCTCTTCAAAACGCGAAACTGATACGTAGATCCTACGGATAGGTGGGTTTTAAGAAATCAACCAAAGGGCGGCAGGAGGAATTTTTGCCGATTAGGGATTACTTTTTTCTTCCTCCCACCCCTTGGCTCTTTCGACCGCCTCTTTCCACTTGCGGTAGAGAGACTCTCTCTGTTTGGAGGCCATCCGAGGGATATACCTTTTTCTAATCTTCCAATTCTTGGCGATCTGCCGTTGATCTTTCCAAAAACCGACCGCCAAACCAGCCAGATAAGCCGCCCCCAGAGCAGTGGTCTCGGTTATTTCCTGGATGATGACTGGAACTCCCAGAATGTCGGCTTGGAACTGCATTAAAAACTCATTGGCCGCCGCTCCGCCATCCACCCTCAATTCCTTCAGCTCTATTCCCGAATCCTGTTCCATGCATTCCAGCACGTCCCTTGTTTGGTAGGCAATCGACTCCAGAGCAGCCCGCGCGATATGAGCCTGCGTCGTCCCCCGGGTGATGCCCAAGATTGCTCCCCTGGCATACATATCCCAATGAGGAGCCCCCAGCCCGACGAAAGCCGGAACGAAATAGACCCCATCGTTGGACCGGATGCTGGTAGCCAACCGTTCACTCTCGGAAGCCTGGTGAATCATCCGCAGCTCGTCCCGGAGCCACTGGACCACGGCTCCGCCGATAAAGATACTCCCTTCCAGAGCATATTCGATCTTCCCATCGACTCCCCAGGCGATGGTCGTGAGAAGGTTGTTCCGAGAAATCACCGGCTTTTCACCCGTATTCATCAGCAAAAAACAACCCGTTCCATAAGTGTTCTTGGACAAGCCCTTCCGAAAGCAGGTTTGACCGAACAACGCTCCCTGTTGGTCCCCTACGATTCCAGCAACCGGAATTTCAAAGCCAAAGAAAGCCGCCGGGGAAGTGCTCCCATAGATTTTACTGGAGAGCTCTACGGTCGGTAGAATTTGCTCCGGAATTTTAAGGTATTTTAGAATTTCCCGATCCCAGCAAAGATGATGAATGTTGTAAAGCATGGTGCGGGAAGCGTTGGAATAATCCGTTACATGAAGCCTCTTCCCCGAGAGCTGGTAGGCTAACCAGCTGTCCACCGTGCCGAAGGCCAGCTCTCCTCTCTCGGCTGCCCGGCGGATCGATTTCCGGTGGTCCAGAATCCACTGAATCTTGGTGGCTGAAAAATAGGCATCGATCACCAACCCGGTTTTTCTGCGGATCTGGGGGGCGAATTTCGTCTTCTTGATTTCGGAGCAAACCGATGCGGTCCGGCGGCATTGCCAGACAATAGCATTATATACGGGGCGACCGCTCTCCCGGTCCCAGAGTAAAGTCGTCTCCCGCTGGTTGGTTATGCCGATGGCCGCGATCCTTTGGGGGGAAAGATTTACGGAATCGAGGACCCGCCGAGCGGCTTCCATCTGTGAATCCCATATTTCCACCGGATCATGTTCCACCCACCCGGGCTTGGGATAAATCTGCCGAAACTCTTGGGCCGCGATACTGACGATTTTCCCCTCATGGTTAAAGATCACCGCCCGGGAACTCGTAGTTCCCTGGTCAAGAGCCATGATAAATTTTTCTTCCATAGATAGATCCTTAACACTTTTTTCTCACTTGAACCCTCGAACCCTTGCATCCTGTATTCAAAGCCACTTCTTCCTCCGGAAACTCAGCAACATGAATACGGCGATCAGAGCCATGACCAACATAATCATCGGATACCCCCAGCGCCACTCGAGTTCGGGGAAGTGTTTAAAATTCATGCCGTAGACTCCGGCAATAAAAGTGAGCGGCATAAAAATCGTGGCAATGATCGTCAGCACCTTCATCACCGCGTTCATCCGGTTGTTGATGCTGGAAAGGTAAATGTCCACCATCGCCGAGAGCATGTCCCGGAATGTCTCGATGGTATCCATCACCTGAATGGTGTGATCATACACATCCCGCAGATAGATCCGGGTGGACTCCTGGATGTGCGAAGATTCTCCTCTTTCCAGGCCCCCGATGACCTCCCGTAAAGGCCAAACCCACTTCCGTAAAAAAATCATCTCCCTTTTCAACTTCTGGATCTTCCGCAGCGTGGGGGCGGTGGGATCCGTTACCAGCTTCTCTTCCAAAAACTCGATCTTCTCCCCCAATTTTTCCAGGATGAGGAAATATTGATCCACGATGATGTCCAGCAAGGTATAAGCCAAATAATCCGCCCCCATTTTTCTCAGGCGGCCCTTCCCCGCTCGCAGCCGTTCTTGAATGGGCGTAAAGACCTCTCCCGACTTCTCCTGGAAAGATAGAACCGCATGGGGGCGAAGGATCAGGCTGATCTGTTCGGCAGAGATCTCGTCCATCTGGTCGTTGTAGGAAAGCATCTTCAGGACGATAAAGAGATCTTCCCCATAATCTTCCCTCTTCGGACGCTGATCGGTATTCAGGATGTCTTCCATGACCAGCGGGTGCAGCAAGAAACAATTTCCCAATTTTTCAAAAACCTCCATCGGGTGCATCCCGACGATATTGACCCAGGTCACGGTAGGGGCATTCTTGAATCGAAAACGCTCTTCCCCCACCGGGAATTTTTCTTCCTGAAAATTCCGCTCGTCGTATTCCCAAATGGCAACTTTTGTTTTTTCGCCTGTTTCCTCTCCGATGTGGACCAGAGTCCCCGGGGGCAGGCCAGCCTTTTTGGATCTCTTCTTGGTGAGTTTGGGCACGGGAGTCTCCCCTCAGAAAAAAAGAAAAGGTGAATGGGGGATGGATAGAAGCGGGTGGATTTTTTTAGCTCCCCATCATCTCAACTAAGTTCACATGCTTTTTCACCAGTTCCTTCAATAAATCTATTTTTTCCACGTCGTCCTTGGTCAGTAGCGGTTCCAAGCTATCGATTTGCTTGGCGGTTTGGTAAGTGTCCGAAAAAACCATCAGCAAGGGGATGTTACGCTCCGAGGCCTTGGAAATGATGTTGGAAGGCGGTAAGATATTATTCGTCAGGATGATCGCGGACGTATCACTCTCCAAAGAGGCCAGGATCATATCGGTCCGATCGCCCCCTGTAATGACCAGTTTGTTCTCCTCTTTAAATAAGGGGTTCTGGAGGAAGACATTCGCCGACCAGGCCCCGATCACGGCAATGGTCCGCGGCTCAAATAGGTATTTTATATTTTGATCTTGATCTCCCATTAAGTCCCTTGGAAAGTCATTTTCAATTCATACACCCCTTGTTCACTTCTCTTCTGAATATCGAACCCCATCTTTTCAAACAGGTGAAGCATGGGTCTATTTTCCACCAGCACCTCGGCCGTAAAGCCTAAAAGGCCCTCCCTCTTGGCCAGATAGGTTAAATAGGACAGCAATTCCGTGCCGATCTTTTGATTCTGATAATCATCCCGGACCGCCAGAGCGACCTCAGCCGCATGGGTACCTTCATTTTTTCCGTATTGGCCGACCGCCACCACGATCTCTTTTTCGGCTTCTTTGATGGTGGCCAGGATGGTCATCTCTTTCGCATAATCAATGATGACAAACTCCTGCAAACGCTCATGGGGCATATCCTTACGCAAAGAAATGAACCGGCGATACAGGCTGTTGTCGGAAAGGGAGTAAAAGAAATCTTTCAATAAGGGCTCATCGCTAATTTTTACGGGCCGCAGCAGGATTTGCAGCCCGGTCGCCGTGGTGCGGTAGGTTTCCAGATGTTCCGGGTATTCCCCTCTTTTGCCGGGGATAAAGGCCTGATCCCGGTAGATGAGGTTCGCCTGCTTGGCCTCCTCGATCAGCCAAGGCTTGAATTGGGGGTGAGCAATAGAGATGAGTTCCATCGCCCTTTCCCGGACGTTCTTTCCGTGAAGATAGGCGATGCCGTATTCCGTGACCACGTAATGAGTATCCCCCCGGATTAACGTGATCCCCGCCCCTTCTCGGATGAACGGGACGATCCGGGAGACTTTTCCCCATTCAGCAGTGGATTGAATCGCCAGGATTGTCTTCCCGCCCGGGGCCAACACCGCCCCCCTCATGAAATCGGCCTGTCCGCCAATGCCGCTGTAGAAGGTCTTTCCCAGGGATTCGGCGGTGGTCTGGCCGGTGAGGTCAATCTCCAGGGCGCTGTTGATGGCCGTCATATTTTTTTGCCGGGCGATCGTCAGAGGATTGTTGGTATAGTCAATGGTCCGAAATTCTACGCCGGGATTGTCGTGGATGTATTCGTAAGTCTTCTGGTGCCCCATGCAAAAAGTGGCCACGGTTTTGCCCCGATTGAGGGTCTTTTGGGAGTTGTTGATCACCCCTTTTTTCATCAATTCGACCATCCCGTCGGTCAGCAATTCGGAATGGACCCCCAGGTTCTTTTTATCTCCAAAATTCGCCAGGATGGCGTTGGGCAAGCTTCCATAGCCCACCTGAATCGTGTCCCCATCCTGAACGATTCGGGCCACATACTTCCCGATTTGCTGGGCGACCTCATCGGGGAGGACGGCTTCATACTCCAGGATGGGCTCATCCTGGCAGACGATAAAGTCCACGTCTTCGATGTTGATAAAGCCGTCCCCATGGACTCGCGGCATATGGTTGTTGACCTGGGCGATAACCAGAGAGGCGTTCTCCACGGCTGCCTTGACAATGTCGACGCTGATCCCCAAGCTCATATATCCGTGGGCGTCTGGAGCGGAAGTTTGAATCAAAGCCACGTTGATGGGCACGAGTCCCCGGTATAACAGATGTGGGACATTCGACAGGAAGATAGGGGTGTAATCGGCCATCCCCCGATTGACCGCTTCCCTCGAATTGTTCCCCACAAAGAACGAGTTGTGGCGAAAATTATACTTGAATTTTTCATCCGTGTAGGGAGCCACCCCCAGGGTCCACACATGCAGGACCTCGGCATCGAAGAAGGCCTTGGGGTGCGATTCGACAAACTGGATCAGGGCCTGAACAAGATATTGGGGCTCCCCGCAGCCTGTACTGATGAAGATTCGATCCCCCCGATGGATGCGGCTAAAGATCTCTTCCTCGGAGACAAATTTTTGGGGATAGATCTTCTTCATCTCATCACAAATTTTATTCCACCCTCCCAAGACCATCTCTTACACTCCTTCCGATTCCATCGTCAATTCCCTGGCGCCCCGAATTCCCAGATGACTTCCCCTGCCGCCGGCACCTGACAGTCAGTGTCGTATCTTAGTGCTTAGTTGCCGAAATCCGCATAATCAATTTTCTCCTGGTTGCGCCTTTTTATGACCACCTCTGTTTCCGGCCGGGGGACCAGGGCGGTTCGCGCCGAAAGCCTCGGCTGGGATCAAAAGCCAGCCCAAAGATTCAGGTTTGCCGATCCACAATCCCCTGTCCTCAACCCTCGTTGTAGATCACGTCTATGGCCAGAGCATTTTTCCTGCCCAAAGCCCGAAAGGCATGGGGGAAACCGGAATCGAAATACAGGCTGTCGCCGGGTTCCAGGGTGAATATTTCATTCTCGTAGTTAAATTCCAGCTGCCCCTCCAATACAAAAAGAAACTCCTCCCCCTTATGGTTGAAGAAAATAAGATCTTCTTTCTTCTTTACCTCAAACTTGACTTGAAAAGGCTCCATGTGTTTATCCGCTTTGGGGTAGGCCAGGGATTCATAATAATACCCTATCTTGGAAGGGTCCTCGTGGATGCGCCGGAAAATTTGCTTGCGCTCGTTCTTGCGCACCACCACAGCGCTCTTTCCCGACTCTTCCTCCTGGAAAAAATACCCGATGTTCACATTCAAGGCTTTGGAGATCTTCAGCAAAGTCGCCACGGGAGGTGCCACTACCTCGCCCTCAATCTGAGAGAGCAGGGGCTCGGAAAGGTTTGTTTTTTCAGCTATCTGCTGCAAGGACAGTCCCTTGCGCTGCCTGAGGGTCTTAATCTTCTGTCCCAAATTAAGTTCTTTCAGCTCTTCCTTCACGTCCTTGGTCATGGGTTCCTCCATTTAGCCTATCCCAGCTCGGCCGGCATAAAGTGGGATGTTAAAATCTAACTCGCAGCCTGAAAAATTTCAAGAGGAATCTGACCTCGCCCCCATTCCTGAATTTATCTGTTATCGTGCCCCAGGTGGAATGGCGGGGGACCCCGCCTGAAGCGGGACTGAATCGGCGGGGAGGCGTTTCGCCCTTGGATATCCTTGACGGCAGAAGATTTCTAAGCTATAAATATCCTATGAAGATGACCTTGGCTGAAGAGGCATGGAAAGGAAATACTGGTGACCAAACTGCCCAAAAGTAAGAAGGCCCATACCATAGAAGAGTTAGAAAAGACGAACTATACGGTCCTCACCGTCAAAGAAGAACTGCGAAAAAACCTGATCGGTAAAATCCGGAAAGAGGAGGATCTTTTCCCCGGAATCGTGGGATACGAGGAAACCGTCATCCCCCAATTTGAAAACGCCATCCTTTCAGGTCAGGACATCATCTTCCTGGGCGAGCGCGGCCAGGCCAAAACGCGCATGATGCGCAGCCTGGTCAGCCTGCTCGACGAAGAAATTCCCGCTATGGCCGGGTGCGAGATCAACGACAACCCCTTTCAGCCGATCTGCAAAAGTTGCCAGGAAAAGCTGAAGGCCCAGGGGGGCCGGGCAGAGATCGTCTGGGTGGGCCGGGATAAGCGATACGGAGAAAAACTGGCCACTCCGGACGTGACGATCGCCGACCTGATCGGAGAAGTGGACCCCATTAAGGTAGCCGAAGGCCGCTACCTCTCCGACGAGCTAACCATCCACTACGGCCTCATCCCCCGCACCAACCGCGGGATTTTCGCCATCAACGAACTCCCCGACCTGGGCGAGAAGATTCAGGTGGGGCTCTTCAACATCATGGAAGAGCGGGATATACAGGTCCGGGGCTACAAGATCCGCCTTCCCTTGGACGTCTACATCGTGGCCAGCGCCAACCCCGAAGACTACACCAACCGCGGCCGGATTATCACCCCCCTCAAGGATCGCTATGGCTCGGAGATCCGCACCCATTATCCCAGGTCCCTGGAGGCGGAAATCAAGATTATGGAACGGGAAAGGACTCGCTTCGATGATGACGGAGCCTTCCAGACCTTCGTTCCCCCCTACTTCAAAGAACTCATCGCTGAGATTACCGCCCTAGCCCGCAAGTCACCGGAAATCAACCAGCGCTCCGGAGTTTCGGTTCGCGTTTCCATCTCCAATTATGAAAATGTCATCAGCAACGCCCTCCGCCGGGCCATCCGGTTGGGTGAGCAGGAAGTCGTCCCCCGGGTCAGTGACCTCCCTTACCTGGCCGCTTCCACCGGCGGGAAAATCGAACTCGAAACCCTGGATGAGGGCCATGGCGAGACGCTGATCGAAAAATTGATTTCCAAGGCCGCCCTGAACACCTTCAACCGCTATTTCCAGATCCAGCAATTCGATGATTTCCTGGCCAGGTTCAAAACCGGCTGGTCCATCGAAGTTTCTGAGGTCATGAAGTCGTCTGTTTACGAAGAGAAGGCTCATGAAATTCCGCCGCATGGGATAGAAATGAAAGGATTGCTCGAAGGATTGAAGAAGCTCCAGTGCGATAAAAGTCCGGCCACGTTGGCCTCGGGAATGGAGTTCATCCTGGAAGGTCTGTACCTTCACCGGCGTTTGAATAAGGAGCAGCTGCCCCGGAAAACTGCTTACCGGGCGTAAAGCCAGAATGAAGAATTAAAGGGAGAACATGGAACCATTTAAAGAACCCCCGCGGAAAAAGGAGCCATCTACCAAATCCCTCAGTGAGCTGATGAACCTCCTCATGAAGCTCAATGCCAAGCTTAGAGAGAAATTTTCGCCGCCCCCCAAAAAGAAGGAAAATGGAGCGAGAAAATTGGACGTGATCATCATCATCATGAGCGACCAGGTCGGGAAACCCCGGCCCGTGAAAACCTCTCGCCCTTCAAAGCGCGAACCTTTGAAGGGCGATTGGATTCAGGATCTCTGCGAGGAGATCGAGCGCGGGCCCTACACCCGGAAGTAAACTCAATCCCCCCCCTGTTTTCTCCCGCTCAGGGAAACCGGGCCATGTTCCAACTCTCCCGTTGGCCCCGGCAGGATCGACGATCAAGAGCCCAAAAGCGGGCCGACATCAATTTGCCCTTGACTAATCCTACGAATTTGTTATCATTCCCTTGAAATCTCAATCCGCCGTTCATCTTTCAAACCCAGAGAGCAGCCTATGACCTGGCAATAATGAAACCCCGAGTCTTGCAGCAAAGATGGGGTTTGTCTTTTTGATCAAGAGGTAAACCTTTCTCGCTGTTTTAGGGAGGAATATCATGTATCCGCATAAGGGACGCACCCATAAAATGTATATTTTTTTTATTCATTTCTTGCTGTTCATCTTCTTAATCTTTCCAGGGTATGTGTTTGCTCAACAGGACCAGGCGGTAATAAAATCCTTTGAACAGATCGTTGCCAAATTTCGATCATTTTTTAAAACCAAACAGAAATTAGTTGATAAACAAATGTTCTCCGCCAGCCCAACAGGTTTTGTGGCCGTGATCATCGAATATGAATGTACGGGTATCTCCTATGATGTAGAAAAAACCCAATCGATAATTACTCCCTATACCGGTAATATCCTTCTAAAATTGCTCAGGAGAGAAAACGATTCCTGTGGAAATGTCAAGGACGGTACTCGTGTTTTTGGTTGGGACACGGTAGAGGGAGCTTTGAAACAAAAAGATAATGAAAACTGCTTTAAGATGTTTTTAGACGGCCAAAAAGCCAGTAATCCGGTGCGCCTGAATTTCCATCATGAAAAAGGGAAATGGTTATTCAAAGAAGCAATTCACACCGAGCGCAAGAACCCTGCCAGAGCTATTTCTACGGCCCTGGGAGTACCCGTGAACCCCAATCTGATTGTTTTGGAGCCGGAGGGGATGAAGATCAACAATAGATGGTTAAGACTTGTCAAATAAATATTGCGATGGGTCTGAAGTTTGATGAGCTTTTTGAAAAGAGTTTGTCTTTACGTCCCGGGCCCTGGGCTGTGGGGGGTGGGGCGTACCCCGCATCGTCGACAACTTCCCTGCCTTTTCCCTGAAAAGGGATCATTTTCATCAATTTCCCACGGAAATTACTGACTGTGGCTGGAGGACTGTTATGGTTACGAACCATCTTTATTCAAAAGAGATGGTAGGTGCAAACAACATCATGCTCTCATTAGCATGTGGACATCTATCTATGACATCTATTTATAATTGGCTGCCATCTCAATGCTGCTAAAAGAGTGATTACCTTATCTTGAATGCACGGATCAATTTAGCTGTCTGAAAAACCGCTAAATTTCATTTCCCTCTCCCTTGTCGGGAGAGGGGCGGGGAGAGGGGAAATTCCACTTTTTACGAGATCCTTAAATTTGCAAAATGAAAATGTAAATTTTATGGGGGAATGCCCGCCATTTTTCAATTTGCATTTTGAATTCTGCATTTTGTCCCGCTGAGGCGGGAGAGTTTGGCCAATTTTTCAAAGGGCTAAAGTGTTATTAACGCCCTGCAATTGGGAGGATGACATGGGCAATGCCAAGGATGATTCTGATAAAGGATGGCTGTCTGAGGTAAAGGAGCTTCACCTCCGTCAGTCCCTGGCTTCTCAAATGGGTGGGCCGGAGAATTTGGCGCGCCATCGCGCTGCCGGGCGGTTGAACGTTCGGGAGCGAATAGACATTTTGTTAGATAAAGGCAGTTTCCACGAGACCGGTGCCATCACAGGTCTCCCTACTTTCGACGGAGACCGTCTCGTCAAACTATTTCCTTCAAACTTTATCATGGGGACGGGAAGGATTGATAATCGCAGGGTGGTAGTGGGGGGTGACGACTTCACCATCCGCGGAGGGGCGGCCGATGCCGCGATCGGACGGAAAGCGCCTTATGCCGAGCGAATGGCTCTCGACCTCCGTCTGCCCATGATCCGTCTCGTCGATGGGACCGGTGGAGGCGGGAGCGTTAAATATTTGGAGAAGATGGACCGCACCTATATCCCGGCCAATCCGGCCATGGAGATCATAGAGGAACTTCTTTCCACCGTGCCGGTTGTAAGCGCAGCCCTGGGATCGGTGGCCGGGCTCGGCGCGGCTCGGGTGGTCTTTTCCCATTTTTCGATCATGCCCAAAAAAACAGCCCAACTCTTTGTGGCCGGGCCCCCGCTTGTAGAAGCGGCCCTGGGCAGGAAGGTTGACAAGGAAGAGCTGGGCGGCTCACCCATCCATACCAGCGGATTTGGGGCAGTGGACAACGAGGTCGCCTCTGAAGAAGAGGCCTTTGAGCATATCCGGCGTTTCCTCTCCTACATGCCGAATTCAGTTTACGAGGTGCCCCCGGTAAAGGACGCCACAGACCCACCCGACCGCCGCGAGGAAGAGCTTATCCGCATCATCCCCAAAAACAAACGTCTCCCCTACTCGGTACGTCGCGTCTTGGCCCTGGTCCTTGATGAAGGGTCTTTTTTCGAGATCGGGGCCAAACACGGGCGTTCAGTCGTTACGGGTCTGGCTCGACTATTAGGGCGGCCCATCGGGGTCATGGCCAACGACCCAAAGTTCCATGGTGGAGCGATCACCGCCCATGCGGCTGACAAGATGGTCCGCTTTATCGATATGTGCGACACCTTCCATCTGCCAGTTGTCTATTTTGTGGACAACCCGGGCTTTATGATCGGCGTTGAGGCGGAAAAACAGGCGACCATCCGCTTCGGCGCACGCTACATATTCGCCGTGTACCAGGCCACGGTCCCCTGGTGCTCCATAATCCTGAGGCGAGTCTTCGGAGTGGCGGGAGCGGCCCACGGTAATCACTCACGCTTGAACTTGCGTTATGCCTGGCCCTCGGGAGATTGGGGATCTCTACCGATCGAAGGGGGTGTGCAAGCGGCCTACAGGCGCCAGATTGAAGCGGCCGAAGATCCGCAGGCTTTGAGGGAGGAGATCGAAAGTCGTTTATCCAAGGTGACCTCACCCTTTCGTACGGCCGAGATATTCGGGATTGAGGAGGTTATCGATCCGCGCGACACCAGGCCGTTACTCTGCGATTGGATCGAGACCGCCTACCGATTGCTTCCCAGCCAACTGGGGCCGAAAAAACGGGGGATGCGCCCGTAGATCTTTCTCCCCTCCCTGGGGGGAAGGTGTGAAAAAATTGAATTTCAGCCGTCACCCCGGTGAAAACCGGGGTCCAGCAAGTTCGTAAGGTCTTAAAAACACTGGATTCCGGCTTTCGCCG
>Ga0315288_10001798_pt1 | contig 27748 bp, 21 predicted proteins | sample YL17G11_20_MG_FD_203454 | JGI IMG/M metagenome (GOLD analysis project Ga0315288, IMG submission 203454) | Sediment microbial communities from Yellowstone Lake, YNP, Wyoming, USA - YL17G11_20 | ecosystem: Environmental > Aquatic > Freshwater > Lake > Sediment | place: USA: Wyoming | collected... | reverse complement strand
GCGACAATTTGCCGGCAGAAGGCCAGGTATTCTTTCTCGACCGGCTCGTAATCATCGCCGATATACTCGTGAAATAATACCAGACTAACGAGATGATTCCAGAGGATATTTCGCGGGATATTTCTATCGGCGGCGATTTTTTTGCTCACTTCATCGAGCGGCCAGTCTCCCTTCAGGCCGTCCGCGAGCAGCCGGTGATAATCACCCAGCCTTTCGCCGCCGCCGGTTTCCCGCAGGAAACGTATCAGAGCGTATGATTGGCTGTAGAAAGCCATTACCGCTTCGGTCTGATCGGTCGCCAGCACGTCGCCGGGGGTCGTCGCGATCAATTTTCGCAGCGGCACCATTTTATCTTTTGACATCGTCTTTTTCAGCGCATCCAGTCGATAGGCGTTTTCGGCCGGCTCAAAATCAAATGTCCCATCCCCGGCTGCCTGCGTCTCGAATAACATTGCAACACCTTCGTCGAGCCAGCTCGGCAGGCGAAACTTGAAATGCCTGCTGCTGAACTGATGCCATCCCTCATGGGCCAGAACGGAAAAAGTCCGTTCGATGCCGATATCGTAGGCAACGCACGCGCCGTTATGGCAATACGCGCCGGCCTTTATCCGGCGGAAGATTTCCGCCTGCTCGCCGGCGAAGTTATTCGTGAAATCCTCCCACTGCCGGCGGTCGGTAAAAAGATAAATGGTGAACTTGGTTTTTGTCTCGATCGGTTCGGGTAATTGATAGTTATAGGCCTTATATGCCGACTCGATTAATCCGGCGCTATGCCGAAGTATCGAAGGCTCTAAAAGTGTCGTGAAAATCTCATAGTGGGCGGTAGTCAGTTTCAGCCCCGGGCCGTACTGGTTATTCCAGACTTCAACCGCTTTCAAGTCCGGCGGATTCTGCTGCCGTAAATGTTCGATCATCTCGGCACGGACATCTTGCTGCTCGGTGCCGGCATCTCCGGCCTCGATTCTATCGGACTGACGGCCCGCCAGGCAGACAATTACGATGATACAAATCAGCGTAGACTTTCTCAGCACAAACCTTCCTCCAAACGAACGGTCAGGGCATTTAAACCGGCAATCCTCCGCTTTGCCGGGATTAAGTTAAATCAAGAATCGCATCCAAAACTCCTCGCTGTTTGTACCATCGGCAGTAAATAGTCGTAAATCCAAAATATTTTGTCCACGAGAGCAATATTTTTCGTCTAAACTAATAGCCGGCCGGATAAGGCTGATACAATGCAATAACAGGAGTGCCTATGGACAGCCGAATAAAAAGCCTGTGTAAACGTGCGGGCAGGGCGGATAAAAATGCTGCGTGTGAGCTGTTGGAAATCTACTATGCGGATATTTATTCGTATTTAAGACGGCTATGTGGAAGTGCGGCTGATGCCGAAGACCTGACCCAGCAAACATTTCTTAAAGTCTGGTCGTCGCTCGGTAGTTTTGCAGGCCGCAGCAAGTTCTCGACGTGGCTTTACAGGATCGCCCATAATACCTACATAGATTGGCAGCGTAGAGGTCCCGGCGGGGTGCGAAACTACCCCGACCAATGGTGGGCCGAGTGCACAGATACAAATCCAGGCCCCTCGGCAAATGCTGCCGACCGCCAACTGGCCCAGCGGCTGTACGAGGCGGTGGACCAACTCGATGAGGACAAGAGGCACATCGCGCATCTGCACTACTATCAGGGACTGTCTATCCGTGAAACGGCCAAAGTCCTGAATGTTGCAACAAGCACCGTAAAGTACAGACTTCGCGAAGTCTTTAGAATTCTTAGAGCAAAGATAGGTGTTGAAGAAAATGAATTTGATCAAGAGCGAACAATTTCAGTAGCAAAAGGAGAACCGATATGAATGTGGAAGAAAAAATCGAACAATGTCTCAGGGCGGCTCCAAAGCCACCGATACCGGATGGCCTGCTTGACAAATTGCAGGCGGACGTACCTGCCGGAGATGTTAAAACACGCAGTACGGCCATACACAGGTGGTTTGCCCCTTCCGGCGGACCAATCTCACTCTTACGAGTAGCCGCGGCCGTTGCAATTGCGGTTCTGCTGCCTTTGAGCTATGGTGCTACTAAGCTAATAAAACGCTTTGCCGCCATCTCCCAGCTTCCCGCCGTCAAGCTGGATTTCCCTTACGGCGGTGTGCTTTCTCCGGACGGGAAAAACTTTGCCGGCGCCACGTGGGATGGTCAACTGGCCGTCATTGACACCTCGACCGGTGAACAGCAGAACCTCGCTGAGGAATGCTGGGGTTCCGTTTTCTGGTCTGCCGATGGAAGTGAAATCGCGGCGGTGATAGGTGGGGGCCAGGAGAATCTCGTCCTTCTGGCGGTTTCGTTAAAGACGGGAAAAACACGAAGTCTGATGAAAGATTCGCCCCGGATCGAGGACTGGTCACCTAATGGAAAATTCATTTTGGCGGTAAGGAAACCCAAAACTGGCGTTCGTTCGGCGGTCCTGATCAATCTGGAAAACAAGGAAGAAACCATCCTGGCCGAGGAAGGGGCCTCGCCTCGTTTTTCCCCGAACGGAGATTGGGTCAGCTACGTTACCAAACAGGCCGGCCGGTCCATTCTGCACTTGCAGAAGATTGACGGGACAAACCATGTCAAATATTCGGATTTTTCGGGTGATATCAGCCAACCACTATGGTCTCCTGATAGCAGTCACATTGTCTTCGTAGGAACGCAGAGAGGGATAAGCCGTCAATATAAGGATTTGTGGACATTGCGGGTCGAGGGTAACCGGTTTGTGGGGGCGCCTTTCCCGGTGGTACCGGACGTTGAACAGATGGAATTCTACAATTGGTTGCAAAACGGACAATTGGCCTACCGGACGGGTTTTCGGCTTGGTGGAATATTTACTTTGCCGGTGGACCGGCAAACAGGCAAAGCTACCGGACCGCCGCGGCAATTGGTGAGGGCGGGCGGTGGTGCGGGGGGAGGCAGTATACCGGCGCATTGCTGGTCACCCGATGGCAAACAAATTGCTGTGCTCGATAGGAGTGTGCGGGAGCAAAGTAAGCTGACTTTCGTATCTGCTTCCACCGGTGAGCAGATACGACAGGTGTCATTACCCGAAGGTACACGGAGAGGCTGGGGAATGTCCTGGTCACCCGATGGAAAACTGATTGCTTCCTGTGGCAGCAACAGAGAGAAGAGAGCAGGGATGTTTCTAATTACGGCCGAGACCGGTGACGAAAAACTACTGGTGGAAACACCAGCAGCTAATCCCACGTGGGCCCCGGACAGCAAAACCATCGCATACGTATACAAAACTGATGTTTACGTCGTGAACGTTGAAGACGGAAAACCGCGACGGATTACTTCTCCGGCGGAGCAAGACGAACATAAAAGATCCCAAGCTTTCATGCGTCCGGTCTTTGCACCGGATGGCCGTTCGGTCGCATATATCGTCGATCATAATCGTCCAGGTGATGAAAGAATACTGGCGACAACCATAGACGGCAAGGAAACCAGGGAAATTTTTCACTTAAAAAATGAGAAACTTAGCATCAATATCTTCGATTGGTCTCCGGACGGACGTCATATCGTGTTCACGCCCGGCAACAAAGAGATTTGGTGCGCTCCAACCGATGGTGGCGAGCCGTTTCAAATCGCTGATCTACCCGATGATCCGGGAGACGAAACCTCCGCGTGGTTGCCAAAATGGTCCCCCACAGGTGATTCCATTACCTTCATAGTCAACCGTGAGAAGTATCAATATTGGGTGATGGAGAACTTCTTGCCGTCAGCAGAGGCGGGCGAACGGTAGCATAAAAGCAGGTTGGCGGCAGTATATTTTCGATCTGAGCGAGTTTAAGGGGTCTGTTAAAGTAGATTCCTCATAGGATGTTTCACGCAGCCTGTCCCGAGCGAAGTCGAAGGGTTCAGCATGAAAGGCAATGGCGAACCGTTATTCGGATAGGATCTTAGCTTACAAGGTTGTGTAGCAAGGAGAACTGTTTCTAATCATTTGCAAAGGAGACAATAATGAACAAAACCACAAAGGTTGCATTGTGTATTGGCTTGACAGGGCTCGGTATGTTTGTATGGACGCACTTTGCTGCTGCTAAGGGTAAACCCGCGCGGGCGCCCGTGGTGGTGACTTTCCTCTCCGGGGATGTGAGCGCTGCGCCGCAGTCACTGGGCGGGCCCTTCACTGCCACCATTGACTTCGCGAAGCATCTTGCTTACCCGGTCGGGGGTGGCAGTGCGGCCGACGCGCAGGATGTTTTAAGGTTTTTTGAGGCCAGGAATCCCATCACTTACGACTCCCTTAAAATCAGTGCGCTCGTGACGGATGCAACGAACTTGGGGAAGCCAATAAACAGCCGGCTTGATTTCAAGGTGACGATTGATGGCGTTAGATGGACTGTTACCATGAACGCGTTTCTTTCCCCCGAGCTGACCGAGTTCACCCCGACGTTGATCACATACCATTGGCACGAAGGGAGGTTTGCGATTATGCGGGGCACCAAACTGGCGGTCGAAGCCGGCTGTTACGGCGGACGGCCAAGCGTGGACGTCTCAATAACCCAGTGAGAAGTTTCGCACGGTAGTGCAGCCGGACAAAGAACCCGCGGGACCGAGCGGTCCCCGGGCCGTCTCATTTGAAAGCCGGATGTTCTGCCGGAGACTATATGTCTTTGAAGTCCGCTCCGAATACATCGGCGGTGAAGAGATAGACTTCCGTTTTCGGATCTTTCCACGCGTCGGCGGCAAAGCCCGCTTTATGGGCGCAGCAGTAGGAAAGAAATTCCTCTTTGCTCCAGCCGGTCTCGGTGGCGACCTGCGGTAAAAAGCAGCCCGAGGCCCGACCTCGCCTTATGTAGATGCCGTCAACGCCCAGGCGAAGGCTCAGCGGATCATCCGTCCGCTTCAGCGGCGAGAGGACGGAAATCTCGACGTCCAGCTTGTCCAGTTCACGGACTGTGATCGGGTCGGCGAGAAAACGCGGGTCGCCTGTCGCCGAGGCCTTCGCCATCTCGGCAACTAATTCAATCAGAGGGCTGTCCGAAATGAACTGGCCGATGCAGCCGCGCAGCCGGTTGCGGTTCTTCAATGTAACGAAGCAGCCGCACGGAGCGTTCAGTTCCGGATCGTCCGATTCGGGCGTCGTGATTTTCTGCCGCCTGATTACCGCTTCGACGGTATCGCGGGCGACCTTCAATAACGCGTGTTTTTGTGATTCGTTCATAGCCACAGAGGTATTATAGCCATAGAGGCCACAGATTTCACAGACAAAACTCTAATGCTCTTAGTATCTCCAAATCCGAGGTCTTTTGCAAGAAGGATGTAATAGAGACAATCTTCAAGAGAACCTTGAGCTATATTCATAAAGCGTGTCTTTTCCTGCCTGCTTCTCTTTGGGTTTCCTCAATACAGTTCATGGTAGTTAGCCCAATAGGTGTCGTAGTACCTCGCGAATGGCCATGCCGCCGCCGGCAATAAGAACCATGAAGTAGATGATTGTGACAAAGTTGGCGAGATACCCGAGCAGGATGCAGACCCCGTCTCGCTGCAACAACCCGATGGCAAGAAAGATAATCGAAAGTGCGGGAAGTGTGTTGCTGAAGGGGACCAGCCCGAAGGGCGCCATGAGCAGAACGGCTCCCAATATCAGGGAGCAGTTGTTCAGAATTTCCATCAAGCCGTCGGACGTCAGCCTGTTGAGGCGATGAGGGCGACTCATTCGTTCCAGGCGGTGAAACCATACGAGAGCACGTTCGAGTGCAACGCGGAGCTTATCGGTTGATACGATACGATTCCGAAAGGACTTTGGCAGCCACAGTTTGCGGCCGAAGAGTCGGTTGACGCCAATCAGCAGGATGGCGGCACCAAACAGCGTGCTCACACCCGGAATCGAAACGGGGATGAGGAAAACAAGCGAAAGGAAAACAGCGAGAAGCATTAAGCTATCCTGCCCAACAAGGTCCAGAATCTCGATCAGCGTTACTCCTTCCGGCGGCAATTTGTCGATTACCACCTTGAGTTTCTCCCCCAGGGATTCCACCTGCAATTGGGTCTCCTGTTCCCGTGTCAGATGAATGTGGTCCACGCTGCTCGATTCCTTTTCACTGAATTTCATATTATGATATCTTCCGGTCCTTTCTATAAAATTCGAAGTGCTAACGATAGCGGTAAAAGAAAAATTTGTGTTAGGATTGTTTGGTATCTTTTCCTTTTATTTTTGCCCACAGTTGGCTTAAACGGTCGGATATAGTTTGCTCATCAGCAAATTTTCCTGCCGGCCCGCCGGCCGTAAACAATACCGCAAACCCCGTCACCAACGCGCCTAAAAGAACATAACCTAAAATCACCTGGGCCATTAACAAAGTCTGGCCGGCCCAGCTATCCGGATTCGCCGCGATGTCGCCAAATCCCAATGTTGTCATGGTAACCACCGAGAAATAAAATGCGTGCCACAGTCCTCGAATGTCACCCACTTCACGATTGACCATAATGCAGCTCGGCCACAACCAATATATCAATGCAAACAGAAATGCCAACGAAAAAAACGTCACGATCGTTCTCCACCTTCGAAGTCCGTAATCGCTTATCCACCAGAACGGTTTGACGAGCCATTTGAGCCAAAAGTGTTCTTTATACCAATCCTCCCAGTTTATCCGTCTGATATTATACTCCAGAAGCTGTTTTGTACCGGGGTCTATGCGTACGTTCTCCAATCCGACGCCGATGAAATTCGTGCCTTTACGATTTTCATGGTGACGATTGATCTTCAGCTCCCAAAATGACGTACCGCTGTCAACGATGGCTGCCGAGAACTTGGCGCCTTTCACGCAGGCATGGTAAAATATCGCGCCTTTCAAGTAGGAACTGTTGAGCTGGGCCTCTTCCAGATGCGTATCATTAAGAAATGCCTCTTCCAGGTGCGCGAGCCAGAACCTGCTGTTCGTCAGGTCGGCTGCGTACAATTGCGCGGACTCCATACGGGAACACTCGAAATTCGCATCTCTCAGATGGGCACGAGTGAGAATTGCACCTTCCAGATGGACTTCTCCGCTGAAATGCGAAGAGCCCTTGGTGTTCAAAAGCACTCCTCTTAGCCAGCAGTCTTTAAGATCGGCCCCTTCCAGAAGAACATCTTGTGCCGGGTTGTTGTTTCGCCACTGGTTCCACTCCGTCATATCCTTCTTTTCCGAGCAGCGCTTGAGCATGTCATACTGTTGTTGGCTGAATCGGCGCTGGTCTTTCAGCTTGTCGGTTCTTAAGTTCGATTCGTTCATTTTTTTACCTGTTAGATTCGCCTGTTTGCCGAGAGTTAAAACCAGGCCCAAACAAGCCTATTAATCTGCTCAGGCCACGGTTTTAGCGTGCTGCTCATCTGCAAAGCTCCCCGCCGGCCCACCGGCTGTAAACAATACCGCAAAACGCGTCACCAATGCACCCAACAAAACATAACCTAAAGTCACCTGCAACGCCAGCAATATGTGGCCGGCTATTCCTCGAAAGAGACTGTGGGCGCTGGCATACATGTCGCCGAATCCGAGTGTCGTCATTGTAACGATAGAGAAATAAACCGAACGAAGCGGAACCAGCCAGCCTGATACTGCTTGTTGACTGTCTTCCAGCACAAACAAATTGCTGACGATTCCTGGGTAATCTTTAACACCGACAAGATGATAGTCAATCAAGCCCCACGCAAGATAGACACCGGTAAAAATTAGTGTCCACGCAAAGAATGTCTTGATGATTCGTTTGGTGGATATACCATCTTACGTACTTCCTCACTGTCATTCCGAGCAGAGCCGAAGGCGGAGTCGAGGAATCTTGTTTGAATAGATTTCTCCACTTCGTCCCTTCGGGACTTCGGTCGAAATGACCTATAGTCTTATTCATCGTTCTTATCAAACGCCCTCAATGTGGTTATTATAGCTGTATCTACTGGCGGCATAAAGCGTTAAATCCAAGGCTGCGAACGTGTTAAGTTAGGCAATTATTTGTGTGCAATGAGCGTCAGCTTTTTTATGAAAAAAGCTTGTGGTCGCGGGAGTTTCGGTGTAAACTACGCTGTTTATTCATGAGCGTGAAAAACGCGATATTTTGACCCTTTTTGCAATTAAACATAGAGGTTTATTATGAAGGCAAATTTCAACAGAACAGCTCTGGCCGAGGCCCTGGGCCTTTTGACGTCCGTGGTGCCGAGCCGGACGCCGAAACCGATTTTACGCTGCGTGCAAATCACCGCCAATGAGAAGGAAGTTCGCATGTGCGCGACGGACCTGGAGGTCGGCATCAACTATTTAATCTCCGAGGTTCAGGTCGACAAGCCGGGCGAAGTTATCATCCCGGCGGACCGGCTGGCGGCTATCGTGCGCGAGAGCGTCGATGAGGTCCTGGTGTTGGAGTCCTCCGAGGGCGCCTGCAAGATCACAGGCGCCGACAGCCACTTTACAATCTACGGACACGAGCCGGGCCAGTATCCGGTGGTCCGGGATTTCGATGGCACCGGCGAGATAAAGATTTCCCTTTCCAATCTCCAGGCCGGGATCGGGCAGTGTCTTTTCGCCGCGGCCAAAGAGAGCAGTCGCTACGCAATTAACGGCGTGCTGTGGGAGATTAAGGACAAGAAGCTGATGCTGGTCGCCACCGACGGCAGAAGACTGGCACGCTGCCGGGTCAGCCTGGCTGCGGCACCGACGGGCGAGGTGCCGGCCAATATTCTCGTGCCGGGCAAGGCGATGGGCCTGCTGGACAAAATCGGCGCCGGCGAAAAAGATACCGTCGCCGTAAAGCTCATCGATAACCAGATTCTGATTAGCTGTGCAAATGTTGTGATAAGCTCGAACCTGGTCGAGGGCAACTTCCCGAAATACGAGGACATCATCCCGACCGATAACGACAAGAAACTTACGCTGTCGACCGAGGCGGTGCTAAGCGCCGTTCGCCGGGCGTCGCTGCTGACGAGTGAGGAATCAAGAGGGATTAAGCTCTCGCTGGAAAAGGGGAAAATGGTCTTTTCCTGCAGGGCTCCGGAGACCGGCGATGCGCAGGTCGATATGCCTGTCGATTACAAGGGCGAGCCGATCGAGATCGGCTTTAGTCCGCAATTTTTAATCGATGTTTTGAAAGTCATCAAAACGCCGGAATTTGATTTCGAATTGGGCCAGTCGGACAGGCCGGGCCTTATCAAAAGCGGGGCAAATTTTCTCTACGTCCTGATGCCGATTAACCTTGGATAGCTAACGAGAGCCGAACGGAAGCGGACTTCTTGAGTTTTGTGAATAATGTATTATGGATGAGGAAGAACGATTATTAAATGCCACCAGGTGGCGAAGGTCATGGAAATCGTACAGCGCTGCCAGCCTGGGTCAGGTTGCCCGGCAGCTTATGGACGAGCGGATTTCGCCACAGCAGGCCCGATTCAGCGAGGTCGCTGAAGTCTGGAGCCGGCTGCTGCCTGTAGAACTGTGCGGACATTGTGAAATTATCGATATTTCCGGCGGCCATTTGAAAGTGCAGGTGGATTCGCCGTCTTATATGTACGAGTTGCAGTTATGCAGTTCGGAGCTTCTCAACGAGCTGCAGTGGCAATGTCCAAAAGCTCGGCTGACGAAGATCAAATTCGTTGTCGGCTGAACGGCGGCTCGTAAGCGGTAGTTTCCGGAGCGAGAATCCCAGAAAACTTCGATAGTTTATCGATTGACAAAGACGATATATAAGAAAGAGGTACAGGATTAATATGCAGGATTCTAAATATGACGCAGGTAACATAAAAATCCTTGGGGGCCTGGAGGCGGTGCGCAAGCGGCCGGATATGTATATCGGCGACCGCAGCAGCGCAGGACTGCATCATCTGGTCTATGAGGTGCTGGACAACTCCATCGACGAGGCAATGGCAGGGGCCTGTAATAACATCAGCGTGCGGATCCACCCCGACGGAAGCTGCTCCGTCGAGGATGACGGACGAGGTATCCCGGTCGAGATGCATCAGGACGCGAAGGTCAGCGCTTTGGAGGTCGTGCTCACGAAGCTGCACGCGGGCGGTAAATTTGACAACGACAGCTACAAGATGGCTGGCGGGCTGCACGGCGTCGGCGTCAGCGTGGTCAATGCCCTGAGTGAATGGCTTGAAGCCGACGTGTATCGCGACGGGAAGCAGTATCATTTCGAGTGCGCAAGAGGCGTTCCCAAGGGCATTGTTAAAGAAATAGGCCAAGCCAACAAACGTGGCACAAAAATAACTTTTAAGCCCGATGAGGAAATATTCGGTGATACCGAATTTGCATACGATACGCTGCTCAAAAGAATCCGGGAATTGGCGTATCTCAATGGTGGGCTCCGGATCTCCTTCAGAGACGACAGAAACAAGAAAAAAGAGGTATTCGAATTTGCCGATGGGATTAAGGCTTTCATAAAACATCTCAACGAGGGCAAAGAAACGCTTCATAAAGACGTTGTCTATTTGTTCAGAGAAGATACTGAGGCAATGATGAGTTGCGAAGTGGCGTTGCAGTACAACGACGGTTATACCGAAAACGTGCTGGTCTTTGCCAACAACATCCGCAATATCGATGGCGGCACGCACCTTTCGGGCTTTCGGACCGCGCTGACGCGGACGATGAATTATTATGCCAGGAGCAATAACCTGCTGAAGAACGGTCAGGGTACGACCGGCGACGATTTGCGTGAGGGCTTGACGGCGGTAGTGGCGGTAAAACTTGCCAACCCGCACTTCGAGGCTCAGACGAAAGTCCGGCTGACCAATCCGGAAGTGGGCGGTTTTGTCGAGACCACCGTTAACGAACAGTTGGGTCTCTATCTGGAAGAGCATCCGTCGGAGGCCAAGCGGATTTTGAACAAGGCCATCCAGGCCGCCGCGGCAAGAGAGGCCGCCAGGAAGGCCCGCGAGCTGACCAGGCGAAAAGGAGCGTTGAGCACCGCCAACCTGCCAGGCAAGCTGTGGGACTGTGCGAGTAAGGAAAAAACCACCACGGAAGTCTTCATAGTCGAAGGTGACTCGGCCGGCGGCTCGGCAAAGGCCGGGCGGGATAGAAAAATCCAGGCAATCCTGCCGCTTAAGGGAAAAATCCTCAACGTGGAAAAGGCCCGGCTGGAAAAAATGCTGGCACACGATGAGATTCGGACCATTATCAGCGCGTTGGGAACCGGCATCGGCACCGACGAGTTCGATCTGAGCAAGTGCAGATACGGCAAGATAATATTGATGACGGATGCCGATATCGACGGCGCCCATATCCGAACGCTGCTGCTGACCTTTTTCTTCAGACAAATGCAGCAACTGTTTCTGGCGAATATGATTTATATCGCTCAACCACCGTTGTACGAGGTTAAGATCAAGGGCCAAAAAAAATCCGAGTATGTTCTCAGCGAGAATAAGATGCATAAGAAGATGATTACCCGCGGCCTGGAGGGCACAGAGCTTCTCATCAGGAGCGATTACGGCGAGAAAACGAAAAAAGGCAAGACCGAAGACCAGGGCGCCGGATTTTGTGTCTCCGGGAAAAAGATGGACGAGCTTGTAAAGATACTGGCCGAGGCCGAACGAATCATTGCCGTTTTGAGCAGGCGGGGCATTAACTTCGTCGACTTCGTCAGTACCAATTACAATCCTTCTAAAGGTGGACTGCCGCCATTCCGTCTAAGCGCCGAAGGCCAGGAGGAAATTTATTACAAAAGAGAGGAATACGAAAAGAGGGTTAACGAACTGAAAGAGCGAACCAAAGCTGTTGCTGAGGGCGAAGAGGAAGAAACGGTTGTTGCCGAAGAGCTCCATGAGGTCGACCGAATCAATCAGATTAACGAACAGCTCAGAGAGCGGTTGGATCTGGATTTGAAAGATTTCCTGCTGAAGCCTGACAAAGCCGTTTCGGGCGAAGCTTTGCAGACCAAGTTCCAGCTTATCAACGGGGAAGACAAGTACGACATTGCTTCGCTGGGCGATATCTGTGCCGGAATCAGGCAGATAGGCGGCAAGGGAATCGAGATAAAACGCTTCAAAGGTCTGGGCGAGATGAACGCCGATCAGTTGTGGGATACGACGATGAATCCGGAGACGCGGACACTGCTGCACGTCAGGCTCGACGATGCCGGCGAGGCCGACTGGCTATTTAGTATCTTGATGGGCGACGATGTGGAAAAACGCCGGAACTTCATTCAGGAACACGCCCTCGAAGTCCAGAACCTCGATGTTTAATTTCGTGCCGTAAATACAAAAAAGGGCCTGTAACGAATGGATCGATACAGGCCCTTAATTTATACAAGTGAGTCACCGGGGGTTATTATTCGGCAGTTCTCAGTCCATACAGCCGGATATCGTCAATGTATATCGTACCTGAACCGCCTGGCTGCAGGTTGCTCCTGTCACCTAAGCCGATCGAGATATTATCCACATCGGCAAGGTTTACGCCCTGATCTGCAAACTGATTCAGATCGAAAACCCACTCCGTCCAGGTGTCTATCTGCGTTGGGGCCGGATCGTCGTGGTAAACGATCGCAGGGGCGCCGGCGCTGTTTCCGACGGCCACATACATCGGCTCGGCGCTGTTGCTGGAAATGCCGATATCCTGCGATTGCCACTGCCCCGTCACCGTTCCGGTTGTTTTTACGCCGGAGAATTTGGCCTCACCAGTTAAGGCCGTATCATGGCTGGTCAGTGCCAGGCCGATATAGACATTCGAGCCCATGGAGATGTTCGGCCTCAAAACCAGCGACTGCCAGTTCACCCCGTCGACGGAATAGTATCCTCTTAAGTTACCGGCGATGTCACGCTCTAATTTGATCCAGTATGGTGCTGTAATTGCCAGTTGCTCGGGCGTTGCTACCATAGTCGGGCTCGAATCGCTGGTGGCATTGCCATCCGTATTGGTCCTGACCTGGAACCTGCAGCCGTTTGTCGCCGTGCCGTCGGCGTTGGTGGGCGTAATATAAACCGCGGCGAATTTCGAGCCGGCATCGAGTGTCTCGCGAATCATCACGCCGGCCTTGACCCATGGGTCGGTGTTCTCGACGCTCTCGACCTTTGCGACGATCGAGCCGACGCCGGTGAGCTGCCTGAAGGCGTAGTGAAATTCGTCCGCCTGATTCCAGATATCCGCGCCGCCGGCGGTCATCGTATATGTACCGACCGGCCCTTCGACGAAGCTGCCCACCGAGCCGGGGAAGCCTCGCAACCACAGCGACAATTCTGTAACGCCCCTGATTGTCCAGTCCCGCTGGGAGCTTAGCGTCATGGTTGCCTCTGAATAGTTTAAGTAGCCCTGCTTGTTGTTGTTATAGACCAGCGGCATCGACTTTTTACCGCCGTGAACGATGGTTTCCTCGGTAAACGAATCTGTTGATTCGTCACCCACCGCTGCTCCGGTGCCGTTACCGGCATAATAAGGCGGAGTGTCCGGTGTTCCATAGCCGAGCCCGTCTTTCCACGCGTACCATATCTGGTTGTCGGCGGAGTCGTAGCTCTCGAAATCTTCCACGATAAGAGAATCGACTGTCGTAAAGTTCCAGATGTCACCCTGCCATATTGAGAGAGCCTCGGCGTCGTTTACCTCGTCGATGCGCCAGTAGTAAGTCGTGCCTACATCGAGTGACAAAGGACCATAACCGCCCTCGGTCACGGACGTAACCAGCGCGGTACTATCTGTCACGGCCTGCAAGTCGTCGCTAAAGTACACATCGTGCCTGGCCGCCTCTCTTCCCGCCGTCCAGCCAAGTACCAGATCCAGGGCCACATCGGTCGCCCCGGAGGCCGGGGACGGCTCTCTTGCACCAACGGGTATGGAGAAGAAACGAACCTCGCTCAGGCCGAATTGCTCCACATAGCTCTTGAAGTTGCTGTTTGCTGTCAGTTTGACGTATTTTGCCGCTACGCCGTTCATATCGATAGTCGTATTATGCTCATAGCCGATTGTACTGGTAGCCTGTGTAAATTCATGCGTTGTGCCCAGCGTCGTATAGTTCACGTCGTCTACAGAATATTCGATAGTTACATTTTTAAATCCCAAACCGAAAGTCAACTCCAGGCTTTCGTTCGAATTCCATACCCACATCTCGGAGAGTTTTTGAACACTTTGAAACTCGAATTTGATCCATGTCGGCTGTGGCCCGTCAAGATTGCTCATCCACATAGTGCCTATACTCCCGTTGTCGTGCAATAAACCGTAGGCATCAAGCCCGGAGCCGTTCACGGTATTTGCAGCTTCTTTGCCTGGAACACTGCTGGAAGCCGTGGCGGCAACATTCGTAACCGGATAAACGAACAGCTCAACCTTAAAGCTCCAGAGATTTCCTTTGAGCACTGTATTGTCGGTCGGAGCAGCGACTTCATCGACGCGCCAGTAGTAAGTTTCGCCGAATACGAGCGTCTCGGCGGGACTGTAGCTGCCGGCAATCAGGCGGCCGCGATATATGCCGGTTGTGTCGGATGTGTCCGCGTCGGCCACCTTTAGTGCTTCGGCGCCAAAATATACATCGTGCCTGCTGGCGGCATCTACCGGTACCCATCTAAGAACCGGATTATGCGGCACATCTTCCGCCCCGTCAGCCGGACTCGGATCGGTAACCGAGGCGGCGGGAGCATCTGTCATAATCTCTTTAATTTCCTCAGGCGTCAGCGCCCGGTTGAACAGCCGCACATCGTCAATTATCCCGATGAAGCTCTGATTGGAATCGAGCCGGCCGCCGATAGAAAGCGACAAATTATTTTGCTGGAGCTGGCCTGAGCCGTTAACCCGGCCGGCTTCCTCTCCGTCTTTGTATATAATCAGGACGCTGCCGTCATAAGTGAAACAGATATGAGCCCATTCACCGGGAAAATTTGGAATCCGGGGAGAGGTATTGATGCGAGTCGAAGCGTTGACTGTCGCATAGAGTTCCTGGGCAGTGTTATATTGCAGGGCGTAAGGATATTCCGCCGTTTTTTGTTTAATGAATGGCTTGGCGAATTCGGGTTGATTTTCTTCGGGCTGCATCCAGAGGGCCACCGAAATGGCATCTGTCAGGTGGAAATCTTCATGATCGGGTATTTCGACCTTATTGGTACCGTCGAATTTGAGAGCTTTGCCGTACACGCCGGGTACCCATTCAGGTGTACCTTCTACGAAAAATCCGTCATGCCCGGCACCCGATGAATCAGCTACGGCGGTGCCGGCGCCTTCGTCGAGCATCCACCAGCCGACAAGGCCCTCGTTAATAGCAGCGTGAGCCCCGCCGGTCAGAACGATTCCCAGAACCAGCAATGAACAAAACAATTCTTTGCTCATAGTAATCCTCCATCACAAAAGAAAGTTGGAATTAAAAAGGCCTATAATAATCCTTGTCTTGGCTATGTACTGTTTGTCTCTGCCGAAGACAACAGTGATTTGATACAACCTCCTTCATTAGAAAGCTCGATTTTCGCGATTCGGTAATTAGCGAAAATCACATGTTCACGATGTCATTTATACCAGATTAACCGCCCTTCCGTCAAGAGAAAAACATTTACTGAACAATCGAGAATCGCCGGTTTGGCGTAATTCTAAGCTCGTGAATTCTTCTGGCCTGCTTCGGCGTAGAATGTTAGTATCGGGTCATGACACAACCATACGAATCAGGCAATGGATTCAGCTCCAAAAAGAATCGACCATTTACTTCGTCAAGCTGGAAATTATCTAGGTTGAAGGCCTGCATTCAAACGCTCGCTTTACCCCGAAGGCAAACTGCCGCTGTTCACGGGCCCGCTCGATACGTGCCGGGCGCTGTTAGACGATCTCGGCTTCGAGTTCTGGTTCTCGTTGAGAAAGGAAAAGGCCCGCCTCTGGGAACTCCCCCGGCAAAAAGTAACGCACTACCCCATCTCCGCCATCTACCTGCAAAACAGTAAACGTGGCGAAAATGCCGGTGAAGTCGGTTAAGATTTCCTCTTTTTCTTTGTTTTACGGTCGGATTATGCCAGCTTTAGGCCGAGGTCGTATGCTTGCTGCAGGGATTGGCTCTTGTTTCGGATGGCTCCTTTTTCGCCCACGCCGGGAACGAGGATTTGGCCGAGAAGCTTTATTTCCAGATATGCGAGAGATTTTTGAAAGAATTCGACAACACCCCCGGCCATCTCGATGTCGTCTTCCTCGAACGGGACGGCTAACGCCGCTGAGAGGCCCTTTATCTTTTGCCTGTTTTCGGGGCAGTTGAAATAAACGAACCGGTCGATGAACGCCTTCATCAGGGCGGTCGGCCCATACCAGTAAACGGGCGTGCCGAAAATGATAACGTCGCTTTGAACGATCGCCGGATAGATGGCACGCATATCATCGTTTTTGCTGCACTGCCTGCCCTTCCAGCATGCGTAACAGCCGTCGCATTCGCTGATGTTCAGCTCGCCAAGAAACAACTCATCGACGACGGCACCGTTCGCCCGTGCCCCTTCGACTATCTTCGAGACCAGGATATGCGTATTTCCGTTTCTGCGAGGACTTCCCATAACTGCAAGTATTCGCTTCATAACCAGATGTCCTTCAGTTAATGACCGGCTCTTAAGATGTACTGGCGACTTACAGGCTATTGTATGTATCGGGTACATCAAAGAAAAGAGCAAAAGGCTGAAGGGGTTGCGGTGGAAGAAGGATTATGCTTTTTTCTTAGCTTGCCATAGTAGGAGAAAAGAAAAAGAAATGAGAATTTTGGCCCCAATTTGCCCGTTTTCTGCACCGAAATCGTTATATTTGATTCAAAAAGGAAAATCCGGCTGAAGATCGCCCTGGAAATTTCTGTGAATGGCCTGTTTTTAAAGGTTTTACTTTTTTTCGTTCTTGATTTTACGTCCCGGCGAGGATTATAATCCATGTTTTCGTAGCTCGAGCGTACAGGTCAAACGCCAAGAACTGTTTTCGGCTGCCGAGGAGGTATTTGGAACGAGCAGCCGGTTCAGGAGTTTTTATATCGATTAGCAAGGACGCAAAGTTTACCGCATACTTAGAGTTGGAGAAACAAACATGGTGCAGAAACAAAAATTAACACGACGAGAACTCTTAAGGAGTTCGGCATTGGCGGCCGGAACGCTGGCGTTGACCGGCGCAGTCGTTCCTTTGGCCGAAGCAAGGGGCAGCGATACGATTCGCGTAGGCGTGATCGGCTGCGGCGGCAGAGGCTCCGGCGCAACGCACGACTGCGTGAATTCTTCGAAAGGCGTGGAAATTGTCGCCCTGGCCGACGCGTTCGAGGATCGCCTTGCGGGTTTGAAGAAGGAGTTCAAAGTCCCGAACGACCGCTGTTTTGTGGGCCTGGATGCGTACAAGAAAGTGCTGGCGCTTGACGATGTGAACATGGTCATCCTGGCGACACCGCCCGGCTTCAGGCCCAGGCAGTTCGCCGCAGCCATTGACAGCGGCAAGAACATCTTCATGGAAAAGCCGGTAGCGACCTGCCCGGCGGGGATTAAGATGGTCATCGAGGCGTCACAGAAGGCCAAAGAAAAAGGCCTGGCAGTGGTCGCAGGAACGCAGCGGCGGCACGAATCGAAATACGTCGAGACCATGAAACGAATCCACGACGGCGCGATCGGCGATATCGTCTCGGCTCAGTGCTACTGGAACATGGGCGAGCTTTGGGTCAACAATCGCCAGCCCAATCAGAGTGACATCGAGTGGCAGATTCGTAACTGGCTGTACTTCACGTGGCTCTCGGGCGACCATATATGCGAGCAGCACGTGCACAATCTCGACGTGATTAACTGGGCGTTCAACGACCTGCCCGAGCAGGTTCACGGCCTTGGCGGCCGGCAATACCGCACCGGCCCGGAGTACGGCAACATCTTCGACCATTTCGGCGTCGAGTTCTTCTATCCCAACGACGTGAGAACCATCAGCATGTGCCGGCAAATCAAGGGGACCACGGACAATGTCAGCGAACGCGTGGTCGGCACCAAAGGCGCCAGCGACTGCTGCGGCACCATCAATGGCGAGAATCCCTGGCGCTACGAGGGGCCGAATCCCAATCCGTACGAGGTGGAGCACGCCGACCTTATCAAGAGCATCCGGAGCGGCAACCCGCTTAACGAGGGCCAGCGAATCGCCGAGAGCACGCTCTGCGCGATCATGGGCCGGGAATCGGCCTATTCACGGCAGCAGTTCAATCGGTCGTGGTTCATGAGCAGGTGTACGCTGGATCTTCTGCCGCCCGACGACCTGAAGCTGAGCGATTCCAAGCCCGTGCCGCCTTTTGCGGTTCCGGGTAAGTATGAGCTGCCAGGTCTGGTACAGGGCGGACGGAGGAGACGCGGTTAGTCGGCGGTTAACCGGTTGACAGGGACCCCATTTTCCAGAAAGATGGGAAAATGGGAACCCGCAAAATGGCTCAAAGAGAACGAACAAAGGAGATTTTTAATATGACAGCGTCAGATAAAAATAAAAGTAAACCGAAAAAGATTGCGGCCACGGCCGCCGGCGCCGCGGCGCTGGCCGGCGCAGTGGCGCATGTGGCCCACGCACAAGGTTCGGGCAAGATCAAAATCGGGCTGCTTGGTTGCGGCGGACGAGGCAACGGCGCCCTGCGTCAATGTTTGCAGGCCGATCCCGGTGTCGAAGTCATCGCCCTGGCCGACCTGTTCGAGAACAAAGTAAGAAGCACACGTGACGGAATCGCAAGAGACGAAAAATTCAAAGACCGCGTTAAAATCGATGACGACCATTTGTTTTCAGGTTTTGATTGCCACGAGAAGCTGGCCCAGTGCGATGCGGACCTGCTGCTGATGGCGACGGCGCCGGCGTTTCGCGGGCGTCAGATGATGGCTGCCATCAAGGCCGGCAAACACATCTTCACCGAAAAGCCCGTAGCGACCGACGTGGCCGGCTGCAAAGAGGTTATGGCAGCTTCAAAACTCGCCAAGGAAAAAGGCCTTGCCATTGTCTGCGGCACGCAGCGCCGGCACGAGTTCAGCCGGGTGGAGCTGATGAAGCGCATCCACGACGGCCAGATCGGCGAGCTGGTGGGCGGCCAGTGCTACTGGTACGGCGGCGGCATCTGGTACCGCGGCTACAAGGAAGGACTCAGCGAGCTGGAGTGGCAGTGCGAGAACTGGTACCACTTCACCTGGCTCTCGGGCGACCAGATATGCGAGCAGCACATTCACAACATCGACGTGATGAACTGGTGCTTTAACGGCCCGCCGGCGAAGTTCACGGCGTTAGGCGGCCGGGCATGGCGCAGTTACGATGACTCGCAGATCAATGCGGCTAAGGAAGTCTGCCGCAAGTATAACAACGGCAGCGAAGAAGGCTGGGAAAAATACAACGGCGACATCTGGGACCACATCTTCGCCGAGTTCGAGTACCCCAACGGCGCACGCTGCCTGAGCTTCAGCGGGCATAGTCCCGGCACCCAACGCTATGACGAGAAGATCGTCGGCACCAAGGGCACCAGCAACTGCAATAACACGATCACCGGCGATAATCCATGGCAATACGAGGGCCCGAGCGTCGACGGAATGAATCAGGAGCATATCGACCTGATAAAGAGCATCCGAAGCGGTGACGTGCTCAACGAGGGCCAGCGGATCGCCGAGAGCACACTGACGGCCATCGGCGCGAGGATCTCCGCCTTTACCGGCCGGACCTTTAACTGGAGCTGGCTGCTGAATGCTTCCAAGCAGGATCTCGTGCCGAAGCAGGAAGACATGAAAGCTGGACGAGGGATATTCCACAATATCGCGACCGGCTGCGACCCGCTCGTATAATACCGGAGTTGAGTTTGCAGTAACAGTTTGAAGAGCTTTCGTGACATAGAAGCGTTAGGTGTATGCTAATGCTTGTCAAAATAAACGCGGCCCATACCGGATGAATCGGTGTGGGCCGCGAATTTTTCCCGTACAAACGGCAGTCTATTGGAGGTTCTGCGTGCTAAGCTTTCCTTTCTTCTTTCGGCCTGCGCTTCCAGCGGCGATGCACCCACCAGTACTGGCTCGGATCTTCCCGGACGAATTCTTCAATTGCCCTGGTATATTCCGCTGTCACCCATTTCAGCGGATCGTCCTTGTCGGCCCATTCTTCGGGGAAGATAATGCGACTAATCCCGATTTCGAAGTAGAAGCGATTATCAATCCTCCTGCTGTAACCCACTACTATCGGCACGTTTTTGGTTATAGCCAGCAGGCCTATGCTTTTATAAGTGCTTGCTTTTCGGCCGAAGAAATCTACGAAAATCCCTTTTTTGCCGGCGTCCTGATCGGCAACGAAGCAGAGCGAAGCACCTCTCGAAGTGAGTTCTTCCATTAGCGTCGATGCGCCCTTTTTGTCGATAATTCTTTGCCCGGCAGCCCTGCGGACTCCGTATAGATATCTGCTGATGTACTTATTATCCAGCGGTCGGGCGATACTGTAGACTTCGAAGCCAAACAGGCCCATAAGATAACCGATGATTTCAAAATTGCTGTAATGAGCGCCGACCATCAGCAGGCCTCGTCCTTCCAGCATCAGCCACTTGGCCCGTTCGACGTTTTTGTACCGTGAGTATTCGCGCCAGTTATACTTTTTTACCAGCCGGGGCGTAAACAAAATATCTATTGTCAGCATGACAAGATGCTCGAAGCTTCGCCGGCCTGTTTGCCATATCCATTGTTCGCTCTTTTCCGGGTAGCTCGCGCGAAGATTTTCCAAAGCACGGTTTCTGCCGCGATGATAGTGTTTCCACAGCAATCGGCCGAGAAAACAAGCTGTGTTTAGATTGGTCTCGACATCGAACAGGTAAAGAAAAACTATAAGAATCCGCAGCACAAAATAGGCAAGCCAATCTATGAGGGGATTGTGTTTTTTCTTTTTCTTCTTTCGTCGGGGCAAATCAGCCATAGGCTGTGATTTTAGGCTCAAAACTGCAACTGTCAAGTCTTAAGAGGATTCTATCTAATAACAAAATGACCACTGTTCTGTGCCTGATATTTATCACTCTAAAACAAAAGGCAGAGAACCTTGGTCATATGTCGTTACCAGAGCCTGATTAAGTCCAGCAGGCCGGATTAAAATCGATAGCCTAAGCCGAGAAAATACTTTACATCCGTATTACCAGAACCAATCGCCGGTGTTGAATCGTAGTTGAGAATTGCTTTCAAAGTCAGAAAAAACGTCTCAGTGAAATCGGCGCGGAGTCCTGCGGTTGTAGTAAGATAGTAATCGGAGACCTTGTCAATGCTTGGGTAGTAGGTCATATCATGCACGAACTTTATGTTCTTGCGGAGCTTCTTATCGAAGTTGTAGCCAAGCTGTAGCGTAATTTCACTATTGCTGTCAGACTGGTTGCTGAACTTCTCGTAAAGCGATGCCAAACCGAACTCCGATGAAAAGTTCATATCGTCCGACTCGATCCATTGATAGCCGGCACCGAGACCGATAATCATACGCCGGTCCAGCTCGGCGACGGCATCCTTTTCGTACCTGCCGTCCAGGTAACCGTACATCTTTTTACTGAAAAAGTAGTCGTACTTGCCTTTTGCACGCCACCAGTCTTCAATAGTTACGTCCTCGCCTGTGTCCGGGTCTTGCTGTGTTCCCTTTGCGTAATCCGTGCTGACCGTCGTGCGATCTTTTTCAGTACGTTTGGTAAAATTGGCGTTGGCGCTGATCATCTCGGTTTTTGTATTGCCGTGTGTAGAGGTAATCCCGACGGAAATATCCCCTGTCCATTTCGGTATGGGCTTTATAGGCGGATTAATTGAGACGATATCGGCAACCGCGAATTGCTGGGCTTTCATCGACTCACTACCTTCGATGGCAAACCGGCCGGCTTCGGCGCTCGAGATTTTTTGCGTAAAACCCGTTTCGTCTTTCAAGTTGATGGTGACCGGATTATCGCTGCTGAACGTTTGAATGTTCGACAGCTCGACAGTTACTTCACCTGCCACATCGGATTTGAAGACCAACTTCCCGTCAACAAGATGGACAATCTTGCCGGTCAGACGATCCCCATTTTTCAGAACAAGCTCGTCTGCCTGGCCTGACTGTGCAAACAGTGTCAGGCACACCAGTGCAATCAGTATTCGATACCACATTGTACTCTCCTTTCAATTCAAATCCCTAAAACATGGGCGACGTCCGTTGCGACGCCCGGGCAACTCCGAATCTCTCCAATTCAAACGCGTACCGACCTTCAGGAAACTTTGCTTTTCATGTGAATGCCGCGTTGCGGGAACGGGATGGTGATACCATTGCCGCAACGCTCGTCCGGCTTCCATTCCTATCTGCGTATCTACGTCACAAGCGCGGATTGCGCGGCACTCCGATCAAGCCCTATCGGGAATCCGCCACGATTCAAACAGGTTTTGTCGAGGTCTGGCGTATGCGAGTGAGCCGATTGAGCGCTTTTATCACCATAAAAATTGTAAAAGCCACAATCAAGAAATCGATAACGGTGCTAATAAACATCCCGTATCGCAAAGTCACTGCTGGCAAAGCCTCGCCAGCGGCGGAAACGCCGGCTTTCTTGAGGACTAATTCCAGGTTCTTGAAATCGACGCCGCCCAGAAGAAGCCCTATCGGGGGCATTATCACATCGTTAACCAATGAGCTTATGATTTTGTTGAATGCAGCGCCAACGACGATACCTACGGCCATATCCACCGCATTGCCCTTTACGGCGAACTCCTTAAACTCCTTCAAAAGTCCCATAGTTCTCCTATCATTTAAGGTAAAAAGCTTCTGCAAAATTGAAGTTAGGCATATATTATTTTAGAAAATCAGTTTCACGATTTTCTAAAATAATCGGGTACCCTATGATAACGTATTATCGAATAAAATGTTACGCATATTGTTTTAGAAAGAAAAAATCAAAAGAAAAGATTTTTTCTTTCCAAAAGTATGCCTAACTTCAATTTTGCAGAACTCATTTAAGGTAACTAATCATTGATACAGACAACTCCATTGCTGCGGTCGAGCTATAATAGCTTCAGCAGTTTATCGCAGTAAAACAACTCGACGAATCTTCGCCACGAAACAAAATCACGCAAACAGGGCAAAAAGGTATTGACCATCTATAGTTGCAGCCCTGATAAATCGCCGCTCTTTTCTTTTAGCTTGGCGTAATAGACTTCGAAGCGTACCTTAAGTGCATCCATGGACTTCGTCAAGCTGTCAATATCAGTCTTTAGCTGCTTTGCTTTCTCGCCCAATAATTCAGTTACAGGAATTTCTTTCAGCTTGGCGGCAATTTTTTCAACCTCACCTTTCTTGGCAACTATTGCTTCTTTGTACGTCATTGCTATACTACGAAGCTGGCCTGCGTCCATTTTTTCCGCCTCGGTCTTCACCTCACTTATGGGCTTAGTCTCATCGGCCTTCTTACCTCCACAGCCTGCGATCGTGAACGCCCATAAAACGAGCAACCAGTAAAATGTCACATTTTTCATAATCATTTTCCCATTAAAGGTTATTACTCGCTGTTTCCGAGCAGGTAGCGGTAAATGATCCCGCCTATTACAGCTCCAATGATCGGAGCTACCCAGAAAAGCCATAGCTGCGCGACCGCCCAGTTTCCAACAAACACCGCTACGCCGGTGCTGCGTGCCGGATTGACTGACGTATTGGTGACTGGAATACTAATCAGATGGATTAAAGTCAAACCTAAGCCGATAGCGATAGGCGCGAATCCCTGCGGCGCACGCTTGTCGGTTGCACCCAGGATTATCAACAAAAACATCATGGTCATGACGATTTCCGTGACCAGGCATGCTGTTAGCGTGTATCCACCCGGAGAATGCGCTGCGTAGCCGTTTGAAGCAAAACCGGCTGCTGTACTAAAACCTGTTTTGCCGCTCGCAATAACATAGAGCACCCCTGCCCCGACAACGCCTCCAAATACCTGGGCCACGATGTAAGGTGCAAGATCTTTTGCCGGGAACCGACCCCCGGCCCACAGCCCGATGGACACCGCCGGATTGAGGTGACAGCCGGAGATATGGCCTATAGCGAAGGCCATTGTCAGAACGGTCAATCCGAAAGCCAGGGATACGCCAAGCAATCCGATCCCCACATCTGGAAAAGCGGCGGCCAAAACCGCACTGCCACAACCTCCGAGCACCAGCCAGAAGGTTCCGAAAAACTCTGCTCCTACTCGATTTCCCATCTTTACCATTGTGTTTTCCTTTCCAATATGAAGAGTTGATGAAGTTGCTGCTCGATGAATCGCCATATTTTTTACATCTCGCATTGCGAACCGCGAAAAAACCTGCCGCAATCAACAGCATCAGTTAAGGGAAGTTAAGAAAGAGCTTACAATGGAACGTCAAAACGATTAAACTGGAATTGCCCTGAAACCATTAGACTTCCCCCGAATAATAATTCCAGGATCCAACAATCTTAGAATTTCGTCAGGTATTCAAGATCACGTATCGCAATTCCTTTTACAATCCTTATCTCTCAGTCCTTCAAAATATCACCCAAAATTACCCATATTTTAATGAGCAAACTTCAGACAAATAATCCTTTCAACCCGACCCGGTCGATAAAAAGTCCAGACTACTGCGTCTGTTCGGCCTCCTGCTGGAGCTCTTGTTCCAGCTTGTCAAGCTCTTGATTCATATTCTCTTCGTTGATATCCTTTTTTGCTTCGGCTCCGTATTCAGCCGCCGTCTTGACCGGTTCTTCACCGGCTTTAGGGCTCTTTGATGCTTTCTTGCACCCACTTACCGAAAAGAGAAGCACGACCATTGTAACCGCTAAGACCAGCATTGTTCGCAGCATATTTTCATTCCTTCAGAAATCTTGTGTTAACACTAAACCGTACCAAACCAAAACAGATTTACCTCTGCTGTGCTTCATCAGCCTTTTTTTCAGCCTTTCGGTCTTCTCTTTGATCGCCCGGCTTCACTTCAGGCCTGACAGGTTCTTCTTTGACCTTTTCATCCTCGGGTTTGACTGTGGTTTTAGGCTGCTCAGTTTCAGCAGCTTTATCAATCTTGGCCTTCCCTTTATCCGAACTTCTGTCAGGGACCTTCGGAATATCCTGGCCTGTCTTGGCTTCACCTGATTGCAGAATCTTTAGCTTTCTCTCCTGCATTCGCTTATGTTTGTCGCTGTTGATTTGTTGCGCCTTTGCTATCAGCTTGTCAACACGCTCGACGGTCTTAGTGTCGCCTTTTGCGACGGCCAGCTCCCGGATACGTTTCAGCCGTGCTGTGTCTTTGAGAAACTTCGCTTCGTCGCGCACCATCTGCTTATCGAGAGCATTTATCTGCTGCTGATGTTCTTTGCCTTTCGCAGTAACGTTTTCTTTCGCGGCGACTTTCTCCTTTCCCTTGACCGCGGCTTTCTTGGCGGCTTCAGCCTTGTCCCTGCTGACTTTGCCGGCAGCCTCGTCGGTTTTGCTCTTATCTATGTTACCGGCTTTTTCTGCGGCTTTGCCTTTAACCTTCGCTTCTTCCTGGAGCTTTTCGGAACTTTTGCGTTTGCTCTCCAGGTCGCCCGTATTTTTGTCCTTAGCCGAACTTACGTCGCAGGTCCAGGATACGGCGATAATCATGAGAATTGTTAGCAGAATCTTTTTCATTGGATTTACTCCTAAATTTTACCTTATTCTTACTTGACCCATTATTCGGGATTTTTAATTTATTCCTGTTTGAACAGTTCCGCAAATATCAAGTGCATATAATACTTGCAAACTTCTTTCTATATGTCAACAATTTTCTATTCTTCACAGAGTTCTCACAAATGATATTGGCAAGGAATAACAATATAATTTGGCTTTTAATGCCTGTTTGGCCTCATATTATAGGATAGATTTTAGACCTTTGCTATTTGTTTTCTTCTTTTCCGCCGAGCAGGCCTCCGAGGCCTTTTTTGATAAGGTCTTTCGGCTCCTTGATAACATCTTTCAACTCCTCCGGGACCTTGTCTCCGAGTTTGTCGCCGAGCTGCTTTTCGACTTGTTTGTCGATTTCCCCCGCCAGCTTCTCCTTGCCGGCTTTTACCAGCGCCTGCTTGATACTATCCTGGAGTCCGTGAGTGTCAAACACAAGCCGCGGCTCGGTGGTCGGGCCCACTATCTTGATCGTTGTCTTAAGGTCTTTGAGGATTTTGAAGGCTTCGGATGTCGTCTGGCCGCCCAGGCCCAGAATTCCGTCGCCCTGGGAGCTGGCCTGCATGTTCTGTATTTCGATATCAACAGTAAGGTCGATCGATTCGCTTGTAATTGACCCGTTGAACTGCCCGGAAGCGAGACCGGATGTAAAGGTCAGGCCCGCCCCGCTGCTTAGATTCGACTGCAGTTTGCTCAGGTCCAGCCTGGTGAAATTCCCCGTCACCTTCGGCACCTTTTTTCCCGAGCTGTAATCGAAGATCATGTTCATTTCAAGCGGCGTGTCGTTCGACTTGACCTGAAGTTTAATGGGCAAGGCAGTAGCAGACGGGGCATCATTGATATTCTCTATGCTGATATTACTGCTGCCGAATACGGGTGATTTTATCCCAACCTTCTCCAGCAGCACATCCCTGGCCAGGAAACGTGCCGAGGTTGGCACGTTAGCGCGGGCAATAAGATAGTCGAGATACTTAATTGGCGCCTTTTCCACAGGCGCTTCGCCCTCTTTATCGTTAGGATCAGGCAGCCACTTTCGAGCCTTTTGCAGCCATTCCTTCACGGCCTTGGCATTTTCGAGGTACTTTTCGAGCTTGCTGATATCCTCTATTGCTACCTTGTATTCGCACGGATCGAAAACTTTCGGCTCCTCGGATTTTGTTTCGATTACCTTGCCGGGCGTCTGGCGTTTCTGATCGAACTGAATATTCGACAACCTCACTTTGTCTAATACAACTTTGCCCAGCGTCAGGTCATAAACACTGGCATCTGCAGATATGTTCTCCACGGCAATCTGGTTGTTTCCGGGATTATTGGCATCGGTGACCTGTATGCCCGAAACCGAAGCTTCACCGTTCAGGATGGAAAGCTTGAGTGTTTCGAGGTTGACTTCCGCGCCGTTTAACCGGCTCAGTTTGACTGAGGCGTATTCTTTGATCTTGGTATCTTTAAGATAGTGGGTTGCTGCGCCGAAGATAACCAACAGGATTACGGCAAAAGCGACACCCGCCTTGCGGATGATTTTGGTCTTGACGGTGAAGAGCGACTTTGCGTCCTTTGTCCGTTTGCTGATTAGGATGCGGTCGAGGATTCGTACCCAGGTCTTGGAATACCACGTTCTGAATTTCTCGGAGCCCTCTTCAACTTTCAACAGCATACGACGAAAACGGATGACCGACCGGGCCAAAAGCAATCCTGCGACCACTCCTACAACCGGTCCGGCGATTAAGCTGCCTACAACGGCGTAATTACTGAAGTCCGTTATGCCAATAATGGGTATCGCCGCCAAAAACTTCAGCAGGCTTGAAAGGTTACCCTGGACAGCCATTCCAATGTGATAGAGCACAGGAGCGGCTGCAAAACACAATGCCTTGCCCAAAGCTGCCGACATGAGGAACATTAAGAGATGAACATTCAGCAAAAACACCAAGGCAATCAGAACAGCGTGCAGTCCTGAAAAGCCCGGTATCAGGCCAAACGTAAAGCCCAGTATTACCGAGATGAAGATAATGACCGGCGAAACGCCGCCGCGAAGAATCGTGAGAATTTTGCGGATTGGTTTTGGAATGGGTAGAAACATCTTTTCACCTTTTCTTTCAATTCAATTTCGATATCGCTTTTTATAGACCAACATTTAATTAATATTTTTACCTGCACAGATGCAAATGTCCAGAAAACTCCATAAAACCGGATAAATGTAACCGGTAATCCAACTCATTGTGCCTTCCGGTTCTCGAAAT
>Ga0315288_10001797_pt1 | contig 27758 bp, 29 predicted proteins | sample YL17G11_20_MG_FD_203454 | JGI IMG/M metagenome (GOLD analysis project Ga0315288, IMG submission 203454) | Sediment microbial communities from Yellowstone Lake, YNP, Wyoming, USA - YL17G11_20 | ecosystem: Environmental > Aquatic > Freshwater > Lake > Sediment | place: USA: Wyoming | collected... | reverse complement strand
CCAATGTCTCTTGCCTTCTCGGCTAATTCAACTGCTGATTCCTTCTGATCACCAGATTTACCCGCATCTTCAGCTGGAGGAGCATCTACTGGAGGTGCTTCCATAGCTGGAGGAGCAGAAGAATCTACTGGAGGAGGTGGAGGGGCTGCTTGAGCACCCTTTACAAGAGCACGAATTTTATCAGCACCTTGTGCTTTTACTTTTTCAAGTAATTTGGTTCCAAACTCTTTAGTTGCGATACTATCATGTAATACTTCAGAACGACCACCAGATAATTCATTTACTGATGCAGTTAAGATAAGCTTGTCGCCATTATAAACTTCCCATGCACTGTTTCCCAAATCAGCAGTGCCATTATCATTAGATACTCTAACAAACTTTGCTCTAAGGCCAGCTCTACGTAGCATTTCCTTACGCTTTAATTCGTCGGAAACATCTGCGGAGCTTGGAGATGGATGAAGGCCATCAACTGGACCAACGCCTGGGAAAGGCTTTTGTCCGGTCATATGCTTATCTTCACGATCACGAAGTTGTTCATTAAGCTTGTCTGCTGGGTACTTTACTTTACCTGGGGTTGGCTCATTAACGCCCCCGCCACCTAGGAAGTATGCAGTTCTATTTTCAAGAGCTGACTTTGCAAGGTTAACGATCGCTTGACGGCGAGTCGCGCGCTCTTCTGACTCTGCACGGGCAAGCATTTTCTTGCGCTCAAGTTCATTGGATTGCTCCGCAGAATCTGGGCTTGGGTGCATGCCATCAACTGGCCCTACACTTGGGAATGGAGATTGACCTTGCATTTGTCTATCTTCTTTTTCACGAAGTTGCTCATTTAGAGGATCTTTTGGATACTTTACTTGGCCTGGGGTTGGTTCATTGACGCCGCCTGCACCTTGGTAGTAACCTTGTTTGATATTATTTGTACCTGACATATTTTCCTCTTGTGTGTTTATAGTAGAAGTGTTTGCTAACTTATCCAAGCTTTGTTTCATTTGGCTCAACTTGGTTTCGATGGTCTTTGTGACCTCTTGAAGTTCAGCGATAAGGTCCACTCCTACCTCAGCAGAAGCATATCTTGCATGTGGTGGAGCCAATCCAGAATCAGCAGACGGAGTTTCCGTCAATTGATCAGATGCCATATCATTACCATGTTCTGGCATATTTTCTTCATTTGCTAATGAAGATTGCAGGTTCTGGAAATCTGCAATTGCTTTATCAACATCCTTGCGGAATGTCTCTAAATCTTTGGAATTTACAGTAACATTAGTTACAGCGGAGCTATCAGATGAGGCGCCCTGAGTAAAATTAATATTAGCAGTAAAACTTTCTGCGAATTTGCTTAATTCATTTTGTTTAGTTTCAACATAAGCATTTAATGTATTAGCTGCTGCAATAATATGTTTAATATTAGCTTTTGGATCGGCACCATTAACAACAATAGATAACTCTAATGGATTTAGATCAACGTTAATTTCACCGTAGCCACTCTTGCGTCTCATGTGGTCGCAGAAATCTTGTTCCGTGCGAGCGACAGTTGCACAATCAGTACAAATTGCTTTTCCTACTGCCGTACCCATTGATACGCAGTTAGAAACTCCAGTTGATACTTGACGCGCTAATTGAGGATAGCCAGCTTTATCTAAAGCGCATAATGCAATAACTCTTCTATGAACACGATCATAATGAGTATCAACAATAAAGCCTCTTACATGATCTACCGAGCTTGACTTATGATCGATGCAAAGAGGCTTTCCTACCCATTTTCTATATGCTTTGACTAGTTCTTCTTCGGGGAAGATATCGCCATTAGAATTCTTATAAGGCTTAACGCTCGAATCATTGCTGGTCCAACGCCATGTTCCGCCACGTTTATCCCAACCCACTTGAAGTGGTTCACCTTTAATAGTTAATTTTGTTGTTCCGTCATCGTTAAGGCCAGCAGCTTCTGCTGCGTGCATCATTACGGCGGAAAAATACAAAAAATCTTCAGCTTTTGGAGCGACCTTCTTCAGGTTAGTTGCAAATTTTCTAAAGTTCTCTAAAATCTCAGCACTAACAGCTGGAAGACACGATTCCGTATTCTCCACTCTGTTAATTTCAATTAGTTCACCTAGTTTAACAAATGACATGCATTATCCCCCTGATTTATTCATTTCTGAATCATCAGATTGGTCTGATGTTTTAACTGTTTTCTTAGATAACTTCTTAGCAGACTTTTTCTGCTCTTCAGTCATCTCTTCAGTCTCAACAACTGACAATATTTTTCCATCACCGTGCTTAATAAAAGCCATTATAATTTCCATATCTTATTATTGATAATTTTGCCAACTGTTCCATAATCCGTATCATATTTTGCGGCTAATTCTCTATATGAAACTAACCCAGTATTATAATCTTCTCTTATATGTCCAACTATATCCCAAGTTAATTTAGATTTCGGATGATTTTCACCTAATTTTGATTTAGACATTTTTATACGAGTTTCAATAGATGGATTTAATCCTATTCGTGATTTGGACATTTTTTCTTTAGTATGTATTGAGTGCATTTTTCCAATATGCGCCACTGATATTTTTATTTTAGTCTCTTCAGATTGCTTTCCGCGAGAGCCGCCTTCTCGAATATTATAACCATTATTTATACTATTATATTCAGTAATATAAAAAATTTCCCAATAATCAGCATCTTCTTGCGTAATAGTAGTTGATAACATCTGAATTAAAAAATTATCTCTACCATACTTATTCATAGCATAAAATAATTTTTTATTACTATCACTCTTCTTATGCTCATTAAATCTTTTAGTAATTGAGCACCAAGTTTGTCCAACATATACTTTTTCATTAGCAAAATTGGTTATTTTATATATGGTACAATTACGCATTAATTTATCTTACGGCATTAACTTCAATCATATATGTTAATATTCCCATTATAGTCCGGTATTTTAGTCGCCGGGCTGTGAAGTTCTCTCCTTTATTACATCATTTAATTGATCTTGACGCTTATTGAATAGATCCATAATCAATGGAGTCTTCTCTTCAATCTGCATTTGTAAATCAGAACTAACATTATCTACCCAACTTGTTGCTAGTATATTAGTTTGTATATGAGTCTTAATTCTCTCATCAATAATCTTTTTAATTTCATCGCCTTGCTGTTGAATATCTTCAATACTCTTTACGGCATCTTGCGCAAATGTTTTAGACTCTAAAGTATCAAACATCTCAACAAATTCATTTACTTTACCTTCTAATTCATCAATAGATGATATAAAAGATTTCATTAGTTTAAGTATTTGAGTATCAGAATGAAATGGCTGCATTACATTGACGCATTTAAAGGCGGCCTTCTTAAAATCATTGAAATTTTCGACGGATTTATCTCTAAAGCGGCGTAATGCGGCCCTAGCATTCATAACGTCTTTAGGTTGCATATCTGGACTATCCTTAAATGGAGTCTTCATAATATTAAGATGATCCAATGCCATATCTAAAACTTTAGAAGTATGATTAAAGAATAAAAGAGCCTTTTCAGACTGATTTTTCTCCTCATCAGATACTTCATAGCTCATTTGTACGGCATATGCTCTCTTAATCATAAAAAAATCCACCATTATTTTCTGTTGGGCCAAATCCTCGGCCTCCAGCATCATTGTTATAGACTCCAACCATTGGAACGACATCTTCTTCTTTATGATCATGTTCCGTTATTGGCTTACCTGGATTATAATTTTCGCGAGTTTGAGGCTGATCTACTATAAAATTATATACTGCATCCATAGGATTCTGTCTAGTTACATTAAGAAATGGAGCAAATGATCCCTGATGTCCCTCATCTAAAAATGAGTCTCGATTATCTCCAACATACTCTCGTTCATTGGAAACTATATCAGTACTATTATTATCCTTACCTGGCTTACAGCATCTAATAAGTTTCTCAAAAACTGCGATTGGTCTTGGATCTACATCTAAACCAAATCCTAATACCTTAGCCTCTTCGATAGCATCTTCTGGTTTTTTACCAAGATACTTGCATTCGACTAAAGCTACTGCTAATCCAGTTCTATCTTTGCCAGCGGCACAATGAACATAAACAGGGCCGCCTTCTAAAAATAATTCTTTTAGATTTTGCTTAACAAAATGTAATAAAGATGGAAGAAAGTGCTCCATCTCAATAGGCAGCATAATATGTTTAATATGTAAAAGCTTAGTGGCACGATCAATTTTATCGCCAGTCATTTTATCTAGACTTACAATTTTTTTAATACCAAGATTGTCTTTTAACCAAGCGACATCTTGAATAGAAGGGGCGCTTCCTCGATAAAGATTATCGGTTACTTTTCTAAAGCGCTGTATCATTTTATAAATTACTCACTAAGTTGTTAAGCACTTCACGTACATAATGAGGATCATGATTAAATAAAACATGCTTTACGAATGTAATAGATTGGCCTATACCAGCAGTTGGAGGCATCTTCTTTTGAGAAATCTCATCCGCATTAAAAGTATAAAACTTCTGTCTTAAACTATTAATTGCTGATTGTCTTCTTTCTAAAGGTATTTTATTAAGAGTAAATCTAACAATGTCAGCTAAATACTTTCCAACTTGAACAGGATCCCCTAATTCACTAACAGCTGCGCTTTTAACAAGCTTCTTCTTCATTTTAACCTTATGTTTCTTATCAAACTTAACTAAAGAGTTCTGTAATGCAACTTTTTCTGGCTTCTGAAGTTTTGCCTTGACTGCCTTATCAAATTCTTTCTTAAATAAAATAAGAAATATTCTAACTTGTTCTTTAGGTGCTTTTTGTCTCATCTCGCGCATAATTGCAGAATAAGCAAAATCTACTGCGCCAGTTAAGTCAATAACTTTCTCTTCTTCATCATCTGAATCATCGGCATCTTGGTGCTTAAAAAATTCAACTTGACGCAATCTTTTGACAGCATCTTGTTTTGAGTCAGAGGTTCCCAAATTTTTGCCTTTTTCAGACAATACACGATATTTACCACCTGGTAACTTCCTAATTTTGGCAAGCTTATTTAAGTCTTCTAAACAATCTTGTTCATAGACGCTCGCTAATTTTAGTAGTTTATTGATATCCAGCATGGTTCATTATTTTTTGGTTTTAATTTTAGTTTTTGGCATTTGACCATCAATAAATTGGGCCTTAATGTCTAGAGAATCTGAACTTCGTAGGAACATATCTCCAATCATTCCATTTCCATCGATTTCATTAAGCCCCCTAATAGCTCTTTCGCTAATAAAGACCATATTTCCTAATTGCATCTTCTTAGTTGTTGGACTAAGAAAAACAGAATTTAATATTAGGCATTCTCTATAAGCTCCAACTACTTTTCCACAAAAAACTGCTGGATAAGCCGTAGAAACTTGCTCAGTACTAACATCTTCGTATGTATCGCCAAGATAAAGTTCAATAAATTTGCCAGTAAAGATTGTAGCTATAAACTCTGCAAAAGTTTTAACCCTATCTTTGTTGCATTCCTGAATTGTATCTGCAATAAGTTCTTCGCTAACCATCTTTTTCCTTAGACAAATTTAAGCAGGAATTTCCTGTGTTGAGTGTTCGCAGATATTATATCTATTTGCTGATAAGATGACTTTTTATTCATACTGAATTGAGTTTTAACTTCAATTCCGCCAATTTTTATTGTAGCTGACTTAAATGCCGCAGCTAATGCAGATGTTAATTGCTTTACTGTCTCAAAACAATCATTAGCAGGGCCATGAATAGCGCACTCTACCTCTACAGTATTATCATCAGTATGAATTGAACCAGTAGCCATTAACTCTTCATCTAAGGCCGCGCATAAAATATGAGAAAATTCTACCGCATCAACAAAATTAGCAGCTTTAACACTAATAACTAAATGATTAAGTGGCAAATATTGCTTGTATAGATACTTATTAAGCTTTTCTGAGGCTTTAATTTTATCTAAATATTGCGTAATCGTAGATTCAAGTCCGGGCACGGTAGGTGCAACTGGCTTTAGAGGCACACTTTTATCTTGCAATGCTTTATATGGATCAACAGTTTCACGATGTTGTTTTAGATATCTTGTAATTATATCATCTTTATCAGTAGTCATTGTTCGGCTCTCTTTACCCGGCTTATAATTAGTAGCCTTTTGTATTTCTATAAGCGCCTTCTTATATGGTAAACTTTGTTTAATCTTATCAACTTGTTTCATCATATCGCCATAAGTAATTGCTCCCTTTTTATCTTTATCGAATAATGGGTTATATTTATAGGCATTACTTTCTTGGGCAGCAGAAATATGCATTCCAATATCGTAATATTTCTTACTCCATTTTTGACCAGTTTTAGGATCAGTAACTATTGCCGGCCTTGCCTCAATAAAAGCTGTGCTGGGATTACCGGCTTGAACACCAGGAAGCTTTAGAGATACTGGCCAAAAATTTGCACAATAATATTGGGCAGCTGAACTGATTGGTTTGCCACTTAATTTGGTAAAATTCTGTACAAGTTTTTTTACATAATCTAATTGCTGCTCGCCATTTAGTTTGGTAAAATCTTCCCAAGTACCATGAAATCCAAGTCCAGTTAAGGTATCTGGCATAAATCCAACTAATCCAGAGCCCTTGAATTTTTGCTCAACAGCTTGTGGATTCATTCCAGATTCTGAGATCATTACAGCGATCAAATCTTCTGGTTTCATGCCAACTTCAGATGCCATCTGCACCAGTTTAGGATAAAAATTAGGGCCAAGATTAGCCATGATTAACCTCTAATTTTGTTAGCGATTTTAAATAGCTGAATAGAAGTAGATGGATCTGTTGCCTGAATAGATCTTGCATATTTAGCAATATACGCTGCTAAAAGAATTGGATTTTCAGAAGATAATGATTCCAATGATGCTAGAAACTTTTTATGAGCCATTACACTTCTTTTAGTTTCAGGTATCGTATCTTCTGGCATATCAGGTGGACCTGTTACAACAGTAGGTGGAAAGTTATCAACTGGTGCAAATGGCGGGCCAGCCAATGGTGGCTGATTTAAAATAGGAAATGGTGATCCTCTAGGAGGGATAGGCCCCATTCCAGGAGAAAATACTGTTGGAGAAACTGGCGAAACAACTGATGGCTTTACTCCAGCTGGAGCACCATCAAAAACTTGTGGTAATGGTCCGACTTGATCTGTCTTAGGTAATCCTTCAACAGGTACATCTTGTTTCCCAAGTTGAGCAGCATCTGGTGCTGGAACTGGAATTACTAAATCAATTTTATCTAAAAATCCCTTAACATTTGTTGCATAAAACTCTTTAAAGGATTTATCATAAGCTTGATATACTTTAGTTATTTTATCAGCTGATTTAACATAATCATCTATATTTCTTGTGGCACGAGCAGTTGCCATTTCTTTAAGAGAAGAAATTACTTGAGCGAGTATTCCCTCAGACTTTGTTTGTAGCCTATTTGCATCATCTCTTAATTTTCCAACTTGTTTTGGATATCGCTTTTCCCAGGCTGCAAGAGCGCGGCCTCGTGGGGTGCCAATATTTTTTAAGAAATCTACAATTCCGCCTTCTTTAATAAGTTCCAGTTGTTGACGACGAGCAAATCTAGTTTTAAGAGAATGAAGTCTTTGTTTTTGCTTATCACCCAAATCTTTAAATAGAAATTCGTGATGAACAGCATCAACATCTTGCTCTAATTTTCCTATTTGCTGAGTAACATCTAACAATTTTTTATGAAATAAACTTAGATCAGCTATAGCCGACATATATTCGCGTCTATTAAGATTGGATTTTGACTCTTTAAGAAGTTGCTTTAATGAAATCGCCTCTTCTCCTGGGTCGCCAGCTCCAATAGGAGATCCAACTACAAGAGATCTAATTTGATCGTCTTTAGCTCGCAAGCTTTCCATGACCTTCTTAAATTCAGGATTAAAAAACTTCTCAGCAGCAATGCCACTGATATTAGTCATTTCTCTTAATTTATTGAGGATGCCTTGTTCGCCTTTTTTGGCAGTTTTTTCCATAGTAAACCCTTCATTTGTATAATAGTCCGCAGATAAATACTAAATTATACATAAGCACTAGATACTTATCGAATTATGCCGGTTTTGCTGGCGCTGGAGGAGGGCCACCACTTGGAGGTGGTGGGGGTGGAGGTGGAGGACCGCCACTTGGAGGCATTGGAGGTCCACCCATATCTAATCCTGGTAATCCGCCTCCTGGAGGGCCAGCGCCTGGACCACCAGCAGATTCACCTGGAAGTGGTGATTCACCACCTGGAGCTGCTCCTGGAGCCACTTCTACTTCTGGAATTTCATCTTCTTCATCCAATGCTCTAAGAGCATTCAAGTCCATAGCTGCTAAGGCTGCCTTTTCTTTTACATTAATAGCTGCTTGAATAGATTCTTTTCTCATCTTACGAATCTCATCCTCAAATTCAAGACCTAATGAACGATATAAAGTATGAACAGATGCTCTCTTTGCTTCGCCTTCACCTTGAGTTAAAGTAACTAAAGTATTAATATAATCGCCTGCATCAAACAGAGACATATGGTTCCAATCTACCTCTGGAACAATAAGCTGCTTCTCGCCACCCGAGTAATCATAAAATCCTTGGATTTTAGAAATTGGAGCAAAGATCTTTCTCTTTAACCATGTTGACATCATATTGCGGAATTGCATGTATCGTTGTCTCAAAACATCAAGAGCAACACCGCCATTTGCATAAGTAGTATCAGCTCCACCATCCATTAATACTGGTGGAACTTGTAAACCAACATATATTTCTTTAATAATTTGAGTAATATCTCCAGAGATATCATAGATACCTTGACCATATCCTACGCGCTCAACTGCAATGCCTGCGTGAGTAAATATCTTAAAATCCTTATCGTATTGAGCTTCCTCAAAAACATTTCTCCAAGCATCTAAGTCTGCAAAAGTTGGATGCAAGCCTTCTGGGCCATCAGTTCCAATTTTAACCAATGTTAATGGGTTAATCATGTTATCGGCTTGAGCATATTTAGACTCTCTAAGCTTATCAAATAACATTAATTGACGAAAAATACAGACTGGTAAGCCTGTACCACGAATCTCATAAGGGCTAATTCTGCGGGCTAAATGAGATACATGGAAATTATCAAGTGGAATATTTTCACCGCGCTTAACGGAATCGATAATATGATTATTTAATTGTTTGCGCTGCTCAATGTCGGTTGGACGATTAGAGAAAACAATTTTCTTTAGATTTTCATCTGGACGCAACATGATTATTGGCTCATTTGCAACTACAGTGCGCTTAACGATCATATAATCTGGGTTCTGAATAAGTAATCTGCTCCATTTGCCACGGCTTTCATCAAGCTCTGCATAAACAAATGACTCACCTAATAGCCAATATTCTTGTGCAATTTGCACACATATATTCATTAAATCAATTTCTTCAATCATATCATTGAAAAACTTTTCAATATCTTTATTAGGACATTTGATATTTAATTTACTAATTGGATATGTGCTATGAAGATTAATAGCATTATGAACAAATGGATTTAGTGCATAAAAGCTGCGACACCAAGCATTAATGGTGGCCCTATCACGAGGTAAATTAAGATTTGAGTTTAACCAAAGTGGCGAATAAACTTCTGGAGTTTGCTTTACAGTATCTCCGGAGCCGCCTCTATAACTGCCGCCAGAACTACTAACTACTTGGGCGTATTTATTAACACCAACAGATGAAACTACGCGACCATTTAGCGTTGAACCCTCATCTTTAGTTGATGGCCCTGAACCATCTCTAAATAGGCCTTGTTCAACTTCAGTGGCAATTCCTTGGCGTCTAATGTCAGAGACTGTTTTAGACATTAATGAACTAACTTGTGGCAAATTAGACCTTGATCCTAAGTATTGATCAGAGTTAGAAGGTCCTACCCATGTTTTTTGAGCTTTATTAACAACCATGTATCCTCAATTTGTTTCCACGCCCTCTACTATACTCAAGTAATAATATATCAGTAATATAAGTATTATTAAAACTTGCGCGGAATAAACCCAGTAATAACAAGTGGTTTATTGCGGCTGGCAAATGTTGCCTGCTGAAGCATAGGGTTATTATTGGTAAATCCCTTAGTAACTATAAACTTATAGGCTATGTATGCATTCAATAATGCCATAAAACCATCGTTTGGGGTACTTCCTTTTACATAATGAATAGATGGATCGCCACCCATTTTAGAAATAGATGGCTTAATCTCCATACTACAGCAGTGATCAATTAACCACGCCATCTTCTCAAAACTCTTCCAAGGAAACTTAATCATACCCTTTTTCATTTGTTCATATAATTCGCCGATATAATAATCTCTCTCAAAAATAATTTCTTTTGGAAATGCATCGGCCGTGAATTTTACATGGCCATTTATTTTATTATGGGCTCTAGATACTAAATACTTATCTCCATATACTTGATGTAATAATCCAGAAAAGTCATTAGAATAACCAATATCTCCAACAGCTAATTGAATACTATATTGTCTCATTAACTGATCAATAATTCCTTTTTTAGCTTCCATATCATTTCGCTTAAACTTTGTAGCATATTCAATATGCAATAAGCCGGGGCCCTTACATGATAGAACTACTGCCGTACTAAAAGATTGGCCAGCAGTTTTTATTTTATCTGGATTTGCAAGTTGCTCTAAGTCAGCACGGGCACCATAGTCGATTCCTAGTACCACAATCTCAGAGTTATTATCTCTATTAGGTCCGATACGAGCGCTAAATCTTCTATCATCAGCACAAGCCGCTTTTATTTCTTCTGGAGTAATTGGACTTGAATCGCCTTGGAAAAACTCTCCAAGAACTTCATTCATAAATACGCGTTCAGTATTAATTGGATGTTTTCCTGGCAACTCGTTATCGATTGCTTCTCGTGTAAACATAGGCATATAAAGCTGATTAATATGAAATCCAATCATATCAGATTCTTCTGGCTCCTTAAATGCTACCCACTTGCCGCGCTCCGCTGCATCTAATTTATTTTGCTCTTTGCCGCAATGAGTGCATTTAACAATCATACCATGAATCCAAATCTTCTTCCAATCATCAGAGTCTGGAGTATAAAGTGGGAAATGTTTTAGACATGACTCACAGCCTAAATAATAATATTGCTGAGAAGATGTCTGCCACATTTTATGAAAATCTGATCCCTTGCGTCTTGGAGTTCCAAAGAAAATACGAACGCCCTTAGATTTTTCACCATATTTGGCGGTTGTTAAAATCTTAAGAGCGTTTCCGATTGCCTGGCCAGTAGTCTTCTGAACCTCATCAAAAAAAATAATATCAGCTGTACGACCCATGATACGGTCAGCGTCAAGTCCAGTTGACTCTACCCATAAATGGTTTCCACCAGTAAATTGCTTAAAATGTAAAGAATCATTAGTTGCAGCGGACTGATCTAATAATGACTGCATATAAGATTTTGTTTTTGCTGACTTATTATTTTCATCCGTTGGCATTGGCATAGAAGATAAAATCATCTGATTCAATTTTGTTTTAGAGTAGGCCGCTGCTAATTCAAGTTGGGGGAATGCATGAATAATACGGATAGGTGGCTTATCACCTACTCCGAAAATGCCGGAACCCATGAAATACATCTCTAGGGCGCTCGCCATCGTAGTGGCTCCAACCTGACGACCTTTAACGATAATAACTGGCTTGGCAGTCGGCTCTAATGCCTTAATTCCAATATATCTGTAAATTTCACTAAAGGGGCGATATCCATTTCCGCGAATACGAAAGGGCTTTCCATCCAATATTAGGTAATTTTCACAAAAAAATACTGGGTCAATATTAAGTAAATCTTTCTTGAGCTTTAAAAATAAATCTTTTTCAGTAGTGTAAGTCATGGATATATTCTAAGATATTGCCATGAAAAACACAAATAAAAAAGCCGAAAATAAGATTTGTAAAGATTGTTTAATTGATTTGGATGCCAATAATACAAATAAATACAGTTTTGAACACGGAAAATACCTATGTAAATCATGTGAAAAACATCGTTCTCAAAAAAAATATATTGATAGGAAAGAACTCATTAGGGAGCAACAGCGTATTTATGATCTATCTGTTAAAATAAAAGTAATAGAGGGGTATGGCGGCAAATGCTCTTGTTGTGGCGAAGTTGCTCTAGAATTTCTCACAATAGATCATATTAATAATAATGGCGCTGAAGATCGTAGACAAAATGGTAAAAAGACGGGCGGCAAACTTTACCGCTGGTTAATTAAAAATAATTTTCCTAAAGAGGAATATCAATTACTTTGCTATAACTGTAATTGCTCAAAAGGATTTTTTGGATATTGTCCACATAATAAGCCAGAAATTATAGTTTACCCTACTCGTCCAAAAAAGATTATATCTTAGCTGGAGTTAATGATAAGAAGGCATCAGTATTTGATGCGTCAATGTCTCCTGCAGAATCACTATCATGATTACCCAAGTGATTATAGTTGGTAAAGTTATCTGGATTATTACTTTTCTCTTTTAAGTTTTGCCCGCTAACTTCTATAAGTAATTTTGGATCTTCCCAGTCTTGTGCATCAGATACATCATTTTGATGAATGGATCTTAGCTTATCAATAATAGCAGGAACAGGTAAATTGCCTCTAGTACTTTTTATATAGTTTTCTAAAGTTGTTTTAATTGCTGGATGTTTCCTAAATACCATTGGAACTTTCTTATCAATAGCTTCTTGATTATCCGAAGCAACTACTTTTTTGGCCGAGGGCTTCTCTGCGGCAGTTTCACTAATTTTATTTAGATATGCAGTCAAACCGCTTCGTTCCTGCATGTCTTTAACGGCAGAATCAACGGAAGTATATTTGGACTTTCCATTCATAATGGTATTGATCTGATCAAATAAAGACTCTTGAGCTTTTGGTTGCACAGCGTCCTTTAATAAGCTCTTTTGGAATTGTTTTAGCCAGTGATCTTCACTAATTGACTCGTCAGATTGCCTCGAAATTACGGGCAAGTTTCTATTGTTTCTACTCATAATTATCCTATGTAGTTAGCTGCCCAATCCATATTATCGCTGCTGCTAATTTCAACATCTTGATCAGGCATGAAGCCTCGATCTTGACGGACTGCATATCCCATATCTGCCATTAACTGCATTACTTCTGCTTGCTCACGATCATTTAACTTATAGAACTTAACTTGCCTCTCATATAAATCTTCAATATCATGTCCGGCTGAAACCATACCATTAATACAAACTCTAGCAATTCTAGAAATCAATAGTGGAACAGTAATATAAACACCTTGAACGCCAGTAATTTTCTGAGCTTCTTTTACAAGTCCATCAGCAGAGAACTCAGCCTTCTTCTTACGGCTCTTTTTCTTGCTTGTCTTAATTTTATCAAGACGGTCATGTAGTCTTTCAATACCATTATCAATTATGGATCTAACTTTTTCAATTTGGTTTGCATCTAATTCACCATCAAGATCTAATCTCATGGCTTTAGAAACTTCGTTGTCTAATCTTTCAAGATAAGCGACGGCACGCTCTAGGCCTGCTGTATCATAACCGGAGTGCTTTGGAACATCATCACAGCGCTCTTTGACCCAAGCAATAAATCCCTTTGGTCCGCGTTTTGCCCAGTCCCATTTCTCAGTTGCTTTAGTCTTAGCAGGATCTTCATCAACTGCTTTAGCGGTATCAGTGTCATGCTCTGAAACTTCAAGTTCAGGCTCTGGCTCTGGATCTTTAGTTCCTGGTGGGGCTCCTGGCAAATCCATTACAATTTCAAGATCTTGAGGATCCTCATGTACTACCATTTCATGAGAATGTTCTTCATGTTCTGGGAATCCAAGTTCTGCTGGAGAGTCGGAAACTTCCAATGGAATCAATGACATCCCATCACCTGCCATTGGTTGACCCATAGATGGATCGACAACTATTAATTCTTGTGCTGTTGACTGTAATGACATTTAGGTACCTCTAGAGTGTTTTTACACCTTGTATGCATATATATGTAGTAATATCCGTTGTTTTATATGTTCCATTTATCTTCATAACTAGTGATTCCTACATCAGTAGTACCATAAAATGGATTAGGATTTGGATCTTTTAATTCTTCATCTGGCAAATCTACACCATCTGGTAGGCCAAAAGTGCCATGAGATAAGTACTTATCTAAAAGTTTCTCAATATGCTCCATATTTTTTGGAGCCTCTCTTGTCTCACCTTCAGTATAATCTCTTCCAAAATCAAGGGCTGTTGGAGGTTTATCTTCAGCATCATCCTTTGGTAGATATTCATCTAAATATCCTCCCATCAAATTGGCCTCACCTACTGGATTACCACCATCTTCATCAGTAGGTTCAGGTGCAGTTATAGCAGGATCAGTATATTTATCTAATGGAAAATCAATATGATTGATATCTTTATGCATTAGGGCCGCTTGGCCGTGCGGAGAGCTTTCTCTAAAATCTTTTACACTATCATATTTATCCATATTATCATATAGGCCTTTTCCTAAATCATAATTAGGGCCAGCCATCTTGATAATTCTTTCTAAAATAACGGTACGAGCTTTGACAGATGGATTCTTTTTAGTAATTTTGCCGTCATCTTGTTTCCAAGAGTCATCGGCCTTATACTTATCCTTCATTTTTTTTCGTTTAGCATCTAAAAATTCCGAGACGCTTTTATACTTTTGCATCGAGTGATAACCGGCACCGGGGCCAATGTGATCGAATCCAGGAACATCATACAAATCGTAGTTGCGATAAAATGGTTCCTTGAAGCGAGGCTGAACCACAAGCGCTGGCTCTGACTTATACTTTTTTTTCTTTGGAGTTGGTTCGTTAACGCCACCACCACCCTGAAAATAACCTACTTTAGTTGATTGCTGAAGGCTCTTCATATAATATGGCCTTGCTACCTCTGTAATAGGAATATCTTTCCATAATCCCATTTTGGTAATATAATAAGCCGCCTTATCAGCATCTCTATTAAATGCTTCATTCAGTTTTTCTGCCAATGTTTTTTCACTGGAAATTTTAACTGATTGTGGATTTTTTTGTACGAACTCTATAATTTTAGGATCAATATCAAAATCTAATTTAGATGCCAAATATATTGCTCTAATAACTCTATTCTTATTTGTTGTAAGAGTTATTTCAGGAGATAAGCAGGTTCTAATTACTTTATCTTTAATATCATTAAATCCATTTCCTGTTGGATCAACTAAGTTCTTTAAGTCTATAGATAACAACAATGCATTGCAAGTGAAATCTCTACTGAACATTTCTTTTTGCATTTCAGTTGGAGTCTTAATTCCTTTTGCATTCAGTAAGCTGTCAATATTTGGAACATTAAAATTGGAAGAAAAGTCCATCTTAAAATTACCAATATAAATAGAGCTATGACCATCTTCGTGGCTACGACGAGTTACATTGTATTTCTTAGCTAGCTCGCCGCCAAATTCCTGAGCCAGGTATTGCACAGTTTTATCGCCAGTGGTAATATCTAAATCTGAGATATTATCTATGCGTTTCATCAGCCTATCTCTTGGAGTTCCTCCACAAATATAAGGCGCAGAAGTGCCTAACTTCTCCTGTATTCCCTGCATTTGTTGAAGCAATTCTTTGAGTTTCATTCATTTTCTTAGGCTGGCGGAAGTGGAGCTTTCGGAACTGGTGGCTTCGAAGTTGGCGTAACTGGAGGAGCTAAATCATCTTCAATTTCAACTTCTGGAGTTTCTTTGCCCTTGTCAGCTAATTCCATATTTTCTTGATCTTTTCTCATTTGTTTTCTAGACTTTTCTTTTGCAGCATCATCTTCAAGCTTGCCCTTAAGTCCGGCTACTTCTGGTCGATCAATATCGCCACCCTTAAGATCAATATCTTTGGTATCAATAGCTCCACGCAATTTAGAAATGATATCCTCTACACGAGTAGAAATATAGTTGTTTGATTCGAGTGCCTTATTAGTTGCTTCAGATAATGATGGGAAATATGAAGCAAGTCCAAGGCTATCAAGCATCATATCAACGATACCAAGTTGTCTTGGAATTTCGCGAGTCTTGAATACTTTGGCTAAATCTTCTAATTTAGCAACAACATCCGCAACAGTAATATTAGAAAATACTGCATCTACCTTGGCATCAAAATCGCTGGTGTTAGCCTGTTCCTTTGGTTTTGGTATATCGTCTTCTGTAACCTCTAATGGCTCATCTAAAGGCTTTGCCTTTGGCTTAGCTGTAGGGGTAGCGGGCTTAGGTGCCTTGACTGGTGCAGATGGATCTAGAGCTGCTGGAGCGGGTGAAGTTGTCATAGGCTCATCAATTGGTGGAGGCATTTGAGCTTCAGTTACTAAAATACCAGTATCAACATCTAAAACATCAATAGTATCTTCTACTTCTAAATTATCTTCTGCATCTGAACCGTCAGTTGGAGAGTTTGGGCCTTCATTTAATCCAGCTAAGAACTTTTCAATTCCTGGTGGAGTTGGAGATGTTTCGTTAGCAATGCTCTCTGGAGCTGCTGAAGATGGAGCACCTTGTGGCATTCCTGGGCCAACAGATGGTAATCCGCCTGGGGCTCCTGGATTTCCTGCTCCAGATGGATCACCTGGAGATGCTGGGATTAATGCTTCAGTGCCACCTGGCTTACCTTTGGCTTGTTCGCCAGATGCAGCAGGAGTTTGTGCAGCTGAATATAATACATTTGCAGCTTTAACAAATCCTTGCTTATAAAGAACATTTCCTTCACGAACAATCATATCTTCATATAATCTTGTAGAAGAGCTAATCTTATTTACCATATGGATTTTCTTCTTTAATTGGTAAATAGATTCAAGAAGTGATTCGAACTCTTTTCCAGAAAATGTATGACCGTCTGGAGAGCGCAGCAATTTTTCGGCGGAATCTAATCGACCAATAATTTTGTTTCTTTGCTTCTCGATAGTCTGTCTTTTTTCTGCATCGGCTCCAGCACGCTCTTTGGCAAAATCGATATCTTGACCAGTAGCGGCATGTGTATCCTCAGTTGGCTCTGGATCCTTTTTTACTTGCAAAAAATAACCTGGGCCCATTGTAGGGTTTTCATACCATAGTTGTGCGAACTTATATTTCATATGATCTCCCGCTTCATGAAACTTGACCCAATTTAAGAAATCAAAAGTCTCCATTATATTCCAGCCAGAAGTTACTTGGCGAATAGCTTTTACTCTGTCAGAGCCTTCGCTTTCTTTGCCATAGATTTCACTAATTGCTTGTAGCCATTTTTGAGTATTATGCTGTCCTGGGATATGCATATATGAATCATTATTAGGATAAGCGGCTTTACCTAAATCTAATTTAGTAATTTTAGATGGATCAAACTTACTATAATCAATTCCATGATCATCAAAAAACTTCATTAGTCTTTCAACATCTTCTCGTTTATCATCTGTAATTTCCAAATCTTCGTCCTTATATGAACGAAAATCTATTAATGGATCATGAGATGGTTTCAGAGATTTCATTGATTGACTTTTTGGTTAATTGTTTCATTAAGTAATTTAGCTTCTGCCATTTTCATATCTTGGGTAGGGCCAGCATCCTGAGTTGGAGCCTTTAGTTTTGACATTTTTTCATTAAAAACCTCTAAGAAATACATAGATGTCTCTAAATCCATTTGTGACAAAACTTCCTTGATTACATCATGAAATACCGAAATATGCTGATCTACAACTTGCAAAGTTACATTGTGTTGGATGATCTGATCTGGGGTAGATTTCTCTTTCCATTTATGATACTTGTCAAGAAGATTGCCAAGAATATCAGCATATTCTCCGAATAATCTATCTATTTTAGTATTAATATTGTTAGGGTCGGCCATCATGGTATCGAATACCTGGGCCATACGCATCTCTACATTTACGGCCATAGTGCCCATAATAGTTTCAATATCTAATTCTTTATTAGCCACTTTAAGTAAAGCATCTTTATATGTAGGATTACTCTTAACATCTAATGCTAATTGATCTTGTGTACTAAGCGCTATAGAAGTTTTTACTTTAGATAAATCTACCATCATATCATTATAGAAATCTAAATAATTATCTTGGAATGACTTAACATTTTTTTCAGTTAAAACAAACTTAACTTCACTTACATTAGTATATTTTGCTTTAAGCCAATCATGTACATCAGTTGGTGATATTCCAATTACCAACTTTGATATAATTTCATCTTTATCTGGATGCTCCAGAATTTTTTTGTACATTGGCTTGTTCATTAAGTTCCTTCATTTATTATATACCTAAAGCTTTTATAGCATTTTGGACGCGGGCATCAATAGCTACATCATTTGTGCCATCTCTATCCAAACCATAATATTCTAATGGCTCATAAATATCTTTAATAAGTTTTACTTTTAATTGTTCTCTTTTTGATCTTAAATTATGAATATTTTTTTCATCTGAAGGAATAATCGTATGCATTGTATCTTCATTAGATTCAGCATACTTATTAGAAAATTTATTTAAGAGCTTAAGGACACTCATTTATTATATCCAAGTCTTCCTTCACGCGTATCGAATATATTATGAAAAGGTATATTTAGAGCTTGAGTCTGTTGCGCAACATCGCCACCAGGAACTTTGACGCCATTATTTAACTCAAAACCAGTTTCATAATTATATGATTTCTTATCTAATTCGCACTGCCACATGTGCTCTCCAACACGAGCAATCTGAACGCCTGGATGATCTGGACAATATCTGCTGCTTAATGGAGCCTCTAAAATCTTATAGACTTCAGTCATCTTGCTTTTTTCAATTGCCTTCTCAGAGTCAGCAATCTTATTATAATCTCTAAGCTCTTCACGAGGAGCTTCGTACTTTTTCTTTAACTCGATAAGTCTTTGATCTTGTAAGTCTTTTCTCTCAGCATAAGCATTTGGTGGGGCAGCGATTGACATAAGAAGTTCATCAAGAACAGATGCCTGCTTCTTTAATCCTGGATCGCCAGATGAATCGAAAGCGGCAGCTAAATTAGCTATACTGTCAATTGATTCTGGAGTAATAAGAGACTCTTCAGGAGGTTCGATATCGCTGACTTGATCAGCAGCATTCTTTAGAAGAGCAGCCGCAAGAATGCAATTCTCTGCTACTACTTTCATGCTGTCATCATGATATTCAGCAAGTAATAGTGCTTCATTGTCTGGGCTTTCAAGCCAAGATGCAATAGCTTGTAACATTTCTGCAATTCTCATAGGTACCTCTTTAATAATTTTTTTCTAAGAACAATACTTCCATTCTTACCAAGATGACGATCTCTATCTTTTTCTATCTGTTGTAGCTCTTGTTCACGCTGTAGATGTTTGTCGTCTCTCTCTTTTTGGAGTAACTCTAAACGCTGAGCCTCTTCATCTTCTGGAAGCCTATCTTCATTTTCTAAAGCTTTCTGTTTCTGAGCCTCTTGCATTTCACGATGCCATTCTTCAGCTGGAGGAGTAATATTCATAGCTTTTTGGAACTTGTCTTCTTCAGTCTCAAATAAAACTGAATTAGTTATTAATTTTCTCTCAAGCTCTTTTAGTGAGTCAGTTGCTCTTAAAACTTGGGCACCTGCTCGTGGCGTATGTCCTCTTTTAACTGCCCTAATCAATCTTTCTATTAGTGGTCTTAGCTTCATTTGCCCTAATAATTCAGAGTAAAATTCTTTATTATCTAGACCAAATAGAGCTGCCTTTGGATGCCAAGGAAATCTTATTAGCTCAGCTTCTGTCATTTCTCCTGGAGTTTGCTTGCTGTAACCACCAACTGATTTGGCATCAATTTCTGCCTTAAATTCTTTTGGAACAATTTTATTTAAGGTTCTTTTTACATTATCGAAAGCGGCTTCAGACATACGAATAAAAGTTCTAACTTTTACTGCCTGATGAAGAATAATGTTTTTAGCCGGCTTTGTAAGAGATCTATCAGCTAAAATCATTGCATTTTTAACATCTTCAATTACGCTATCTTTTAAATGCTTAGTAATTGTGAAGCCTTTTTGAACTGCTTCATACATTTCACTCGCGGTCATAGCTGGTTGAACTGAAAGATTTTTTATTATGTGAATTAGCTCGCGCATTAATTCAAATTCAAAACCTTTATTGCTTTTATCATTAGTCCAAGCAAGAATAGACTGATCTTTAACGTCACGGCCATCTAGCCAAGCATTTCTAAATGCTTTTAGATTTCTGCGAGCATCACTAAGTATTTTCTCTTCAGCAGAAAGTGGCTCTGCCGCAAAAGAATTAAGCTTATGCTTAAAGTCTAAATATCTAGCTAGCCTATCTATTCTCATAGATTACCCGAAAATCTTGGAATTGTTGAAAACTGCACCTTCGTAAGTCTCATCCATTCCTCTTCTGTATAGAGGGCGGCAATTACCTTCTTTGTCTTGATAAACCTTGTGAGCTGGTAATCCTGTGTGAGCGCAGATTGGGTGTTCACTAGTATTGTTTTTTATTTGGTGCGCACACTTAGTAACTGGAGTTGCATCCTTCTGAGCTAATCCTGCCATATAAACAGCGAAGCCAGTTGCATGAGCCTTAGTGTCTCCACAATTAGCTAATACATTAAGTGCATCTTCTGCTGTAGCATAGTTGCCTTCAGCTAATGCAGCCCTTAAGTTTTGTAGAACTTCACTGGCTCTTAGACCAGATTGAGGCGAGGCTGCTGCTGCGGCCTTAAAATCACTTGAGTTACTAACATACAATTTATCAATTCCTTCTTGATCGAATTGAGAAACTGAACCGTTACATAACATTAAGCTAGGCTTAACTAATTTATCATTAGCTATTTTAACTGGAACGAAGAAACCAACTCTACCTGCATCTAAAGATACATTATATAGAATGGTTGTTGTATCACTCTTAGCAACAGTTACTTGTGGATTTTTGTGACCAAAACCAGTTAATTCTCTTGAAATATGTTCGGCAGCAGTCTTAACCATATTGACGCCAAATTGCCAAACAGCCTGTCCGCTTGCTGAAGTAAATTGATCTTCAAAAGAAGAGAACTCATCATATTTTGGAAGTTGAACATCTTTCTTAGATGCTTCTGCAACTTTCTGTCCAACGATTGAGTTTTGGAAGAACTCTGATTTACCTTGGCGTGACGCAGTAAGTTTTGTTAATGCAATTTCAGTGTCGCTAACTTCTCTGTTTTCAGAAACGGCCGCAGTTAATACTGATAAAATGCCAGTGGCGCTAAGTTGTAACTTAGAGCCAGCTTGAGTATTAAGATAAGTTTTGATGGCAGTGTGGTTTAATTCTTGTGGACCAGTATTTCCCATAAATACGGCAGCTTCTGAAACCTTGTTGTTTCTAGTTTCAACTGGAACAAATAAGCTAGTTATTCCTCTTGGAGTTTCATAATCAGCTTTAATAACTAAAAACTTATCATTACCATCATCTACTGTTAAAGTGGATGGTCTTAAGTTCCAAGCATCTAATGTTGATGCAACTGAAGATAAAGCCTTATCGGCTAATAGCTGCGAATACATCTTAAGTGGAGCATGTTTATCAAATACGCTTGCTAATGCATTTGCCAAAACTTGATCGCCAACTTCATAAGTATTAACTTGAACAGTTTCATCTCTTGGCATCAACGTTGGTGTTGGAAGAGATTCAACTAATCCAAGTTCATCTTGAAATAATTCAGCAAACTTAGTGTTACGAGTGTGAAGTTTTTGATAAAGCCCCTTAAGATCCGCCTTACGAATAAAAAGAGTATTATTAGATGCCATCTTGCTAATTACGCGAGACATGGCCCCAATAGTTTGATCGCCTGGATAAGCAACCGTTGCTTTAGCTAATTTTGCAGCTAATATTGGAGTAGCAATTCTACCATTATCATCTACAGACTTGGCTAGAGAGTTTACTAATTTTTGTATTTTGTCGAGGCTCATTTTTAGTACCTATTCTGCAATGTTAGACCAACTCTGGGTATTTACTTAATACCTCTTTTTTAGCTGATTCTGGTAATTCATTAAGAAGAGCTTTGACTAGTCTCTTGTTAGATGCCAGCTTAGAGGGTAGATATTCTTCCACTTTATAAAATTCTGAGTAAGGAATGCCAAGCTTGCCAGCGGACATTCTGACTAGCGGATCGCCTTTATATGAAATTTGTAAATCACCAGCAGTTTTATTAAGAGAAACTTCCCATAGGGCAGTCTTAACCTCTTCTTCTGTCTGGTATAATGCTACGATGTAATCTCCATCATCAGCGCTCTGTACTTGCCATAAATCTGCGGACTTATCACTGTCCTTAAATCTAACAACATCAAAAGCAACAGTTTCAAGCTGGTCTTTTACATCACTAAGCTTATAAGCCTTTTTGTATATCTTATTAGCCAAACCTGAGTAATCTATCGAGTTTTTCATAAAGCTCCTGCGGGACGCTGACAATACCACTTTAATGATATGAGAATATTAGCAATATTTTAGCCTACTTTAAGTAAGTGTCCCTAAAATACTATTTTATTCCCAAAAAATAAGGCCCGCCTCATTATTAGTGAGACAGGCCCTATATTAATTAGGTTTTTCTATCCAAACACGCTTGCCATCTATAACTTTCCAAGTTTTACCAGTAAAAGCTTCTTGGGCCTTTTGTATAGCTAACTTAGATGGTTTTCTGCCCTTATTAGCTTTAGATGTTTTTTGCTTAGATTCCTCAGAATGATACTTGCCCTTGAAATTAGTATTACCTTTATTTATATCTGATAGTTTTTGCCTAGTCTCTTCGGAAACCAATTTTCCTTTATGAAAATTACTTACATCATTCTTAAAATCTTCGGAACGTATTTTGCCAGTATTACCTTTGGAAACCTTATCACGAGTTTCTTGCGATACTTCATGTCCCATCAACTTTTCTGAAACTTTACGTTTCCATTCCTCAGTCTTAGGGGCGTTCATGCCACCTAAAGTTGCATTATATCCTTTGCCATTTTTAATAAAACTATCATACTGTGTAACCAATTGTGTTTCAATACAGTTAGCGTCATCTTGAGTTTTACAAGAAGCAATGATTTCAAAATCAAAATGCTCTAATCCATATTTAATTAGAGCATAATGAATTGTCTGAGTCGGCCTATTATTTCTCACAGCTCGCCTATGATCCGCCCAACGATGTTCATAGTTTTCGGCTTGACCGATGTAAACTTTTTGATTAATTTTATTTGTAATTCTATAAAGTGACCATATTTTCTGTTCCATTTAAGAACCTCCAATATAGTATATATCAGCGAATTACCATTTTTCGTCACGGCATTCCGCCATTCTAACAAGAATACTCTTAATAGCTTCATCGTTTTCAATTATCTTACGAATCTTCTTGCGCGCGCCACCATAGATCTTCTTACCATTCTTATAATCAACATTTCCGTTTAATGACTTAGTAATTGAACTTTGATTAACATTAAGCATTTTGGCAATCTCCATTTGAGTATATCCATCTGCATAAAGTCTAATTACTTCCTTTTGTCTTGGTGTTAATAGAGTATCAACAACTCTCCAGAATTCTTTCTTTAATTCTTCTTCAAGTTCCATTAAGTCCTCATTATACTCAAAGGGGTTAAGTCTTGCCGAGATACTATCTTCATTACAGAATGACTCCAACATTTCGTTCGAACACGCCGTTTCCAATAAGATGTACTGATAACGATCCGAACGATTCTGCCTTTTATTTGCAACCATATTAACTCCACAGTAAAGATTAGAGACTGAATCAGAATATATCAATGATAAGACTTTGACAATTTTAGAAAAATATCAAACTCTAACTTCAAACGACATAGAGTCGTCATTGCACTTAGTTAAGTACTCATCTATGTCTTTATAGCTTTCTGGTAAATAAAAATTCTGAATATTCGCAAGTTTGCCGAATTTGCCGACAGCTAATTTCCTCCCCTTGTTACCAGCTTCGTCATTGTCTAATAACAAAAATATGTTATCGGTGTATCTGCTAATGACAGAAAATTGATAGGAAGACATATTATTCGACCCTAAAGCAATAATATTTGTAAACCCTCGTTCTGATGCCTTAATTACATCAAACTGTCCCTCTACAATATAAACGCAGTTTTTATCTAAAATAGATTGTTTATTTTCATATAGTCCAAATAATAGATTACCCTTCTTAAATTGCTTAGTCTCTTTAGTATTTTTATATTTAGATATTCTTTTCTCTTTCATTTCAGTTGAGCCCAATAGCGTTCTACCTACTAAAGCCACTGAATCGCCATAATTGTTCTTATATGGAAGGATTAATGGATAATCCTCAAAATATGAAAAGCTAAGTTTGCGGGGACCCATACAATCTTCTATGTCCCTAGAATAGAATAATTCTGACTCACGCAAAGCGCTCTCACCAATCATATCGGTTAGAACCTTTAAATCATTCGTTCTCGGAAAATATCCAAATTGGAATTTCTCCTGGCTTTCTTTGCTAATTCGGGAGTCAAGATAATCCCTTGTATCTTGGGCTTCTGGAAAGTTTTTCAACAGAAACCTACAAGCTTCTACAATCTTATTCAGCATGCCACACTTCCTTACGTGGTATATTTCAAACGTCTTTATCTAAGTTCTTTAGCTTTTCCTTTAGCATATTCTTAAAAATAGGGCTAAGGTTGTCGAGTGGCTTACCGCACGCACCACATACTATATCGTTGGCTACCTGTTGGGGGCGCTCTTCTCTGTTACATTTTGCGCATTTTACAGAAAACGGTTTGGCTTGTTTTTGCCTATATTGCTTCATGCTTCTCATTTGAGATTTTACGAAATGAGTAAGGTTAGTAATTTCTCCATCGCAAAGAGAGCAATAAACCTTATTATCCTGTGGATCAAGATATGGTTCTTGAATCTTACCGCAACCTTTATTAGTGCAAAATGTAGAAAACGCCATTATATCATCCTATATTGTTAGTTAAGAAATCAACTAATTTATCAATTTCTTTGGGGTATATTATATTCAATATAACTTTCTGACTTCCCACATGATTGACACCTAAATGTGGAATAATTACTTCATCTTTATTTTTAGAATTTTGCTTAATCTCTATCTCTTTATCTCCAGATACTGTTTTAACAGTTTTCTTACAGCCCTTTAAGGCATCTAATAGAGATACTTCTAAATCACATACAACATTAGGGCCTTCTAATCTAAGACCTTCTTCCGCAATCACGCGCACATGCAGATGTACGTCTGTGTGCTGATCAAGATTACCAAAGCTTGTAACGAAATTACCCATACCGCCCAATCTCAAAACATTACTATCTTGAATACCGCCAGGAATAGATACATTAATTGCAGCCTCTGCATCTAATATTCCACGAGAGTTACATGTTTTACATGGTTCTGCCTTAGATCGACCATAACATTTATCACATGTTTGAACGAAAATCATATTCCCATTACGATTAGTAATCTGCCCGCGGCCACCACATTTGACACAGCCATTATTTAATGTAGTCTCACCATTGCCATTACAATCTTTACATTTTGTTTGACGATTAAACTTTAAATCCTGTTTACATCCAAACACTGATGCCTTAAATGAAATAGTAGTTTTTAACTCTATATTGTCTGCACTATGATATGCTTGTTGATTTCCAAATGGATTGAATCCTGCCTGACCAACATCACCAGCCCAATGTTGCGGGCCAGAAAATCCTGGCTCGGTATCTTTTCCAGTTGAAACGATTTGATAAGCCTCATTTATTTTCTTGAACTTGGCTTCAGCGTCAGCTTCCTTGTTTATGTCAGGATGGAATTTCTTAGTTAGGTCGCGGTACTTTTTCTTGGCCTCCTCTGGGGTGGCAGTCTGCGGAATTTCTAAGATTGAATAGGCTTCCTTAAGATTCATTTTTTCTTACCCTTACGCTTCACTTTATCTGTCAGAACAAAAGCATAATATAAAGCAACAGCAACGCCATCGGCCATATCATAACTTTCGACTTTTATCGCGCCCTTTTTCTTACCTTTGGTCGAACGCTCATAAGGGAATGTAATTTCTAAATGTTTTGCGACAAGCTCTGGCATATCTTCTTTTTTTGGAAAAACTTTATCAAATTTCAGACCGTGGCGAATAGTCATTACACTGAATAACTCGGGAGACTTCTTTAGATAATCATAAGCACATAAACTAATCATTCTATTAAAAGTTGTAAGCATTATAATTGTCTTAGCCGTACTCTTGCCTTGCATAAATTGAATGATATCTTCAATGCCAATATAATCTGGCTTTGCCTTATTTATGATATCTTGTATCTTATCTCTCGTATCTACCATTCTTTCAATAATAGTTCCAGTTTTAAGTGGTTTAAGATAAGCTGCTGTAATTAGATATATCTTACCATCATCTTCTATATCTAGAATGCTATATCCAATAGTTGCCGAAGAAATATCGAAGCCAAGTACTCTTTTAGTCATACTTGTAATATATCGAATAAAATAGAAAAGGAGACAAGTATTACCCTGTCTCCTTTTTACACCTAATCTAGAGGCAATTAGACTGCTGGAGTTTCCGCACCATATGCTGTGAAAGCATCATTCATCTCTTCGTCATCAGTCATGCTAACTGTTGCAGCTGGGGCCTTAGCAGCCTTTGCTGGTTTAGCTGCTGCTGGGGCGACAACAGTGCCTTCGACACCGTTAATCTTGTCAATTCTCTTTTGAACGAACTCAGCTGCTGGAGGAGTAACTCTGCGCTTCAAATCGTCCAAATCTGCATCATCCTTGATCTGTTGATCAGCGGCTGATAATGGCTCCTTAGGAAGGCCCTGAACGGTATAATAGCCAGTTGCTCCACCATTCTTATCAACGATAACGTTGATATCATATTTCGTTGGATCTCCGAAATGCTTAGTGTTTCTTGCAAGCTTTCTAATGTTAGAGAACACTGCAAAAGAAATGTCTAGAATCTTGTAAGTTCCAGTCTTGCGGCTGATTACTCCAAGTAGCCAACGTGGCTTGGCTTTATCTTCAGCTGCACAAAGCGGGCAGCTTCCATGAATCATAGAGCAAGATACCTTCTGGCCGAAACCAGCGTCTCCCTCTTTCTTGTACTTGTGTACAAGGTATTGGAAAGGTTGCGTAACAAGTCTTAACTCGTTGTCGCCTTCATCTAATCTTAAGAATAGATCCTTGTTGTTAACTTTCTTCTCTGAACCACTAAAAACATCATCATTCCAGGATACTTCACCAAATGTAGTCATCGTAATCTCCTACTGTTATTCATCTATTGTACATAAAGTACGTTTCTTATTAACAAATCGACCGTTATTCACTTTGTACGTTATTGTACAAACTTAACGAAACGAGTGCGCGCGTGATCTGTGGTACGACCGAATCTTACGCCAATTCCTCGGCTACGGATACGATTTGCCACTCTATTTATTACCACTCTAAGGGCCCCTGGGGATCGCGGTAGAATCGTTCTTTGCTTCTTGCTTAGAACTCTGTTCAAAGCGGTCGTCAATTCACTCATCGTGCCAATCCAAGTGCTCATCGTGTGTCTTCCTACTATCGAATTAATTCCACGAAAAACAACACTTTCTACATCATTTATCATAGTATTTCTACGAACGTTTCTCTTACTCTTTAATGCCATTTTATTGCTTGCTTTCTTATGTTTTTGGTATAATTATTTAACCAAAGTTGAGGGCTTATGTGCGTTGAATACAAGGCTTTTTACGCTGTGTACTCTATGCGCAGGAAAC
>Ga0315288_10001796_pt1 | contig 27767 bp, 26 predicted proteins | sample YL17G11_20_MG_FD_203454 | JGI IMG/M metagenome (GOLD analysis project Ga0315288, IMG submission 203454) | Sediment microbial communities from Yellowstone Lake, YNP, Wyoming, USA - YL17G11_20 | ecosystem: Environmental > Aquatic > Freshwater > Lake > Sediment | place: USA: Wyoming | collected... | reverse complement strand
CTTCGCGCGCAGCGCGTCGTCGTTGGTCCGCTTTGCGAGATACGCTGGGCATGCCGTGCATACGAGCCCGCAGTAGGCTCTCAGTTCCTTGGCCATGGTTCCTCCCTAGATCGGGTCCGACAAGAAGCCTGTTGCGAGATCCTAGTCCTGCGGCGCCGCGACGGCAAGCGATCTTCGGCCAGCCTCGGAGTCAGGCCAGCCAGCGGATGGCAGTCACGACACGCCTCGGCTGGATTCTCCTCGAAGCCCGGACCGGCCCAACGCTCTCACGCGGGACAGACCCTGCCTCGGCTCGAGTGAACGGCTCAGAGGGTAGGACCTGACCGTGTCGTTCGCAGAGGGCACCGCCCAGTCAGGAGCATCCCCGAGGGCGCGGCGACGCCCCGGCGATGCGGGAGCCGTGGCTGCGGTGCTCGAGTTTGGCGCAGTGGCAAAGGGGCCTTGAGCGAAGGAACCGCAGGCGACGGTTCATCACGGCAGGATCTGAATATCCCAGGACCTGTCCTCCGGGTGGAGGAGGCGTTCGTCGGTTGTCTTCCATGGCTTTCTCTGCTAGTATCACTTCGAGCCCGAAAAGGCAAACCCGGCGAAAGCCGGGGACGCAAAGTCACGGACCTAACGGAAGGGTTCCCACGGTGGCCGGACCGCCGAAGGCGAAGATGCACTCTTGCGTCTTCTTCGCCTTGTTCCCTTCGTGGAGTCTCCTTGTGTTGCCGGTTCCTGACGTGGCTCGCCGACCGCCTCTCCGGGTGCGGTCGGTGGGCGCGAGGACGCGGGCTGGATGAGGGGGTGGACCGAGGACAGAAGACGAGAGCCCTGCCCTCCTTGTCAGTACCTCCCGCTGCGGGCCCCACGATTGGGGCCCGCGGCCTTTGGAGGCCGGTGTGAGGCACCGGCCTCCGTCGTTTCGATCGCAGGGAGCCGGGCTGCGAAGGCGAAAGGAACGCGAGGATGCCCATCTCGCTTGTCTCCGTCGTCCCACCTTCCAGGGATGGGTTCTCTTTCTCTGGTGGTCCCTTGTTCTCACGACGTCGCGGGATTCCGGGAGAGACTGGGGCGGTTCCCGGGGCACCACGTGGATTGCGCACAGCTCTGAGCCGGCATGCGTCCTCCGTGCGCGAGCGGGCGAGAGATGGCTCGATGCACTCTGACGCGGAGGAGACGGGCTCGTCCGGTTCTCCAGCGGCCTGGCCGGGCTTGCAGGGAGACGCGGGGTGGGAAGGCGGGCAAATGGGTGTTGCCCCCCCGAAATGTCCTCTTGATTTCTGCGCTAGAGCAACCGAGTTGGCCAGAGGGGGCGTCCATAGCATGTTGCCGAACACCCGTCAGAGGAGGTACGAGGACCGGGGGGTCGGGCGCCTGTCTTCTGGCTCCGCACAAGCGCTAGCCGTGCGGGAGTGGTAGCTTGCGTCCCGCGGTTCTAGAGCAGCGGAAGAAGAGTCTAGCGGGAAGCAGACGTAGGCGCCGGCGAATGCTTCATAGCAAGATCTGACCCTCAGCGGCCTGGTGCTGGGTATGGGAGCGGCGTGGCGTGTCCCACCGTCACCGGATGACGACGGTCTCGCGTGAGAAGGGGCGGACGGCCAGGCGGAGGAGAGTGAGGTCGCTGAGGGCGAGCGAGGCGGAGGACGATGCCCGGGGCTGAACCAAACAACGCCGGTCGCTTGCAGGGCGATCAGGTCGCACCGGAGGAGGACACCGGGCAGCCCGGCGCGTCTCTTCTGGCTCCGCCCAGGCGATGGCGACGCAGGAGTTGTGGCTTGCGTCCCCGGGTTGCAGGGCGGCGGAAGAGGAGTCTCGCGGGAAGGAGACGCGGGCGCCCGGCCAGTGCGTCATAGCAAGGTCTGACCCTCGGCGAGCGTGGGGAAGGCGGTACCTAAGCCGCTGGTGCTGCGTGTCCTTGTTTTTCGGCGTTCACCCTGTATTATCTGTGTTGGGAGGTGGGCCGGCATGCTGTCTGCGCGGGATGTTGCCAATTACTTCCTGGCCCTGGCATCGGAGGAAGAGGGAGAACTCATCTCCAATCTGAAGCTTCAGAAGTTGGTCTACTATGCCCAGGGATTCAGCCTCGCGATTCGTGGCAAGCCTTTGTTCCAGGAGAGCATCGAAGCATGGACGCACGGCCCTGTCGTCCCTTCCCTGTATCGCGAGTTCAAGGAGTATGGGAGTGCAGCCGTCGAGCCACCTAGCGATTTCACTTTCGACTCATTCGATCCAGAGATACAGGAACTTCTGGATGAGGTCTATAGCGTCTACGGGCAGTACTCCGCGTCAGGACTGCGGACGTTGACGCACTCGGAACCACCGTGGAAGGATGCCCCCGGAGGGCAAGTTATCCCTCTCGCAACGATGAGAGACTACTTCAAGACTCTGGTGAATGTCGAAGATTAGGCAACGGCTCACCGAGGGCGGTAAGAATATACTCCCGCGAACTCCAGCCAAGAGCATCTCCTTTGACGACTACTGCCCGCATTTCAGTCTTGAACACGTGGCTGATGCCTACTGCATTACCAGATGCGCGAAGGAAGACCGTGCCGCCTTCGCCGTTCAACTGCGTAAGTTGAGCCAACTCACATGGAAAGAACTCCGTCGCACTCCGCACGAGGGATTCGGGTGTGAGGTGATCGATAGGAACCAGATCAGGGCTGGCATACCATCGAATGTCACCGAGGATGTCGATAAGTTCCTGGCCTTCAGATTCTCTGGCAAGAAACCGATGGTCGGATATCGCGACGAGCGCGTCTTCCACATCTTGTGGTTTGATCGCGACTTCAGCCTGTACGACCACGGTTCTTAGTCACCCATTCCGGGCTCTGACCGACAAGCGCGGTATCCGCCATTGCGAATGGTCGGCTTTGCGGGGTGTACTGTAGGGGAAAGCCAGCATCTCAGTCTGTGTGTTGTCTCCAACACACGAGCCTGCAGATAGTCCACCCCGCATTGTCGGAGCGTACCAGTCTCCCAGAGACGCGTTCTTCTCGCTTCAGTTCCTCGAAAGCCTGCGAGGCGAGTGCTCGTGTTAGCCCTCCCGGAAGGTTCTCGTGTGAGAGTTCCACTTTCTCTACTGGTCTCCCTGTCGGGTCGCATTGTTGCAGCACCCATCTCTTTGCTAGTTCCAACTCCTGGTCCAATTCAACCATTTCGCACCCCCTGTCTCCAGACACGGCAGGCGCTGAATGCGCCCCCCCGCACCATAGCAGCAGGAATGGTTGATAACAAGCGCCTTGCTGCTCCAAAGAGATAAGCGTGAGAAGAGTCCGGCGGGAAGGAGACGCAGGCGCCGGCCAGTGCGTCACGGCAAGCTCTGACCCTCAGCGGCCCGAGGTATGGTCCCGTGATGGCGCATTGATCCTTTGATAGGGGTGCTTGGCACCTTTCGCGTACATCCCTTAGAATGACGCCTGTGAGAAAACGCCTCGTGCGCGCCATAGGAGCAGCCTTCACAAGGGTAGCTGCGAGAGTGCACTTCGTCCATGTCGTGGCGACTGTTGCCAGTCTGGCGCGCTTGGCGGCTGCCTTCTTCAGAAGGCTAGCAGGGAGAGTGCTCTCCGTCCGCGGCACGACTCTTGTCAGTCTGGCGAGCTTGGCGATCGCCTGTGTGGCGGTGTATGTGGGAGTCCGCGCCCTCACACAGCAGGAATACGTGATCCTCCTTAGCCCTCGGCCAGAATCGCTCGTGCGGGGTTCCGTGACAGTCGCCGGAACAACAGCGCATTCCCATCATTTCCGCTCTCATCGACGAACAAGAAGTAGGCCACCGTGTGTCTCCCTTGTTGTAGCGAGTTATGCTGCACAAGGCGCCCGAAGTCAACTGGGCTGATGGTATGAATGTGCACCCTTTTCCCGGGGGTGTGGTACGCTGCCGGCGGAAAGGGAGGCAGTTCCCTGCCAATCCGGGGACGCAACACTGATTCCGCGCGATTGGGTGGGTTGTGGGTCGAGTTGGCTGCTTCAGGGACCTCACGCGGGTGGACGCCCAGGTCTTCGCACGCCGGTTCACGAACCGCTTCGCCGGCGCGGGCTGGCTACGCGAGGAAGAGGATCGCGACGCCCGCGATGGCGACAAGATGGCACTAGTCCGCCTCCTAGTTCCCTGGCTGCCGGAGGAGCGATGTGCTCGCGAGGACGCGGGGGCAGAGCGCGGCCGCGGCGACGGCGAGGAAGACGAGCAGTGCAAGCTCCCAGGAGACCGCCAGCCGCTCGTTGTACAGGCAGGAGCGGAGGGTGTCCGCGCAGTAGGTGAGCGGGTTCAGCCGGCTGAGGGCGGCAATGACGGCCGGTCCCTGCTTCACCTCGTAGAACGCGGAGCTTGTGAACATGAGGGGGAGATTGAGAAGAGACCACAGGATGTCCCGTTTCTGTTCGCTCGCGACCCTCGCGCCGACCATCACGCCGACAGAAGTCCAAAGGATGACGCTGCTCGTCCAGGCGGTGACTCCCATCAGCACTCTGAGCGCCGATGCTGGCGCAAGGTCGAGGGGCGTGACGAGGGACCCCACCGCGAGGATCATGCCGGACTGAAGGAAGGCGACGCTGCCTCGGGAAATGGCGTGAGCCAGCACGTACTCGGCCGGGCGCATCCCCGCCATCGACGACAGGAGAAGAACGCCCCAACGTCTGTCCCCGGAGGAAAGGGAAACCTGGACGTGGAACATCTGGATAGTCTGAAGCGCGAGGAGCCCCGGGATGACGAACGCGACGTACGGAAGGCTCATTCCTTGCGACGCTATCGCTTGGATCTGGCGAGAGAAGACGAGAGCGAAGACGAGGAGATACGACGTGGGCTCGACGACGGTGAGCACGAGCCACGACTTGCTGAGCCACTGGCGCTTCAGATCGCGCCTAACGAGTGCCGCCACGCGATGCATTCCCCCTCCTCCGCACAAGCTCAATGAACGCGTCCTCGAGGCTTGGCTCTCTCACCTTGATGTCCCGGATGTCCGTGCCCTGTGTCGCAAGCCACGAGATGGCCTCGGCGAACGTCGAGCGCGGCCCCCAAGAGATCCAGCGAAGGGGAGTCGTCGAGAGAAGTCGGATGCTCCACCTGGTCTCAAGAGCAGCGAGAGCGTCGTCTGTAGGGGGAGCCCCACAGACGACCTCAACAGTCGTTCCGTTACTGTGTTCAGAGACGAACTGCGCGAGGGGCCCCGACGCGATGACCTCGCCTCGGTCGATGAAGATGACGTGCGTACAGAGCTTCTCGAGCTCGTGCATCTCATTGGACGAGTAGAAGATGGTCGTGCCGCTTGTGGGTAGTTCGGCGAGGCGCTGGAAGAGAGTTCTCTTCCCCAGGGGGTCAAGGCCCAGGGTGGGCTCGTCTACAAACAGCACCTCGGGTCGTCGGAGCAGGGTCATCGAGAGCTGAAGCCTCCGCGACTGTCCTCCCGACAAGGACCAGGCCGGAGCGTTACGTTTCTCCTCGAGCTCGAAGTCCGAGAGAAGTCGGGATATCGACGCGCGCAATTCGCTTCGCCCAATCCCCTGCATCCGGCCATAGAACCAAAGGTTGTCTTCGGTCGTGACCAACCAGTCCAGGCAGACATCCTGGGTCGCGAACCCGACTCTCGCTCGGACCTTCGATCTCGCGGAGCGGATGTCGTAGCCGCAGACGCAGGCGGTGCCGCCGGTGGGAGCGAGCGCGGTGGTCAGGATGTGAACCGTAGTCGACTTGCCTGAGCCGTTCGGCCCGAGATAGCCGACGATCGAGCCTCGCTCGACCGAGAAACTGACGTCTCGCAGGGCCTCTGTCCCGCTGGGATAGGTCATGGAGAGGCCCACGGCCTCCACGACCGCCTCGTCAGGCGCCGCGCAGCACGGGCCCGCGTCAGGCACGGCCCTCACACCATGCCAGCGCATTCATTGTCCCTTGTATCCGCAACTCCATCGGCGTCATTATAATACATGTGGCCAGCAAGAGGCACACCCCCAGACTACATGAAACGCTCTTGGGTTGCCGGTGCCAAATGGCACAAAGGATCCGGTCCGAAGAGCCTTCCGTACGCCATCAGACATCTCACATAGCACCGGCCACGTGTCCGACCGCAATCCTCGAACTCCTCGCAATTGGAGCAGACTGTTCCGTCGAATGCTGAACGAGTCGGGAAGACCATCTTGTCTAGGGTGGGGGAATCCCATACGTCGCCGATACCTTGCTCCGCAAGGTTCCCGACGACGACTTCCGGTCTTTCGCGTCGGAAGGTTGCGAGTCGCTCACAAAGCACGACGTCGCCGTCTGACAGAAAGCAAAAACCTTCTCGACCAGCAGTGCAATCGGATCGGCCCTTCTGCCTCTCGAGAAGAGTCTCGCCCGAACGCCTTGCCAACTCCGGATCCAATGCCTTCGTGAACCTGAGTTGCGCACCACCGTTCTCGACGTACTCAGTATACCAATCCAGGAGCGACATCCACTGCTCCCTCGTGGCGAAGAGGGCATCATCGTGGCGGCCGAGCGACCGCGTGTACGGGGTCAACAGACAGGCCGTGACGCCTCGTCTGCGCAGATCCCTGACCAGATAGGGGACGTCTTCAATGTTCCATGCCGTCACAACCGTGTTCGTGTACACCCTAATGCCAGCCTGAAGACAGGCATCAATCGTTCCGAGGATGTCGACAAAGGAACCACGTACATCGCAGAGCGCGTCCTGGGTCTCGGGCTTGTGTGAGTCAATGCTTACTTGTAGGAGGGGAAGACCGCTCTGGGCGAGCCTTTCCGCGTTGCGCGTGGAGAGTCTCCCCTTTGTCGAGATCCACGGGAGAATGCCGCCATCCATCATTCCTAGTGCGAAATCGACGGTTTTCGGATCGACCAATGGATCGCCACCCGTGAGGCTAATGACGGCTACTCCAAGAGCTCCGGCCTCTTTGATGAGGGAGCGAATTCGCCTCCCACTGAGCGTCGTGCCAGACTCGTCTCCGGGCCCGGGACCTGCATCGGCGTAGCAGTACACACACCGGCGGAAGCACCTTTGAGTGACAAGGTAGACGAGACTGTAGGGGTGTCTTGCTCGTCTGGGCAGGTCTGGTGATGGGCGGAACAGAAGGTCCTCCAAGGGCGGGGGTGACGCTCCAAGTGCCATCCATCGTCTATCTCTCTCCTCTGCGGGGACCAGCAGTTGGCCGCAGAACACTCTGATGGCATCCTGAACTTTCCTTCGAGCATCAGAAAGCGAGCTGGAGAGAGTGGAGGCCAGGATTTGAGCGACCTGATCGGCCGTTCTCCTGCCGTCGAAAAGGCATAGAAGAAACGCTAGGGCGGGCTTCAGTGTGTACCGCTTGTGGGCCTGGTACGGGTTGCGGTCGAAGAACACTACGCCGTGTGGCTCAGGGAAAACGCGCAGTTCCGGTCTCAAAGCAAGAAGCCCCGTCGGGTTCACCTTTGTACCTCGCTTCACGCACGGCGAGGAGCACTCATGCTCGCACTCTGCTCCTCGCCGTCGTGCTCCGTGAAAGCCTAGGGGACTAGGTCCCTCCGTGACTGCTGCAGCACATGCTGCAGAGGACGTCGTAGGCGATGTCGAGACCGCCAACGTCGGATAGGAGCAGTCCCTGTTTCTGTGCCTTGCTCTGCAGTCGCGTTGCCAATTCTGGCTCTAGCACTCTAGTCACCTCCTTTGAGAGCAGATACACGAGTATACGTCACATGGACGTACTAATCAATGGATAGAACGTGTACATAATACATACACAGAGACACGAGGCCATTAGTGCGTCAGTGGTGATATCAGTCTGGGAAGCGGACGAGGGCGACGGAGCTGACGCGAGCGGGCTTCGCTCTTGCGTGGCAACCAGGCCCCGAAAGCACTGAGACCTTCGTTGTGTGTCTGGTGCAAAGCGCGCAATCCGGGGGACGCAACACTGATTCCGGGCGATTGAGTGGCCTGCGGGTTGAGTCGGCTGCTCCAAGGCCCTCCAGCGGGTCGACGCCCCGGTCTTCGCGCGCCCGTTCCGAAGCCCCCTGCCAACGCAGGTCCGCTACGCGAGGAAGAGGATCGCGACGCCCGCCATGGCGACGAGGGTGCCGGCGACGGCGCGCGGCCGGATCGGTTCCTTGAACAGGATGCGAGAAAGCGGCAAGAGGAGGACGGGCGAGAGGGCCATCAGCGTCGAGGCGACGCCGACCGGAGCGAAGTTGAGGGCGACGAGGGAGAGGGTGACGCCGACGACCGGGCCGCTCGCCGCGCCACCAAGGCTGGCCCAGGCTCCGGTGCGGTCGGCCAGGGAGGAGACGGTCGTGCGAACCTTCTTCTGGAAGAGAGCGAGAAGCCAGATCGCGACCGTCGCGGACAGGATCTGGAGCACATTGGTCGAGAGGATGGGAAAGCCTCCGGCCATCCCCTCCTTGGAGAGGATGTAGCGGGAGGCCTGGGCGCAGGACGAGGCAACGGCGAGGCCGATCCCGACGAGGTAGGCGCGGCGGGGGACGGCGGCCCGCATCTCACCCTTCCAGAGGACGAGCGCAATCCCCCCGATGACGAGGGCGATCCCGCCCATTTCGGCAAGAGAAAGCCTCTCCCCGAACGCGCCCCAGGCGAGAAGGCTCGAGGCGACCGGGACGAGGGCCATCACGAGCGAGGTCCGCTGCGGGCCGAGCGTGTCCAGTGCGCGGAAGAGCATGGCGTCCGACAGCACGAAACCGACGACTCCGGCCAGCGCGAGCCAGCCCAGGCGCCAGAGTTCGACGCCCAGTGGGATGGGAAGGCCATAGGCCAGGGTGTGGAGGACGAGCAGGATCCCGAGGGCCATCGCGAGCCGCAACCGGTTTACGTTATCCGGGCCGATCTTGCGAACGCCGATCGAGAAGAAGATGTAGCCTAGAGACCAGGCGCAGGAGGTCCCGAGCGCCGCGAGCTCTCCCTGCGGGATGGCCACGGGGCCTCCCTAGCGCCGAGCGACCGGCTCGAAGCGCGCGACGAAGTGGCGCAGAGGCCCTTCGCCCTCCACGATCCGGTACCCGGAGAGGGTGTGCTTGCGCGCGGCGACGGCGGAGGCGCCCTCGACGACCGCGTCGAGGTGCTCCTGGGTATAGACGCGACGCGGGACCGCGAGCCGCACGAGCTCGAGCTTCGGGTAGACGGTGGCTCCGTCCGGACCGGGCCGGGCGAACATCACGCTCCCCACCTCCACCGTGCGCACGCCGGCCTCGCGGTAGAGCTCGACCACGATCGATAGGGCCGGGAACTGCGCCTGCGGAAAGTCAGGGAGGAATCTCTTCGCGTCGAGGTACACGCCATGCCCACCGACCGGCTCTACGATGGGGATCCCTCTCTGGAGCAGGCTCTCCCCGAGGCGGCGGACCTGTCCGATCCGGTCGCGCAGGTAGTCCAGGTCGAGCGCCTCGTACAGGCCGACGGCGATCGCTTCCAGGTCGCGGCGGGCGAGGCCGCCGTAGGTGGGGAAGCCTTCCATCAGGATCAGGCGCTCCCGAGCCCGCTCGAAGATCGTCCGATCGTTCGTGGCCAGGATCCCGCCGATGTTCACGAGACCATCCTTCTTCGCGCTCATCGTGACGCCGTCGGCCAGGGCGAAGATCTCGCGAGCGATCTCGAGGGGCTCCTTTTCTGCGTAGCCTTCTTCGCGCTCGCGGATGAAGAAGGCGTTCTCCGCGTAACGGCAGGCGTCGAGGAAGAACGGGATCTCATGTTCGTGCGCGATCTCGCTCACCGCGCGGATGTTGGCGAGCGAGACCGGCTGGCCCCCGCCCGAATTGTTGGTGATGGTCACGAAGACGAGCGGAATCCGCTTCTGTCCAACCTGGCGAATGAGGTCGCGGAGCTTCCCCACGTCCATGTTCCCCTTGAATGGGGCGATCGTTTGAGGCTCGAACGCCTCGTCGACGGCGAGGTCGACGGGTTCCCCGCCGTTCGCCAGGACGTTCGCCCGGGTCGTGTCGAAGTGCATGTTGTTGGGGACGACGTCTCCGGGTCGAAGCACCGCCGAAAAGAGCACGTTCTCCGCTCCCCGGCCCTGGTGGACCGGCAGGAAGTAGCGGAATCCGAAGATGTCGCGCACGGCCGCCTCAAATCGCTCGAAGCTCTCACTTCCGGCGTACGACTCGTCTCCCCGCATGAGCGCCGCCCACTGCTCCTGGCTCATGGCGCCGGTCCCCGAGTCGGTCAGGAGGTCGACGTAGATGTCCTTGGAGCGTAGGTTGAACACGTTGTAGCCGGCCTCACGGATGCGGGCCTCCCGCTCGTTTCGCTTGAGCAGACGGATCGACTCAACGACCTTGATGCGGTAGGGCTTGTACGGGACTCGATCCTCCACGCCGACCTCCGGTTGGATGGGCTAGAAGTAGAAGTGGACGCCTGTTCCCAGGCACATGCTCAGGGACCCGGCGCTCGTCAGGGTGATCCCGAATTCCAGGTTCCAGGCGAGGTTGGGAGCGGCAACGAGGCCGAACTCGATCCCCCCGACCAGAGAGAACACGAGCGGATCGCCCCCGAAGGGGGAGAAGGGCAGGGTGGCTCCCGCGGCCAGGTAGAAGTCGACCGTCGAGGCGTCGGCGACGCGGTAGAGGGCGCGAGTGGTGAGAACACCTTCCAGTCCGGAGGCGTCTCCTCCCACGAATGCCGTCTCTTCGAGTCCGAACGAGGGCGACACCCAGTAGCGGGCGCTGACGAGACCTCCCCACGGGAAGTCCGCCTGGATGCCGATTCCCAGCGTGCGACCGTCCGAGACGTTTTGTTCCTGTGAAGAGGCAGAAAGGACGGCGGCGCAGACGAGGAGAATCACCAACAGCGGGAGAATCGCTTTCTTCATCAGGCTCCCTCCAGACGACGGATGGTGCATCTTAGTGCGTTGCGTCTGGTGGAGCAACCGCCGAACTTGACGGACGGAGGGGCTCTCTGTCTAATGAAGCGCGAGCCGATGGACAAGGAGGCGGGGATGCGGGAAGAGATCGACCGACTGGTCAAGGCAGGCGAGCTTGAGACGTTGGTGAAGCGACTCGAGAGGGCATGCTTGCCGGACGTCCGGCAGGCGATCGAAGAAGTCGTTGACGCACCGGACAGAGAGGGTTCCCTCCTCGACCTGGGAAAGAGTCTGGCGGAACGAAAGGAGCCCGCAGCGCGGCAACTGGCCACTGGCCTGGCAGCGGCCGGGTATGGGAAGGACCGGGACGAGTCCCTCGCGGTTCTGCGCCGTCTGGCGGACGATCCGGACTGGACCGTGCGTGACTCCGCCGGGAGCGCCCTGGGGACTCTGCTCGAGCAGGACTTCGCACGGGTGAGCGAGTCTCTGCGAGGGTGGAGTGGAGCCGCGTCGCCGGCCGTGCGGCGCGTCGTCCTGACGGCCGCGATGGGCGCGGCCGAGACCCGTCGCCCCGAGTGGGCCGAGCCGCTGCTCAAGCTCGTCGAGCCCCTGCTCACCGATCGTGAGCCGGCCGTGCGGAGGACCCTGGGCCCGCTGGTCCTGGGCACGAGCCTGCTTGAGGCCTACCCGGATCTCACCTTCGAGTATCTGGCCAAGTGGTCGACCTCGACCGACGAGCAGACCTTGTGGAACGTGGCTATGGCCTTCTCCTCTTCGGGTGCCTTTCCCATTGCCAAGAAGGCCCTCATCATCCTGCGGAAGCTCAGCCTCGACGAGCGGCGGCTCGTCTGGAGGGCGGTCGCTTCGGCGATGTGGAAGCTTGGCCGGAAGAAACCGGAGATCATCCGTCCCGAGCTCGCCCAATGGCTTGAGGACGAGCGCCGCGTCGAGGTGGCCCGCGAGGCGTTGAAGCACCTCTAGGCGGGCGAAGGAATCGCCTCCTCTCGCTATACTCGGGGTGGGGCGTTCCGTCCTTTTCGTGGGCCCGCGCGGAGGCCCGCTGGCATGACCAGAGAGGTCGCCTGAGGATGTCGTTTGGAACGGATTGGCGGCGAGTCGTTCCTCTGATCATTTCGTTGGGGCCCCCGGGCCGCGGCATGGGAGGGTGGAGCGGCGTGGGCCGCACACGGAACCCGAGGCGAGGTGAATCGATGGGTGAGGGGACAGAGCGCGACTACGACCCAACGCGCGACCGGGAGGCCGTCCGGCGCATCTACCGGGAGTGTGGGTGGCTGGACAAGGGGAAGGAGGGGGCGCTCGACGCGCTCCTCCGTGGCGGCCGGGCTGTGGTGGCGGAGGTTGACGGACAGGCCGAGTGCATGGTGCACACAGCCGCGGGGACGATGATGTGCCTTGAGGAGGAGCTTCCCGCCTTGTACCTCACGGGGGTCACCACGAGCCGGATCGCCCGCAAGCGGGGCCTGGCTAGCCGTCTGGCCGCCTCGGCCCTGGCGCGTGGTGCGGCGCAAGGCGCCCTCGTGTCGGGCCTGGGGATGTTTGAACAAGGCTACTACGACAAGCTCGGCTTCGGCACGGGCGGGTACGAGCACTGGTACAGCTTTGATCCAGCCGAGCTGACCGTTTCCAGGAACCCACGGGTTCCCCGGAGGATCACCGCGGCCGACTGGAAGGCCGCGCACTCCGCCCGCCTCAGGCGGCGCCGTTCCCATGGTGGCGCGAACCTGAGCGACCCCGAGATGACGCACGCCGAGATGCTCTGGACCACGAACGGGTTCGGTCTTGGCTACTCCGATGGACCCCGCGGCGGGCTCAGCCACTACATCTGGTGCGATGCGAAGGAAACCGAGCACGGACCGTACGCCATCTCCTGGATGGTCTTTCAAAGCCGCGAGGAGTTTCTCGAGCTCTTGGGTCTCGTAGCGAGTCTCGGGGATCAGGTTCGCTCGGTGAGGATGCAGGAACCCCCTGGGATCCAACTCCAAGACCTCTTCGCTTTGCCCTTTAAGGCGTGCCAGGTGACGCAAAGGTCAAAGTACGAGACGAAGCTCTCCGCGAAAGCTTACTGGCAGGCGCGGATCTGCGACGTTGAGGGGTGCCTCGAGCGGACTCATCTGCAGGGCGACTCGGTGCGATTCAATCTCGCCCTCACGGACCCGGTCGAGTCGCTCCTACCCAAGCGAGGAGGGTGGCGTGGGACCGGCGGCGAGTACGTCGTGACGTTGGGACCGGTCTCGGCAGCGAAGCGGGGGAAGAGCCGGTCTCTTCCCACTCTCACAGCGAGCGTCGGGGCGTTCACACGACTGTGGCTTGGGGTGAGGCCGGCGACGGGGCTCTCGTTCACGGATGAACTCGCGGGCCCCGATTCGCTGCTCGTGGACTTGGATGAGATCCTGCGGCTTCCCGAGCCGAAGCCGGACTGGGACTTCTAGGATCGCCAGCGCGTCCTCGAGGAGGCTGGTGGGCCTGCGGCGCGTCCCCGCGAACGGACGAGTGACCGTGAGGCGCGGCGAAGGAGGGGCGAATGAGAAGGGCAGCCTGGATTGCGGCAGCGGTGGGGCTGGTCTTGGCTCTTGGCCTTCTGCTCCTCATTTGGATCGATCACGCGAAGCGCGTTGAGCTTGGCCGCGATGTCGTCCTGCGCCTTGCGGCTACGACGTCGATCGTCGGCGACGTCGTTCGCGTGATTGGCGGAGACGTGGTTTCCGTCACGACCCTCCTCCCCGCGGGGGCGGATCCGCACACCTTTGAGCCCACTCCCAGAGAGATGGCTTCCCTGGCGGACGCGGAGGCGATCTTCGTGAACGGCGGCGGGTTGGAGACCTTTCTGGATTCCCTCCTCGCTGCCGTGGCCGTGCCGGTCGTGTCTGTGTCGGACGGGATCGTCCTGCGCGTTCTTGCTCCGGGCGGTGAGGAAGAGGGAATGGATCCACACGTGTGGTTTGACCCGACGAACGTCATCGTTTGGGCCGAAAACATCGCTCGGGAGCTCGCCCGCCTCGACCCGCCGAACGCGGACGGATACGCGGCACGCGCCGGCGCCTACGCGCAAGAGCTGAGGAACCTAGACGCCTGGATCGTCGGCGTGGTCGATACGATCCCGCGCGAACGGCGGAAGCTCGTGAGCGATCACCAGGACTTCGGCTACTTCGTCGCTCGGTACGGGTTCGATGAGTTGGGCACCGTGGTTCCTGGTCTGAGCACGCTCGCCGAACCCTCGGCGCAGGACCTTGCCGCCCTCGAGGCCGCGATCAGGGAGAGCGGGGTCCCGGCCGTCTTCGTTGGGGTGACCGTCAACCCGGCGCTCGCGCAGCAGGTGGCGGCGGACACCGGAACCCGCGTCGTCTTCCTGTACTCGGAAGCCCTCGGCGCGCCTGGGGGTCCGGCATCCACCTACCTTGACCTCATGCGCTACAACGTCGACACGATCGTGCGTGCGCTGGGGGGGAAGCCGTGAGCGCTGCTCGGGGAGGGGCGAGAGGTAGCACGTCTGGCGAAGGGGCGCCGGCCCTCCGCAAGCGGAGAACGAGCCTGAGGCCACCGGAGGTCCACGAGCCGGGGACCGCGGCTCTCGAGGTGGACGATCTCTCCGTGCACTACGGCGGCCGCGCGGCCCTCGAAGCGATCCGCTTCCAGCTTGAGCAGGGGGACGAGCTCGCCGTGGTGGGTCCGAACGGGGCGGGCAAGAGTACGCTCCTCAAGGCGATCGCGGGAATCGTCACCCCAGCGAGCGGCCAGGTCAGGGTGTACGGCCACGTCCCTTCCGGCCACATCTGCATCGCCTACCTCCCGCAACGGAGCGAAGTCGATTGGCGCTTCCCACTCTCGGTGTTCGACGTCGTGATGATGGGACGGTCAGCGCGCCTGGGGCCCCTTCGCCGGCCGGGCTCGCGCGATCGGGCTTTGGTGCGGGAGACCCTCGCCCTGGTGGAGCTCACCGGCCTTGCCGGGCGTTCGATCGCCGAGCTGTCGGGTGGCGAGCAACAGCGCATGTTCATCGCGCGGGCGCTGGCTCAGGAGGCGGATCTTGTGTTGCTGGACGAGCCACTGGCGGGACTGGACGTGCGATCGCAAGAGGGCATTCTTGCTCTCCTGGAAGCCCTCCGCGAGCGCAGGATCACTCTCCTGGTGGCCCTACACGATCTGGGGATCGCGGCGCAGCGGTTCGGGAAGGTCCTCCTCATCAAGCGCCGGCAACTGGGATTCGGTCCTCCAAGGGACGTGCTGCGCGCCGAGACCCTCGAGGCTGCGTACGGGAGTAGCCTGCGCATGATCCGCACGGAGGACGGCCTGGTCGTGGCCAGCGACACGCCGTGCGCAGAGGAGCACACCGATGGGTCCCTCTGAGCTTCTGCTCGCTCCGTTCTCCTATCCGTTCATGACGCGAGGACTCCTCGCCGCCACGATGGTCGGGATCGTCTGCCCGGTGATTGGAACCTACGTAGTCCTGCGCGGGATGGCCTTCTTCGGGGATGCGCTCGCTCACGCCGTCCTCCCCGGAGTCGCGGTTGGCTTTCTTGTGTCGCACGGGTCACGACGGAGTCTCTTCTGGTGGGCCCTGGGGACGGCCATCCTGGCCGCCCTGGGGATGAGCGCGGTCGCCCGGCGCGGGCGCCTGAGGGAGGACACGGCGATCGGCATCGTGCTCGCCGGCATGTTCGCCCTGGGCATCGCGCTCATCTCCACCGTGCGCGGCTATGCGGTCGACCTGGTGCACTTCCTGTTCGGGAACGTCTTGGGGGTCTCCACGGCCGACCTGTACCTGACGGGGGCCGCCGGGGCACTCGTGCTCCTGGTGGTAGCGGCGTTGTACAAGGAGTTCCTCGTCGTCTCGTTCGACCCGACGCTCGCCGCGACCTTGCGCCTGCCCCTGCGGCTCTACAACAACCTCTTGCTCGTGCTGATCGCGGTGGCCGTCGTCGTGTCGCTGCAGACGGTCGGGGTCGCTTTGATGCTCGCGCTCCTCGTCACGCCGGCGTCGACGGCGTACCTCCTGACGCGACGCCTGTGGACGATGATGCTCCTCGGGGCGGGGTTCGGGATCCTCTCGGGCGTGGCTGGGCTCTACCTCTCCTACTACGCGGGGATCGCCTCCGGCGCGGCGATCGTTCTTGTAGCGAGCGGGCTGTTCGTGGTTGTGCTCTTCCTTGGCCCCCGTCGTGGACTCCTCTGGCGGCGCCGACCCGACGAGCGGGCAGCGTCGCGGATGCGGCGAGGCCCGATCGAGCGCTTCAAACGCTGATCAATTCGAGGTCGCGGGCATTACGGACCAGCCTCTCCGGACGGAGAACGGCGACCCGGCGTTCGCCGCCCCCGTAGACCCTCGAGGTGAAGAGCGTCAGGCACCGATCGCCAAACAGGTAGGTCGGGACGAGAGGTTGGTGCGAGCGAACCAGAGCTCTCAGGCCCAGGCGGCTTGAGATCTCTTGGAAGTAGTCGCGGCCGAAGGTGGGGCGGCCGGATGCTCCCGCGTCGAGGATGTAGCCCGGCGCGTCGGCCCAGTCGCCCCAGGTGATCTTCCGCCAGTTCGCGCTCCAGAGCCTCGCGTTCCCTATCTCCTCGATCGCGGTCACGTCGGGGAGTCCTCCGTGTACGGCCAAGATCCGTCGCGGGTGGTAGGCCGCGAGCGGCAGGAGGGACAAGGTCTCGGCGTAGGCGGGATCGCTCTGTGGTCCTGGGCCCTCCCAGAAGTCGGCCGGCGAGAACGGAGAGCCCGCCCAACCTTCGTGGTTTCCCATCAGGAGCACGAGCCGGTCCGGGTAGGAGAGCTTCGTCTCCAGGAGGAGCGCCAGGTTCCCCGCCGAGTCCGGCCCGCGGTCCACGTAGTCACCCAGGAAGACGATCGTGTGGCCCGGAAGGAGGAACCGAGCCAAGACCGCTTCGGTCGCCTCCCGGTCCCCGTGGGTGTCCCCGACGAAGATGATCGTTCTCTCGGCCGACAGATGGATCAAGCGGCCTTCCTCTGCGAAGAGCGACGCGGCGGGAGCGAGAAGTTCCCTACAGTCCATGACCCCAAGCATACCCGTGGGCGCACGGGAGACAACCGGGCTGGTCCTGGCCTGCAGGTGACGGGGTACCCCGCCTGGGGTACACTGCCCCCGCGCGAGGGGAGGAGCCTTGAAGCGACTCACGTTGGTTTGGATCTTGCTTGGCCTCATCTGGGGATCGACGTGGCTCTTCATCAAGCTGGGCCTCGAGGACCTCCCGCCGCTCACGTTTGCGGGGATCCGCTTTCTGGTGGCCTCTATCCCGCTTCTCCTGTTGCTCCTCGCTCGGAGAAGGTTCATGCCCAGGCGCCCGAGAGATTGGGGCATCATGGTTGCGACCGGGATTGCGACCTTCTTCATCTGCTACGGGCTGGTCTTCTGGGGTGAGAATCACATCCCCGTCGGGCTGACGTCCGTGCTCTACACGACGCAGCCGCTCTTTGGACTCTTCCTGGCCCACGTGTTGCTGCGCGACGAGCCCATCACGATGCGCCGGCTGGGGGGCGTTCTCCTGGGGATCGGGGGAGTCGTCCTCCTCTTCTCGCATCAGCTCTCGGCAAAGGATCCGCTCGCCCTCGCCGGGATGTGCGCCATCCTCGCCTCCGCTCTGGCCGCCGCGGTCGCCGCGGTCGTGATCAAGCGGTGGGGAGGGACCATCGACCCGACCTGGCTCGCCTGCGTTCAGATGGTCGCGGGCTTCATCCCGCTCCTCGTCCTGGGTGTCGCCCTCGAAGGGAATCCCTTCCGATTCCACTGGACGCCGATGGCCTGGACCGCGCTCCTCTACCTGAGCCTCATCGGGTCGGCTCTGCCGTTCGTCCTCTACTACTGGCTCCTGCAGCGGATGGAGGCCACGAGGGTGCAGCTCATTGCCCTCGCCTGCCCGATTGTCGCCGTCTTCCTGGGCTGGATCGTCCTGCACGAGACGCAAAGCTGGAGGACGGCACTGGGTGCGACCGGAGTTCTGGCGGGACTTGCCGTGACGCTCTGGCCGGTATGGAGTGCTCACAGGCCGCCTTCCAGATGAGTCGGCTGCCTTTTGACCGGAATGCCGGACGGGCGTGGGAGAGAGACGCGCCCGGCGTGGCGCCGGGCGCGTCGCGGTTGAGAGCGGCCTCCCTGCGCTACGGAGTGGTCGGGCGTTTGTCCGCGGGTGGGAGAGCGAAGGCGTGCAGGATGAACTGATCGAGGCGCGCCAGGAGCTCCCTGATCTCCGTCGTCAAGAGCTCAAGGCGCGGCTCCTGCGGGTTCCCTGGTTGGGCGGAGGGGGCTTGGCGTGCGATGCGCTGTCCGATCTCCTCGAGCAGGGCGCGTGCCAAGCGTTCAAGCTCAGCCACTTGCCCTCGGTCGAGGCTCGATGAGACACCCCGCAGGTAGCCCTCAAGGTACGTGCGCAGCTCCGCCATCGTCTCCTTGGCTCGGTCGCGCGCGGGAGAAGGACTGGTCGCAGGGCTTGTCCGGTCGGCCAGGCGCTCGAGCGTGTCGAGCAGCCGGTGGAGGAGGAGATCTAGCTTGACTACCTCTTCCTTGATCGATGGAGCTTCCGCTCCCGCCGCTTTGGGAGTCCCGACCTCCTGGATGAGCCGCTCCAGCGACGCACGGATCTCCTTGAGTTGGTCAACCAGGCCGGTCCAGCCGACGCCGTCGACGCGATCGTCGAGGGCGTCCAGTGCGCCGTGCAGCTTATCCAGAATCACCGCCAGGCGGCTTCCCGGCGCAGGAGCCTGAGGGGTCTCGCCTTGCCCAAGAGCCACGGTCGACAAGGTGACCAGCGCGACGAGGAATACTGCAGCCGTCCCCATTACCTGTCTCCAGCTGATTCCAGATGCTCGGTTCGTCCTTGAATACATGCATCCTCCTTTGGTCTTGGCCCGCGGCCGCGCGTCGCTTGAGCGGCCTTGTAGCCGAGGAGGAGGCTAGGCGGACCGGCGTCACATAGGAACCGCGTCTCGGTCACGCGAGGATCAACGGGGATTGACCCCTTGCCCGGGAAGACGCCAAGACCTACGCTTACAGCGTGGAGCGACACCGGGTTGAAGCGAGATGGCGACTCACGTTGGGAGTCGTCGGTGCCGTAGTCCTGGCGACCGGCCTTCTGTGTCTCTTCTTCGTCCGCTCATACCAGGCCGTGCTTGCGGAGGCTTTCCGCGAGCGGAGCGTGGCCTACGCTTCGGCGTTTGCCGACGCGGCACAGTCGTGGCTCGCAGGCGGCGAGGCCGACGCGGCGAAAGGGACGGCCCGGCTCCTTCTTCTCGGGAGCGCGTTCTACGTCCAAGTCGTCGCTTTAGGGCAGGTGCTGCTCGACGAACGAGTGGAACGGGCCGACTCGCTCGATCTCTCCCCTCTCACGGAGCCTCCTTCCGTACGGACGGCGCGTTTTGCCCAACTGAGCCGGGGGGTGGCCTACCTTGACGTCATCGTTCCCAGCGGCGCTGCGGCTTTGGGGATGTCCGGCGAGGCTGCGTACGTGCGAATCGGCATTGACTCAAGCTCGATCGTTGCGCGAGGCCGGGGAATGGCGCTCCTTGTCGCAGGGATGGGTGCCCTGGTCGACCTCTTGGTGGCGGGGGCATTCTTCTTCCTTGTGCGCCGTCCGCGGGCTGTGCGGGAGGATACCACGGTCCAGCGCGATGGGGAGTTTGAGCCTTCAGGGAAGGTGGCCGAGTGGGGCGGGCTGCGCGTGGAGGAGGCGACGAAGAAGGTGAGGCTCTTTGGTGAGGAGGTATCCGTCACGCCCAAGCAGTACTCACTGCTGCATCTCTTGGCGAGCGAGCCTGGGCGCGTGTTCTCGGATCGTGAGATCGTGGCGGCGATTTGGCCTGAGTCGCCCTACGCGGACTCCAAGGACGTGAAGCAGCAGATCTACCTCCTGCGGCGACGGCTGGCCTCGGTGCACCCGGACGGGGCGCGGCTCATCGCGAACGCTCAGGGGTTTGGCTATCACCTCGCCTCGCAGGGCGTTGACAGGGATATGACCGAATCGTGATGGCAGAGGTGCGGAAGAGCGTGGTAGGATTCGCGGCGAAGCGAAGGAGAGAGACATGAAATGGGTGCGCTTGGCCTGTGTGATGATGGCGACGGTCCTCACGGGCGCAGTTGTGGTTCTGGGTCAGACCGAGCCGGCCCAATCGCCAGGCGGTGACGCCAAGGCGGCTGAGGTGAGGCTCGAGGGCGTGGCCGGCCGCCTGCGGCAGACGATGACATTCGCCACCCTGGCCGTCCTCTCGCCAACGCTCTCTGACCAGCGTCTGCACGCGCAACGGATCGTGAACTGGCTCGAAGGCACGGGTGGACGGCACTTCGTTCCTCAGGTCTCCCCGGAGGGCGAGATCCGCGGACTGATCGAGGAGGCGCAGGCGTTGGTCCCGTGGCTTGGCGGCCGAGCGTTGGACCAGCCCACCCGGGAGCAGGCGCTCTTCTTCGCCAAGAACATCAAGGCCTTCCTGGAACTGGCGTTGGAATCGTCTCTCTCGGCCGTCAGTCAACGACACCTCGACCAGGCCGTCAATGACATGCGCAAGACCTTCGCCTACCTCTCAGCGGCCCTCGGCTGGGAGTCGGGGCCGGCCTACCTGGGAGGCGTCCTGGTCCTGATGCACCTCCTGGTTCCTTCTCCCGCCGAAGGCGGCGCCACGACCGGGTCGTGACAAGACGGCCCTCTCGTCTTGTGCAAGAGGCGAGCCCCTCCAACGGCACCGCAGCTCCCCGACGAGTCCCCATCTAGCTAACAAGCGCTTGAGGTGCGAGACGACGTCTCGTCTTTGGCCTTGAGGGAGGTCTCTTCCCGCCTGGCGGTTGACGCAGGGCGGTCAATCGAGACAATGCGGGGTGATCGAAAGGAGAGAGGAATGGAGAAGACGCGTAGGCCGTACGGATTGTGGACCAGCCCGATCACCCCAAAGAGTCTGGCCGCCGACACGCGCTTGAGCGACGTAGAGTGGGATTCAGATGGGGAGACGCTCGTGTGGCTTGAGGGCCGCTCGGACCGGGGTGTGCTTGTGGCCAAACGGCGTGGGGAGGCGCCGCGTGACCTGACGTCCGACCTCTCTGTCCGCGCGGGCGTCGGCTACGGCGGCGGGGACTTCACGGTCTTCCAGGGCACGGTCTTCTTCGTCAGTGGCGGGCGCCTCTACCGCCAGCCTCTGGCCTGTGGAGGTCCTAGGCCGATCACCCCCCCCTGCGGCGAGGCGGCGGGGCCCGTGGTCTCTCCTGATGGGAAGTGGGTTCTGTTCGTGCACAGCGACGGGGTCGAGGACGTGATAGCCGTCGTCGACGTCGAGGGACGGTTCTGGCCGCAGAAGGTCGCTTTTGGCCGCGACTTCTACATGCAGCCGCGCTGGCATCCCTCCGGCGAGAAGATCGCCTGGATCGCCTGGGACCACCCGCGGATGCCTTGGGATGGGACAGCCTTGGAATTGGCCACGTTGGATCTGGCAGACGGCCGGCTGCCCAGCGTGACGAGCGTGGAAGCGATCGCGGGTGGGGAGGCAGTGGCTGTGTTCCAGCCTGAGTTTGCGCCTAACGGCAGGAGCCTCGCCTACGTGTCCGACGAGCAGGGCATTGGCAGCCTGCATCTCTACGACCTTGAGGCCAGAGGAACGCGCGCCTTGACGGCCGGGGACGAGGAGTTCTCCCTTCCTGCTTGGGTGCAGGGGCTGCGTACCTACGGATTCAGCCACGACGGCCTGGGACTCATCGCCAGGGCGAGCAAGGACGGCGTGGATCGGATGAGGCGCATCGACCTTGAGACCGGGGCGGTCGAGTCGCTCGACGACAACTTCGGCGAGTACACCCGCCTACAGCAGGTCGCTCCCTCGCCGACTGAGAACGTGGTGGCCGTGATCGCAGGGGCGGCGACCATTCCGGCGCGCGTGATCACCTGCACGGTCGCTCGTCTGCAGCGGCCGCGGACTCACGTTCACTCGAGCACGGAAACCGTCTCCCAGGACGACCTATCGATCCCCGAGCCCGTTTCCTGGGCCGCGCCGGATGGCGGCAAGGTCCACGGCCTCTACTACGGCCCGAAGAACGCGGCGTTCTACGGAGAGGGGCTCCCGCCGGCGATCGTCATCGCCCACGGAGGCCCGACCGACCAATACACGGCTGGCTATCACGCGAACACCCAGTTCTTCACGACTCGCGGCTACGCCGTCCTCGAGGTGAACTACCGCGGGAGTTCCGGGTACGGGCGAGACTACCGGCAGGCTCTGGCGGGGAATTGGGGGGTTCTCGACGTGGAGGACGTCGTTTCGGGAGCCCGATTCCTAGGAGAGAGCGATCGCGCCGATCGGGAGAGGATCGTGGTCATGGGAGGAAGTGCCGGCGGGTACACGGTCCTACGCTGCCTGACCCAGCACCCAGGCACGTTCAAGGCCGCGGTATCCCTGTACGGGATCTCGGACTTGTTCAGTCTCGCTCAGGACACGCACAAGTTCGAGGCTCACTACGTCGACTCCCTGGTCGGGCCGCTGCCGCAAGCGGCCCTTCTCTACCGCGAGCGGTCGCCCCTGTTTTCGGCAGAGCGAATCACCGGGCCGGTGGCGCTCTTCCAGGGAGAAGAGGACCGGGTCGTGCCCAAGAGCCAGTCGGATCGGATCGTGGCATCCTTGAAGCAGCGCGGCGTTCCACACGAGTACCACGTGTACGCCAAAGAGGGGCACGGCTGGCGGAAGGCCGAGACGATCGAGGCCTACTACCGCGATGTGGAGCGGTTCCTGCGGGAGCACGTCCTGTACGCGTAGAGCCCGTCGCCGCGCTTTACGTCAGCGGGATACGTGACAGGAGCTCCGATAAGGGGGGGGGCGATGGATCTCTACGAAGCGATCAGGGGAAGGCGCAGCGTACGCCAATTCAGGGACGAGGCGGTCAGTCCGGAGACGATTGAGCGGATTCTCGACGCCGCGCTGTGGGCTCCGTCGGCGCACAACGCGCAGGCGTGGAGGTTCGTCGTCGTTGGCAAAGAAGGGAAAGAGGCGATCGCTCGGGCGATGATCGCGGCAGGAGACGCGCTCGAGCGGCGCGGGGAGACGCTCCCGGGGCTCAAGGCGACCTCGAGGCTCGTCGCCCAGGCGCCGGTCCTCATCGCCGCGTCCTACGCTCCAGCGGAGCCGATCGCGCTTCAGGAGACCTACACGCTGGGAGAGATCTTCTCGCTCTCTGCACAGATCCAGTCCGTGGCAGCGGCCATTCAGAACCTCCTTCTCGCGGCACACGCGGAGGGGCTCGGCGGCGTCTGGATCGGCTACACGAACCTCGTCGCCGCAGAGCTCAGGGAGATCTTGGGGGACGAGGGTTTTCCCGTAGCGACGGTGGCGTTGGGGAATCCCCTGCGGATGCCGCCGGCGCCGGAGCGGAAACACAGAGCCAGCCGGATCACCGCCCGTGGGTAGCGAGTCGGTGCTGCCTGGCGCTACAATGGGAGATCCGCGTGACCCATTCCTGGGAAAAGGAGCAGAATGAAGATCCTAATCATCACCGCTAGTGCCAACGCCGCCGGACTCACCGCCGCCTGCGGGGAGGCCGCCCGACAGGGGATCGTGGACGGCCACAGCCCAGCCCGAGTCCTAAATCTCAATGAGCTCGAGATCGCGCGGTGCGCGGTCTGCGGCGACGGCTGGGGAACCTGCCGGAGTGAGCATCGTTGCCACATCGACGACGAGTTTCAGTCTCTGCACGAGTCGATCCAGCAGGCCGAGGGGTACGTTGTGGTGACGCCCGTCTACTTCGGGGAGCCCAGTGAAGTCGTCAAGGCGACCTTCGATCGGCTCCGCCGCTGCGAGGCGACCAAAGACGAGTCAGCGGGCGAGTCCAGCGCGCTCTCCGGAAAGGCGACGATCCTCATCGCGGCGGCCGGGGGATCGGGGCACGGTGCCGTGCACTGCCTGGCCGAGATGGAGCGGATCTTTGCCGCCCTCCGCGCCGACGTCTTCGACACCATCCCCGTGACCCAGAGAACGCGGGGCTACCAATTGGAGACGATCCACGACGCCCTGGCCGCGATGGTGAATGCCCCTCGGGCCGCCACGGCCGCTCTACCCCAACCGGCGCGCGACGAGCGGCATCACCGCCCGATGCGCGGACGCCGGCGCCACTGATCTTGGCTAGCGCAGGCGGTAGACCTCGCCGTACTTCTTCATGACGTAGCGGAGGAAGTACGACGAGTCCGGTTCCTCGCCCGTGACCTCCTTCAGGAGTTCCTTGGGACCGAGGATCCTTCCAAAGCGGTGCACCTTCTCTCGCATCCACTCCCGGATCGGCGCGAGGTCGCCACGGCGGATCCTCTCACCCAAGTCCGTCATGTCCTTCTCGAGCTTGGCGAAGAGCTGAGCGCCGTAGAGGTTCCCCAGCATGTACGAGGGGAAATAACCGAAATAGGCCGCCGACCAGTGCACGTCCTGCAGCACTCCGCTTGCGTCATCCTTCGGGGTGACACCCAGATAGCGGGTCATGGCGTCCCTCCACAGCTCGGGGAGATCGGCTACGGCGATCTTTCCGGTGATCAGTTCGTCCTCCAGCTCGAAGCGGAGCATGATGTGGAAGTTGTACGTCACCTCGTCGGCCTCGACGCGGATGAGGGACGGCTCGGCCACGTTGGACGCGCGCCACAGGGCGTCCGCGGTCACCGAGGAAAGCTCTGGGAACGTCTGGACGAGGATCGGCCGGAAGAAGGACCAGAAGGCCTGGCTGCGCCCGATCATATTCTCCCAGGTGCGGGACTGGGACTCGTGGATCCCAAACGAGGAACCTTGGTCCAGGCCGGTCCAATCGAGCTCCGCGGGGATCCCCTGGTCGTACAAGCCGTGGCCTCCTTCGTGGAGCGAGCTGTACAACCCAGAAAGCAGGTTGTCTTCCAGGAAGCGGGTGGTGACGCGAACGTCGCTCGGGCCGATCGCGGTCGTGAACGGATGGACGGTGGTGTCGAGCCGGCCGGCCGAGAAGTCGTAGCCCATCGCCTCTAGCGCCCGCATAGACAGTGCCCGCTGCCCTGCCGCAGGGAAGTGACCCTTGAGAAACGTGTCGTTCGGCCGTGTCCCCTCGGTTTGCAGCCGCTTCACGAAGGGAACGAGCTTCTCCCGCAGGGGGGCGATGATGCCCCGGATCTCGCGGCTCGTCATCCCCGGCTCGAACCCCTCGATCAACGCATCGTAGGGACTCTCTGTGTAGCCATAGTACTCGGCGAACTGACGCGAGTAGTCGACCATCTCCTCGAGGTGCGGCCGGAAGGCCGCGAAGTCCGAGTCGGCCCTCGCCTTCTCCCACGCCGACTCGCTGCGCGATCGCGCCACGGCGAAGCGCTCGAAGAGATCGGGCGGAATGGCCTTGTTGCGGCGGTAGTCCTTCGCCACCACGCGGACGCTGGCCCGGTCCTGTGGAGAAAGGCTCTCGTCCTTCTCCAGTTTCTCGATGTACCTGCCGAGCTTGTCGGCGACGGTCAACTCGAACGTCATCTTGGCCAGCTTGCCGATGGTCTCCGCTCGCGCCTCGTTGGCTCGCGACGGGATGTAGGTCCGCTGATCCCATTGGAGAAGAGTGAGAGCCGAGCCGAGTTTTCCGATCTCACGCAGATGGGCCTTGTAGGCAGCGAGTGTCCTCAACGTCTTCCTCCTTGAGAGAACAACAAAGTGGCCAAAGAGACCGCCCCGGTCGATTATAGCGCCGCCGAGGCGGCGCGAACCCGGTTCCTGAGGACGCCGATCCCGTCGATCTCGACCTCCACGACGTCCCCGGCACACAGCGGGCCGACTCCAGCGGGCGTTCCGGTGGCGATGACGTCGCCTGGCTCGAGGGTCATGAAGCTCGTCAGTTCCTCGATGATCCGCGGGATGGAGACGACGAGATCCCTCGTCGTGCCGTCTTGTTTGGCCACCCCGTTCACCCGCAGGGTGATGTGGAATGGTTCTTGGATCTCGTCGGGCGTGACGACCACCGGGCCGATCGGCGCCGAGGTGTCGAAGCCCTTGGCCCGGACCCAGTTCTTCTCCCAACTCTGGGCGTCGCGATCGGACACGTCGTTCAGACAGGTGTAGCCAAGGATTACGGTCATCGCGTCCTCGACGCGGACGGCCCGCGCGCGCCGCCCGATCACCACCGCCAGCTCGGCCTCGTAGTCGACGCGTGGGCTCTTCGGCAAGACGATCTCGTCCTCCGGCCCGATCACGGCCGACGGCGGCTTGAGGAAGAACATGGGCCTCTCCGGCACAACGTTCCCGAGCTCCTTCGCATGGTCGGCGTAGTTGCGTCCCAGGCAGACGATCTTCGTCGGGACGCACGGTGCGAGGAGTCTCACCGAATCGAGGGAGAAGTGTTCCTTCCCTACTGTGATCTCATCGCCGACGAGCGTGCCCTGGAGGGTTCTTCCAGCCCGCGCGAACCGTACGATCTTCATGCGCCGCCACCATCCTTGTTGCGAGAGAGTCAGGGGAGACTGTACAGCACCTGCGAAACGAGATCGACCACGCCGGTCCCAACGCGGCCCGGGCCGCCTTTGGAACGCGCGAGGCCAGACGTCCCGCCGGAGGCGAGCCTCACGCCAGGGGTGGTCGCGCTCTTCCAGCGCGAGCCGGATGCCGCGCAGGGCATGCTGCAAGTCGGCGTCCCTTTCTGGATGGCTCGCCGCGCGTGCTTGAGGAGGCCGGTGACGCGGATCCCTCCCGGGCTCGCTATCGCCGGCCGGGCTTTCGAGCCCCGCTCCGCGCGCGAAGGGCACGCGGCCTGCGCTTGAAGCCGGCCGCGCCGGGGATGCCCAGGCCGATCGAGGCCAGGATCACGGACAGGAAGAGCGCACCGTTTCCCCTGCGCAGGGCATCCGTGATCTCGCTTGGGCCCTTCCCCGCGGTGAGACCGGCCGCGGCCCGGGCCTTCGTGGCACAGGTCTCCAACACCGCGCGCTTGCCCGTGGCTGGGTCGGTGTAGGTGAGTCGAGCGCAGTTCGTGGAGAGATCGCCTGGCTTGTCCACGCGTGCGAGCACGGACCAGGTCCGGCTCTCGCCGGGACAGAGCCGGGCCGCGGTGAAGCGGAGGGTCGAGCCGTCGATCGCGCCGGCCGGCGTGGAAGAGACGTACGTCAAGCCGGCGGGGAGCGAGTCCTCGAGCACGAGGTCAGTGAGTGTTTTCCCTGTGGGGTTCGCGAGGGCGAGATCGTAGCGCACGAGGTCCCCAAGCGCGGCGGCGCGGCTCTCGCCCTGGCCGCCGTGCCGGTTGAGGACGACCTCGCGCGCGAAGACCGGCGCGAAGTGCTCAACGCGTGGTTCCGCCATCCCCGTGAACGTCTCCAGCTGAAGACCGGCCATATCCGCGACCCCGTGGAAGAAGGCGAGGAGCCGTTCGCGGATGAGCGCGGCACGGACCGGCGTTGACGCCCGAGCCAGGCCTTCGAGCGCGCTCGTGGCCAAGCCCAGTTCCAGCGGCGTATAGCGGGGGGAGACGACGTTAGGGTCGTTCACGTAGAAGCCAAGGCTCTTGTCGAAGAGGAAGGCGTCAAGTCCATCGAACGCCCGGCCGGCCAGCGCGGCGTAGTCCGCGCTAGGGAAGAGGCTGGTCCCCACGACGAACGCGCGGATTGTCGCGAGCCTACTGGCGAGGTCGACCGGCCCGCAGGCGTCGTCCTGCGCGCCCCCGGAAACGTAGCGGCCGCGGAGGCCGATCCGCTCATCGACGAACGCATCCCGCAGGAAGGACAAGAGCGAACGAGCGAGTCCGCGGGCCTCGAGGGCAAGCTCTGGCTGGTCGCTGAGGGCGTCACTCGCGGCGGACAGGGCGTCGATGGCCAGTCCGAGGTTGGCTGTGGTGACGCTCGTTCCGCGGGCCCAGCCCTTCTCCGTGTGGGTTGCGCGGTCGACGAGGATCCGTCCGTCAGGCGTTTGGTGACCGCCGCGAAGGGTCGACAGGACGGTCCGGACGAGTGAAACCACGAGATCGGGGCGGAGGTCGCCGAGCGGCCCGTCGGAGCGGAACAGATCTGCTGCGTGGGCATCGGTCACGAGAGCGTACGTCGCAGAGAGCCCCCACAAGAGG
>Ga0315288_10001795_pt1 | contig 27773 bp, 32 predicted proteins | sample YL17G11_20_MG_FD_203454 | JGI IMG/M metagenome (GOLD analysis project Ga0315288, IMG submission 203454) | Sediment microbial communities from Yellowstone Lake, YNP, Wyoming, USA - YL17G11_20 | ecosystem: Environmental > Aquatic > Freshwater > Lake > Sediment | place: USA: Wyoming | collected... | reverse complement strand
CTTCCAAGTTCTCGGGAAAGTCCGGCTCCTTGAGGTTAAACTCAAGGAATGTGAGAAGGGGAAGAAATGATACTCCTACCCATCTTCATGCTCGCGGCGCAAACGGCCTCAGAGGCTATTCGGCATGGCGATCCCGTCACGTGGCCCGCGGTAGGGCTGGCCGGAGTCGCCGCCGTCGGCTCTTGGCTTTCGATCATCTTCAACAACCGTAAGTGGAAGGCGAGCGGGAACTGCGCCACGAAATTAACCCCAGCGGAAAAGCCTGGAACGGGCAAGAAGTGTCAGGAGCATGGAGAAGCGATCTCGGGCCTCGTCGAGTTCAAGGACAATACCGGAAAAGCGCTTGTTCGCATTGAAGGCAAGGTCGATCTGCTTCTGGGGCGGAAGGGGTAAGAATGAAAAAATCTTCTCCTCGCCGAGACCTATTCCCTAAGGAGTTCCTTGTTGATTTGAGCGCGACGAGAGCGGCGAAGCGGTGCGGATATTCTCGAAGGACGGCAAGACAAGCGGGAGCTCGCCTGTTGTCAAACGTTAACATCCAGAAAGTCATTCGGGACCTGATGAAGGAACGATCGAAAAGACTTGAGATCTCTGCTGATGAATGGCTCCGAGAACTTTGGCTCATTGGCCGTTCGGACCTTCGAGACTATATCACGATCGATAAAGACACCGGCGCGATCAGGGCCAAGGGTTTCGAAGATATGCCTAAAGGAACATCCAGGGCCTTGGAATCGATTGAGGAAAATCGGACGATCCGCGAATCCGCGGACGGAAAAGAATCGAATATCGTCAACGATAAGGTCAAATTTAAGACACATTGTAAAATTCCCGCCTTGGAACTCATCGGAAAGCATCTCGGGTTCTTTAAGGATACCAAGGTCGGGATCTTCGGCGAAGTCAACATTAACGCCAAACTCTCCCTCGCCGACTTCAAAAAATCCATGAAGGGGGTTGCCGGTGATTGACGTCGAGACCCGCACCGTCATGACCAATTTCATGCTTGAATACCGAAAGGACCCCTCGTTTTTTTGTGAGCATGCGCTAGGTCATCTCACTTGGTCAAAGCAACGCGAAATCCTTCAATCCGTCCGCGATAACGAGAAGACCGCCGTCAGGTCCAGTCATGGAGTTTCCAAGACGTTCAGTGCAGCCGAACTCGTCGTATGGTTTCTCAACTGTTTCGATAATTCAAAGGTCGTCACGACCGCCCCGACCTTCACCCAAATGAAAATGCTCTTGTGGTCCGAGATTAACGCGATCTATGCCCGCAGCCGCTTCGTGCTCGAAGGCGAATGTCTCATGACGGAGATAAAGTCCGATGATGCGGACCATTACGCCATAGGCTTTTCGACAGACAAGCCAGCCCGGGCCGAGGGATGGCACGCGCCAGCGATTCTGTTTATCTTCGATGAGGCGAAGGGGATTCCTCAATGGCTCTGGGATGCGGTCCGCGGGACCATGACGGGCGGACTTTGTCGATGGTTAGCGATTTCCACGACGGACGGTATTCAGGTGGGGGATCAGTATTGGAAGATTTTTCAGGGCGATAAAAGCGACTGGAACAGAATCCATATTTCGGCCTTCGATTCACCATACGTAACCGGAGAGAAGTTCCGGGGGATCGACATCCTGGACCTCATGCGGCCCGACAGGTTCAAGCGGACATGGACGGATTCGGCCGGCATATCGATTCAAATCGCTACGCCGAAATACATTGCAGACAGCAAGAAAGACTGGGGCGAAGACTCAGTCCTCTACCAGACGAAAGTCCTCGGGGAGATCGTTGATGCCGGGGCGGATTCGATCATAAAGCTCAGCCAGGTCAATCAGATGTTCACCAACTGGGACAAGGCGGATTTCAACGGCGACGGAGCTGACGAAGGCGGAATCGATGTGGCTAGAGGTGGTGCGGATGATACGGTATTCAAGCATCGCAAGGGAATGAAGCTCATTGATTCTAAGACGATTTCAACCGCAGGTCTTCCCGAAAAAGCCAAGCTCGTTTATATCGCGGACGAGGCCGAACGGTTCTTTGCCTACAACAAGAATATGCGAATCAAGATTGATGACACCGGAGTCGGCGGCGGACTCACGGATATCCTTCAGGCAAGGGGATATAACATCGTCCCCGTCTGCTTCGGCGGTGAAGCCAGCGAACCGGACAAGTATCCCAACATCGCATCCGAGATGTGGTTCGAGGTCGGGAAGATCATCCAGGAAATCGCATGCCCGAATAACGACCGGCTGATGACGGAGCTCGTGAATCGCAAAAGTAAGGGATTGGATAAAAAGGGCCGCCGGGTCGTCGAAAGCAAAGATGACTACAAGGCCCGAGGGTTCCGGTCCCCAGATGACGCCGACAGTTTCCTGCTCGCATTCTATGAGCCGAAGGAAAAATTCGGCGCATATTTCGGCTTCACCAAGCATGAGGTCTATTGATGCGAATACTTGAATTCATCCCCGGGGTGAAGGAAGTCGTGGCGCTTAGAACCGAGGTTAAGCGGCTGCGATCCGTTCAGGAGAACATGCTTGTCGCTGGCGACGAGGAGCGGCGGGCGAAGTATAAGGGCAATAGTTATCAGACATACGATAAGGCCGTCACGGAAATCTCAAGGAAGTACCAGGGCATCGCCGACTGGGGCGTCTTGCAGACGGGGAACGTCATCGACCTGCGGGCCGCGTTTACCATCGGCCAGGGCCTGAAACTCACGGCCAAGGCGGAAGACGCCGAAAACGAAACGGCATTTGCCCAGAAATTCATCGAGGACAACGGCCTCGACCACGAACTCGCCCAGGACCTGGCAAAGGAGGCGGAGATCGAGGGCAAGATGCTGATTAAGTTATTTGCCGAATCAGTTGCCGATCCGAATGATGAGGCCAAGAAGTGGACGAAGATCATGATTCGGTGGGTGAGTTGGACGCAGACGAAGTACGAGATTAAAACCGACGCGAACGACTACGCGAAGATTGAAAAGGCGACGTGGAAAGAGGAGGGAAAAGAGGCCGCGACCCTTGAGCCGCCGGCCTTCGTCTATAAGAAATTCGGTGGGCGTCTAAATATGCCGAACGACGCCATGCCGCGGGTCGGAAAGTGCCTGACGCAGATCGACAATCTTGATAAGGCGCTCCGGGACTGGCGTGAAATCAATCGGCTTTATGCGGCGCCAACGCCGGACTTCGAATGTGCTGATGCGGCCCAAGCTAAGGTAATAAATGAGGCCCTTGACAAAACGAACTGGAAGATTGGCAAGGCATTCGCGCATACCGGAAAATTCAGCTATGTCCAGCCGGACGCCTCCGGCCAGCAGGTCATTGAAAATGAAATTATAACCCTGATGAAGATGATATCGGGGACGACGGGCGTCCCGATCCATTTCCTGGGTGCGCCGGAGCTTACGACGAAGTACGGCGCGGCGAATGAAAGCCTGCTCGAACTCATCGAGGCCTCGACGTCAAAGGAGCGCGAAATCTGGAGGGGCGGATACCAGGAGCTGATAGCAAAGGCAATGTTGATGTGGAATGCCGAAGTTAAAATTGGGACGCGACTCGACCCTGCCAAGGTTGGCGTTGAACTCGTGAGGATTACCCAGGCGCAATGGGATCGCGTTCAGTGGGTTTATCTGCCGATGTTCTTGGGTGGCGCACTCACGCTTCCGGGACTGCTTGCCCAGGTGCCCGGATTTGATGCGGAGGCCGAGAAAAAACGGCGCGACGAGGAAGACGGAAAGGCGCTTGAGAAATTTACAAAGGGGGCCCCGGAGACTCAGGATTTAGGAACGGAAATATGATTTTCAATAAGGATAGATTCCAATTGTTTGATTCGTTGGCTCATTCTATCCGTAGATTTATGTTCATAGGAAGGGAAAAGTTCAAGATTGTCAATTCGGTTATCTGCTCGATTTCCGTTTTTATGATGAACCGTTTCCCAGGTTTCCAATGGACGGCCAAGATGTTCAGACATTACAAGACGATGTTCATAAATTTCACCACGCTTATCTGTCATTGGATGATGAATACCAAGAAATATTTTCATATATCCATGTGGAGTTTGTTTTCGCTTAAGAGGACGATTTCTATGTTTTTCTTGCCATGTAAGATGAATAAAACATTTCCAACAAACGCCTGTAAAGATACCTGTTTTCAATTTCATCAAAACCATATCTTTTCGCCACGGACGAATATTTCCACATTTGCCACAAGTGATATTAACCATAACTCTCTTCGATCCATTAGGATCGGTTTTTTGAAACTCTTTATTCCAAGAAATGATCGAACCAGAATCGAGGATTTGTTCATTTTTTTTCATTCTCTTTTCTCTCATAGTATTAATTATGCCATATTAAAACGAATAAGTCAAGAAGAGGTGTAGAATGCCATATCCACACGAGGCAAGTTGCAGAATTCGGGAGCCTGGGGATTTTCAGCCAGACTCGTTTCGCCGGATGAAGACCGGGATCCTTTCAATCATCATCGGCAGGTTGAAGGGCGAATCCAAAACCACGACCCAGGCGTATCGCTACCCCACGGCGGACTGGACGGAGGACGCCGCGCGGAAGCATTGCCGGGACAACGACGGGCGGTTTGAGCCAGCGGCGAAGGAGTAATTAAAAATGAGTGAAGGATCACGCATGATCGGTGGCCGGACTTACCGGAACGTCATCGTTACGACGAACGAGGTCGGGATAAAGAAGGCCGGAGAGCCGGAAAAGCTAACGGTCTTAACCACCGAAAAAATCCCGGGGCCGAAGGCGCAACCCGCAACGGCAGGCTGGGACCCGAGCCGGATGATCACCACGCACGACGAGCGCGACGTCGAGGACATGAGTAAGGGCAACATGGGGGCCGAGGCCCAAACCCCGGAGATATCCGGGACTGAGGACGTGGAACCCGTCCCGGCCCCCTCACCCAAAAAGCCCGGACGACCGAAGAAGGCGGAGGAGAAATAAAATGTCAAAAATATCCATCATCGTAAAATGCTCCGCCTGTCCCTGGGCCTCTTTTATACACAACTTTGATAGGAAGCGTGTCTATCTCGGTTGCGGGCTGATCAATAGAGGATTCGATTGGTGGATGACTGGATTAATGGAGGGGGATCCCGGAATTGCCGAATGGTGTCCGTTACCCTCGATCACCCCCCAGCAGGAATTGGAACTGGGGCTGTTAAGGGGGCAGGAGAGGTCATCCGGCGGGAGATCAAGATTATGAAGATTTTCCGCAAATGGTTGCTTCGCCGCCGGATCAAGAGGGCTCAATCTTTAATCCTGAAAATCGAAGATGCCCTTTGCGCCATGAACGCACCGCGATGGAAGCGAAAGCAGATATGGTCTGACTTCATAAAGCGGAAGGATGGCCGCGAGGCAATGCTGAACGTTTTGAATGGGGCGAAATTATGAAGATCAAAATCGCGGGCCAAGTTCAGGAAATGGCAGCCGAGGAAATCCTGGACCACGTCTCAGCATCCGCCTACAAGCGCATCAAGGCTGGCGACGCCAAGGCTGAATTCCGCGCATATTGTATCGGTCATGAGGGTGAAAGTACGGGCAAGGTAGTCGGGGTTGGTAAGGTCATTAAGAAATGGGCGCGGTCTGCGATTGAGAAACTCACCGAAAAGCTTGCCATCGGCACCAAGGTTTTCCACATGCACGGCCCCGCGAATGAAAATGAGAATCGAAAACCCATCGGCGAAATAGTCGGTAAGGTTCTTTCGAATGCGGCGAATAAATTATCGTCCATCGCCATCGCTTACATTTATTCGGACTATCGCGACATCCCGCTTGACGTGGCCTCGATCGAGGCGGACATCCGTCTGCCGGAGAGGATCGGGTCCAACGTCAAGATTTCGGCAGAGGATGTCGATGTAGGAGAAATAACGGGGATTGCATTGGGCAATTCCGCGATCGTAAAACCCGGATTCGCAGGCGCGACACTCTTGGCCCAGCTCCAGGAGTTTGCCGACAATGCGGATCGCGACAAACGCTCCAGAGGAGGCGATATTATGACTCTTGATGAAATTAAAACAGCCATCAAGGAGGGACGCTATCGTCTATCCGACGTGTTCGGAGACGATGAGATTTCCAAAGATCCGTCAGTCCTACGGCTCGTAAGGGGAGAAACGCAGGCGGAATTTGAACACCGCACGCGGACGGACAAGAAGTTTGACGAAGAGCGGGTAAAATGGGAGAAGGAAAAAAAGGCCCTGGAAGACCAAGTGAAAACGGCAGACCAGAAGGGCCTGAAATCCGAGGCCGTCGAAAGGCTCAAGGATGTCATCTCCCAGCGCAAACTTGACGAGAAACAGGTCAAGTTTGTGCAAAAGGATTTTCCCAAATTCGCGCCCACGACCGGCGACGCCCTGATTAAGGACCTCAACAAATTCGTCGATGATCAACTCACCGAGTATGACCAGGCGGCGGAACTGTTCGGGGTAAAGGGCGACGGCAAAGGCAAGGCGATCGCCGGAGTCGGGGCCGGAAAGGAAAGTCCGAATCCGCTTGAGGACGAACTCACGCCGGCCGCACTGAGGGACGACAAGAAAATTTAAGCCATAAGGAGAAAACACATGGCAGAAGCTGGGTTAAAACTCAGAACCGCCACGCCGATGGGCGATTGGCGGTCTTTTCCGGTAAAGACCACCGCAGCCGTTGTGGCCGGGGCTATGGACATGATCCATGACACGGTCGGCGTCTATGTCGAAACGGTCCTGGCGGTTGGCGCTCTTTCGGATTACGGCATCACCAAGTACGTGGGCGATGACGTGGCCTTCATCTACCACGCGGAAAAGATCATGGTTCCCAAGGACGGCTCTAGCGTTGGCCACGCCTTCAGTAAGGGCGACAAGGTTTTCTACGATGCTACAAACAAACAGGCCGACATCACAGGAGGGGGCAATCTCTGGATCGGGATCTGCGTCAAGGATGCCGCCATCACCGACACCGAAGTCTTGATCGACCTCAAGGGCGACAAGGCGAGCTGAGGAGGATAACATGAAAGGCATACTCATCAAAGATTGGACGAAGTTCGATCCTTTAAACAAGGACCATACGGCCCTCCTCGGCCGGAACCTCGGGAAGTTTATGGCGGAGCCCGTCAGGCATCCGGAGCTCAGGGGGGTTCTGGCAAAGATCCAAGAATTCGGAACGCCCCAGGATTTTCCGACCTCCGTCCTGGAAGTCTTGGAAAGGTTCCATCTCACGACCGCGTTCGATAACGGTTATGAGCAGGTCTTCAACGTCCGGGATTATTCCGGCTCAAAGCGGAATGGATTCGACATGATGGACGTTCAGAGCGGCTTGACGTTTGAGAAAAAGGCCATCGGCGACAAGATCATCGTCGTAAAGCCGTTCGGCGGACCCAAGGCCCACGTTTACTTCGACTTCTACGGCGGGGGCCTGGACTGGCACAAGTCGCTCTTCGACGACGAGGAGTATTGGCAGATCGAGGACAACGCCATCGAGTTCCGGAACAAGGCGTACTTGACCCGCGCACAGGTTTTCTATGCTCTGATCGACGCGTTGCCGGCGGCTCAAAACCTGGTCTGGCAGGTGGGCGATGACACGCTCGCCGTTGGAACGGTAACCTATTGTGCAAGTCGCGATATCGCGACGATGAACTTGGCGGCGGTGCAAATCCTGCTTGCGGTGGCAAACAAGGGTTATGGCGTAAACCCGCAAAACGCGAACTTTATTGTCCTTTGTCCGCTCCAACTGCGCGGCCGGCTTCGGAAGGCACTCGGACTTCAGCAGTTGGCTATCACGGGCGCCGAGAAATTCGCCGACTTCAATTTTCAGCTGATCTCCACGACCATGCTCGCAAACCCCGCCGTTTATTATGTCATCCTGCCCAAAATCAAACTCATCGCCGGGTACCGGATGGACCTGGCGATCTTCACCGCGTTCGACATGCTGAGCTACACGGAATCGGCGGTCGGCTGGATGCGCTACGGCGGAGCCATCGGGGACACCGAACAGCTCGTAAGGTGCGCTTCGGCGTAAGGTCAAGGGCCAGGGGAGGCGCGATCCTGAGACAACGCAAGATGGGGGGCGAAATAAATGCCCCCCGTCTTTTTAACAGAGAAATGACATGAGCGCGATGATTACGACCAGGGATGCCCGAGTGGGCCGGATCATGGCCATGAGACAGCAACAGCAACGTGACCGGGCGCGCGTCCGGACGTTTCGCTCTAGAGGCGAATCCCAGGCTTTTATAGAACGATTCTCCGATGGCTCCTGGTCCGGCCGGCGGTGCTTTATCGTCGGCGGCGGACCGAGCCTCAAGGGGTTTGACTTCGAACGGCTCCGGGGCGAGCGGGTCATCGCCGTCAATAAGGCGTTCCTGGACGTCCCGTTTGCGGACATTGTGTTCGGAATGGACAGGTCATTCCTAGACCTCATTATGACGGGGAGGCTCGGCGAGAATTATCGCCAAGCATTTGAATCCTTCGGGGGCGTGAAGCTGTGGCTTGACCTTTCTAATTATTCATACCCGCCGGGGGTTTATTCCGTTCCCTCGGCCGGGGAGATCGGCTGGACGAAGAGCCTCTACGAGGGACTTTATAACGGACGGAACTCGGGCTACGGGGCCCTGAATCTGGCAATGGTGCTGGGTGCGGACCCGATCTATTTACTCGGCTATGACTGCTCGAAAGGGCCTGCCGGGGAAAAGAATTATCACGACGGCTATCCCTCCGGGGCGAAGCCGGATGCAATGAATATATTTCGGCGGGCTTTTGAAGCCGGGGCGGCGTTGCTCAACGGCAAGCCCCGGATCATCAACCTCAACCCGAATTCGGCGCTCAGGTGCTTCGGATTCGGCGATGTTGACTTGGTACTTCCGATGATCTTACCGACGGAACTGGACGTACACCCATGATAACGACGAGAGATGCCCACGTCGCGGAAATCATAGCTCAGCGAAAGCGACAAAGAACATATAGGGTGGCTCCGTCTCCGCCGATCACTACGGGGGACATCCGGATTACAAGTCATAGGACATATAGAACGCCTATCCCCCCGAATCCGGTGATCGCGGGGGGCTGGTCCCAGTATCCGACGGCCGCGGTGGGTCCAAAGATCACGGATCCGACGATTACGGCGATTACGCCCACGGGAGATAGACCGCTGGCATTTGCACTTTGTCGGCAATGGATGGGGCATCAGACAAGACAACCGGGCCAATGGATCGTTGTGGACGATGGTAAGATTCCACTCACGCCCACAGCGGCCATGCAGTATGTCCGGCGGGAACCACGGACGGATGACCCACGGCATACGTTGATCCTCAATCTTAAAACTGTCCTCCCGCTTATCAAGGGGGAGAAGGTCATCATCATGGAGGACGACGAATACTATGCCCCCGGCTATGTCGCGGAGATGGCAAGTCGACTCGACCAGTATGAGGTCGTCGGCATTATGAGGGCCAAATACTATCACCTACCGACCGGCGGCTATCTTCAAATCGCGAACAGAACCCATGCCTCGCTTGCCGAGACCGCCTTTCGAAAGTCATTCCTGCCCGAGCTTGAAACGCTTTGGCCGGGCGATACATCCTTAGATATGCGGATATGGCAGAAGGCCGGTCATCGAGGACGCCTTTTTGACGATACCGACAAACCGCTATACTTGGGTATCAAGGGATTGCCCGGTCGCGTCGGCATAGGGGCGGGTCATAATCCGGGTCTGTATCACAGAATCGACAATGGGGAGAGAATAATCTTCAAGCAATGGGTGCCGAGGGATTATCAGGTTTACCTGGATATATTGAGCGGGAAACTGACAAGCGAAAACTACGGCTCATACTTCCCGCCCGTCGCTCTTCCCATAACCGGGATCACGATCTGCCAAAACACGAAAGATTTGATTGAGCGGGCCTATAATTCAATCCGCAAATTCCACCCCGACATGCCGATCATCATCATCGATGGATCGGACAAGAGCGACCCATGCGCGGCCTACGTGCGCGGGCTGGCGTCGGGCGTGACGACCGTCGTTTCGCTCGGCTACAACATCGGTCATGGGCGCGGAATGTGCATGGGCATCGACCAAGCCAAAACTCTCTATGTCCTCATTTTCGATTCCGATATAGAAATGCTGAAGTCCCCGGTCCAGGCCATGTTTGAGATGATGGAGGAGGACACGTTCGGCGTCGGCTACATAGAGGAGAAGACGGCATTCGACGGCTTCGAGTGGGGCTGGCCGGGGCACAACACGCCCGGTGAGTGGATGCCGTACCTTCATCCTATGTTCCAGCTCATAGACATCAGGAACTACAGAAAATTCCATCCCTACGTCCACCACGGCGCACCATGCTATCTGACGATGCTCGATATTCATAAAAGGGGGTTGTCGGGAAAAATCCTGAAACAATTTCCCGGCCTCGGCCATTCCAGCGGAAAGGGCCTGAACTGGATAGGGATCCCCAGGGAACACATCCGGCATGATCCCGGTAGCACTGTTCGGGAATGGACGGGGGATGCTCCGCGCCGGATTGAAGGCGGGTGGGTCATGAATGCGGGGCTGGTATGAACGCTCAAAGATTCAATAGGTGCCGAATCGTTCTTAAGCGTTCCGCAGCACTCGGCGATTGTATTCTCGCAACGGCGACGATCCGAGCTTTGAAGCAACGCTATCCGTCGGCACACATCACGGTTGAATCGGCCTTTTTCCCGCAGGCGTTCGAGCGCAACCCGGATGTCGGCCGCGTTGTGCAGGGGCCGGTCAGGCTGAGCGAGGTTGATAAATTCTTTGACCTCGACCTAGCCTATGAACGCTTCCCACGGAAGCACATCATCGATGCTTACGCTGAGGCTTGCGGCGTGGATTCTTTGCGAGAACTCTATCTTTATCCTTTAGCAGAAGACGAGGAGAAGGTCGCTGCCGGACGATCCGGCCGGCGCGTAGCCATATTTCATACCGAACCGGCAATGACTTGGCCCGGCCGCAACCTGCCGCTCGACAGGTACAAATTCGCGGCCCAATATCTGCGACAAAAAGGCTATGCCGTGTTGGAAGTGGGAGGCCAACGTTTGCTGGAATCGGATATCATGATTTCGCCGACGACATTCAGCGAACTCTGCGCATACATGGAATACGCGGACATCTTCGTCGGCCAGGATGGTGCGCCCTTTCACGTAGCCCAGGCATTCCGACGGCCGGCGGTGGTGCCTTTCGGAATGATCGATCCGGCTTACCGAGTAATTGATGATCGGCTCGTCAAGTCTGTTATTTTCCGGGAAATTAATTGTCTCGGGTGTCATCATGAAGGCGTAAATAAAAGCGGAGAGGCCGTGCCATGCCGAAAAGCCCTCCCCCATTGCATGTCCGCTATCACGGACGACGACATGAGGGAGGCCATCGACCAAGCCCTCGGTCTGGTCGCGCCGTCCGAGACGGCCAAATGCCGACCCCGGCTCGCTAAATACTGCGTGGGCCAAGGCTGTGATCTTGGCGCCGGCGGCGAGCTTCCGATTGTTCCCTGGGCCATAACCGTCGACCTCAATGTCGATGCCTGCCCCCGGGTGCTGGGCGACGCGACGCGCCTTGACTGGCTTGCCGACAATGAACTCGATTTTGTTTACTCGTCGCATCTGCTTGAGGATTTTGTCGATACCGAGGCCGTGCTGCGCGAATGGCTCAGAGTGCTGAGGCCGGGCGGATTGCTGATCCTTTTCGGCCCGGACGAGCAAATCTACCACGAGCATTGTAATAAGACCGGACAACTATACAACACGGCTCATAAAATTCCGAATTTTTCGCTCGAATACATCAAGGCCGTCTTTCAAAAGATAGGCGGCACTAAGGTAATTCATCAGGCACCGCTCGTCAACGACTATAGCTTTGAACTGACGGTGAAAAAAGAGGGCGAGACATGTCATCCCTGATAAGCGGCAATGCGCTTGACTTCCTTAAGAAAGCCATCGGCGAAAATAAGACCATCGTCGAGGTCGGCTGCTACATGGGAGGGACGACCCGTGCCCTCGCGGAATCCAATGAAGTCATCGCCATCGACCCATTTCTTTCCAACTATGACCAAGAGGCGCCCTATAACATCGATCCGATAAACAAAATGGATGGTATTGAGGCGGCATTTTTGGCGGCCATCAAGGGAAAGAACGTGACCTGGTATAAGGAAAAAAGCGAGGACGTGCTGAAGTGGTGGAAAGATGAAATCGACGGCGTATTCATAGACGGCAACCATTCGGAGCCCTTTGTCCTGAAAGACATCGGCTGGATTCGGTTTGTCAGAACGGGAGGCGTCATTGCATTCCACGACTGCGTCAGCCGGCAGGGCGTTAGGAGCGTCATCGATAAATACATCAGGGGCATCTATGAGGAACTGGGAACCGTGGACGATCTTGTTATTTTCAGGAAGCAGGCAGGAGGCTGACATGAGCGGTGAGATTGGATATCTAACAATTGTCGAGGCCGACGCGTACTTTTCGACCCGGCTTTCCGCCGATGCCTGGACTTCCATCCTTCCGACGTCCGGAGACCCGAAGAAGACCGCTGCTCTGACGACGGCCTATAACAGACTTTACTTCTCCGGCCTTTTCGATCTCCCGCTATTCTTGAACGCGACGGCTGATCAGTTGGTTGTCCTGCAAAAGGCCCAGTGCGAAATGTGCCTGTATATGCTTTTACATTTGGCCGACGAGGACAGGCGGAAGGGGCTCCAGGCCCAAGGCGTTACGGCTGCCGGGATCGTCAAGGAACAATATGCGGAGACGGACTTGAACTATCTTCCTATTCCGCCCTTTGTGGCCGGACTTCTAGAAGAATTCTCAACGGCCACAGTAGCGCCGTTTTATATTTCTAAGATTGATCGAGATGAAGACGAAGACGCAATGAAACTTTAGGAGGATAAAATGCCTTACACTACAGCTGGGAAAAATTTAATGTTGAATGCCCTCAAGGGCACGAATCCGACGACACCGATCACGCATGTCGGATTGTATGATGAGGCTGCGGCAATCACCAGCGTTACCGGAGTTGCCACCACAGACCTGTTGACCAAGGTCGGACACGGCCTGGTGAACGGAGACTTGGTGGTCCTTCGGGCAATCACCGGCGGCGTTGGATTGCGGGAAGAGTACCCCTATTACGTGGTCGGGGTCTCCGGCAACGACTTCCAATTGTCGGAACTTTCCGGGGGGGCAGCGCACGATTTTACAACCGACGTATCCAGCGTTAGCGTTGTGAAGCTGGTTGAGATTGCGGGGGGTAGCCCCGCCTATGCTCGCGTGGCCATCGCCTTCGCTGCACCCGTCGAGGGCTTGATGGACGATTCCACGAACGGCGCGATCTTGAATTGCCCTGCTGGCGCAGTAGTGAACTATACAGGATGGTTCAGTGCCGTATCGGCGGGCGTGTTGCTCGGCATCGATCCGGTGACCGAGGAAACTTTCGGAGCACAGGGGACCTACACGAATACGGATTCAAAGTTAGACTTAAACGCCGTCACATAAGGAGTTTACTTGGCTATTTCATTACGGTCCGTCGGGGCCAGTCCGGGCGCGAACTCGTCTAACTGCATCATCACGAAGCCCGTAGGTCTGGCCCTTGGCGACTTCATGCTGGCGCACGTCGTCAATAAGGCCACGTCTGGAACCATCACACCCCCGGCTAATTGGACGATAATCGGAGCGCAGTCCAACACGGCCAGCTCCCGCTCGGCTCTGTTCTATAAGTTTGCAGACTCCGCCGACGTTGCCGCCAGCACGTTCACTTTCACTCTCGGCACGACGGGGCGCAACCGGGGGGAGATGGGGGCCTGGCTCGGCGTCAATACGACCACGCCGATCAATGTGGCGAATCAGCAGATTAACTCAGCCGGGACTTCCATCGCCGTTCCCAGCCCAACCGTCACGACCGGATGCTTGGTCCTTATCGTCGGCAGCAACGCCTCGGGTGGTGTGGCGACCGCCTGTTCCGGGTCCGACCCCACGGCAACCATAACACTCGGTTACGCCGTCGCCTACAGCACATACTGTGCGCTGGCCTGCTTTAGTGGGGTAAAAGCGGGAACGGATGCAATCGACGCCCACTCGCTAAGCACCTTCACGTCTGCCGTCAGTAGCGGGCACGCGATAGCGTTGAATCCACAACCTCCACCTGAAGAGCACTCGGGAACCGCCGCTGTCTCTGGGAAGGGGTTGCTTATCGGAATGGTTCAAAAGAACGGGAAAGGTTCTTCTGCAGTTTCTGAGAATGGATCTCTAATTGGCGTAACTCAAAAGGGCGGGAAAGGTTTCGCTATAACCTCCGGGAAGGGAGCGCTGGTCGCCATCGGCATTGCCGCGATGATGGGCCTTGCCAGCCTTTCCGGCGGAGGATCTCAGGTAGCGGCGGGCCTGAAGGCCGCCCAGAATGTCGCATCCATTTCTGCGGGTGGCTCGCTTACCGCAACAGGCGAGGCGGGCATTGCTCCTGAAGAACACTCCGGGGTGGCGGCGGTCTCGGGAGCCGGAAGCCTCGTAGCGTCGGGCGCAAAGGCAATTTCTATCTCAGCGTCGATCTCCGGCGCGGGATCTCTTATCGGAGGCGGTCTCAAGGCGGGAGAGGGCCTGGGGGCCATACACGCCAACGGCTCTCTCATTACAACGGGAACGGCCGTTGAATTTCACTCCGGCATTGCAGTTATTTCCGGCGACGGCACTCTCGCTGCTTCCGGGATAGCGGTTGAATTCCACTTCGGTGATGCTTCTATTTCGGGCAATGGCTCATTTGTGGCCGTTGGCCTCAAGGCTGTCGCTGGAACGGCAGGGCCGATATCCGCGAATGGCGCTCAAGTCGCAGAAGGGAGGAAAACCGCTCAAGTCGGAGCCGTGATATCCGGCAGCGGAGCGCTCACGGCAATCGGAGAAGCAGGCGGGATCGAACAGCATTCCGGGATTGCGGCCATATCCGGCAGCGGCTCACTTTCGTCCGCGGGAATAAAAGACGGCAGGGATTCAGCGGTGATCTCGGGCAACGGTTCTATTATCGCAACCGGCGAAGAAACCAAGCCCGAAAATTATTTCGGTGTCGCCTTTATATCCGGGGGTTGTCATTTGACCGCGTCGGGAACTGCATGGTGGTATGACCAAAGCAAAAGAACGATTAAGCGAAGATCACCTATTGGGGCAGGACGATCAATCAATCCGACGCGATCAATCCAGCTGGTTCGTTCTTTGAAAAGACCAGAGATCCGGAAGAAAACCACCAGGAGAAATTATCCGTGAAAAAGCTACCCTTGATTCCGATGAAGACGCGGATCGCGGAGATCCGGTCCGTCTACGCTTCGGCGGCGGAGCGCATCATCGCGGCCCTGTCTTCGTTGGAGCCGGAAAGCTATACGGCCGTGAAGTCGGGCGCGGTGCTATCACAAGTCAAGGAAATCATCGGCGAACTCGACGCGGCTGTGCAAGCGTGGGCTCCCGGCGCGATTCGGGCGGCCTATGAGGAAAGCGCGGGCGTGGCCCGGACGCGGCTTGAGATGATCGGCGCGAAGACACTTCCGGCGAATAAATACAACCCGGCGCGACATGACAAAAAGATCGCCATGCTGACGAAGACGGTCATGACGGATTACTGGAAGGCCAACCGGACCATCGAGAGAACGGCGCGGAAGTACCTGGCCGTCGTGGGCCAGGCGGCGGCGGGCGTGACGAAACTCGCGCAGGTGCAGATGTTCGAAGCCGAGGATGCCCTACCGTGGATCAAGCGGCTCCTAAAAAAGGCGCGACCGGCGGATGTGAGCATGGCAACGGCGGCGAGCGGTACGGTGAGCAGGCAGATCAGGGATTACCTTATCAAGAAGATAGGCGGTGGCGATTTTATAAATATCCGGGGACGAAATTATTCGTTAAAGGCTTATTCGGAATTGGTGGCCCGGACGCGCATGCGGGAGGCGCAGACTGAGGCGACGAAGGAGCTCTGCAAGGAGTTCGCCAACGACCTAGTTCAGTTCTCGAAACATGACAACCCGTGCGAGGAGTGCGCCAAATATGAAGGGGAGGTTTATTCGATCTCCGGTGACAGTAATGAATACGATCAGTTGCCGGAAGAGGCTGAGCCTCCCGTTCATCCGAATTGCTTACTTCCGGGGACGCGATGTATAGCGCCCGGTGGTATTATCGCGGGGCATCGGGCCTTTTATCGGGGACAGGCCATTGAGCTTTCGTTCTCCAATGGCACTCGGCTTTCCGTCACCCCGAATCATATGCTCCTTACTCCGTTCGGCTTTGCCGCGGCCAAGTTTATTTGCCAAGGAGACGATGTATTCTATTGCCCCGATTTCGAGAGGATAATCGCGACCCACCCAGACGAAGACAACCGACCAACCTTGATTGAGAATGTAGTTCGTGCGCTTGCGAAAGCGACCAGCGTGTCGTCCGCCAGCGTGCCAGTGGCCCCCGAATATCTCCACGGCGATGGGCGGTTTTGTGATGGCGACATCGATGTTATATGGGCCGACGGCCTTTTGGAGAACGCAAGGCAAGCCCTTGTTTTCCAGGAGCGAGGCAAGAATTCTTTCGATTCTCGTCGCGTGGCTTTGTTTAACCTCTTTCCCCTTGGCGCGCTTACCGAGATCTTCCACCGTGCGGCGCATTCCGCGGACAGCATCGTGAGCGGCGGCCGAACGTCGAGCCCGGTCTTCCTTGCTCGTGCGGGCGGCGGCGATGTGGTGGGATTCGCTGATGGTCCGAAGGGGAATGGCTCTCTTCACGAGCCATCGATGGACATTCTGATAAGTGATTTTGAACCGCTTCGCCAGATCACTTTCGAGAAGCCCGGATTGATACAAACGACACAAGTCGTCAATGTCCGAAGGTTTGAGTTTACGGGTCACGTTTACGACCTCCAATCACCATCGTCATTATATCTTGGCAATGGGGTATTGTCAAGTAATTGTGAGCATAACCTTAACCCGACCTCCGAGAATGCTCTGGCCTGGAGGAACGCATGATCTCGGCATATCTGATCGACGATATTTCCATCAAGTATTTGACGGCCCTGGACCAATGGAACGTGCCCACCTATATGACCGTTGCCGTCAAGGCTCGCATCGAATGGCAGGATCGACTTATCCGTAACGCCCAGGGCGAGCAGGTTGTCTCTGCCGCTCTGGTTTACCTGGTCGGGGATATCATGGCGCCGACGAATGCCGACCTAATCGTTATTGATGGCAAGGATCATCCCATCATGCGGGCGGATAGGAAGACGGATTTCAGCACGTCCCATTTTGAGGTGTGGATAGCATGAGCGACAACACGAGCTTCAGCTTGGATTGGAAGGACTTTGACAGGAAATTCATGGAATACGCATTGAGGACTGTCCCGAAGGTAGCCGAGGATGGGATGTTCTCGGCCCTAGAGGCGTTGAAGATTGATGCCGACGAAGTGGTTCCTAAGACGCCTCATCTTGAAGGGAATCTTCGAGGTGATTATACGCTGATCCTCGAAGGCATAACGCAGAGCAAGGCCGAGGAGAAGTCCGGCGGTAAGGGTGGGGATCACATGAAGGGCGGGGACGGCACGGCGGAACGATATGGCGCGTTGAGCATCATTGCCAAGCTCATCTTCCGCCAGCCCTACGCGGCAAAGTGGCACGAGGCCGTGAATAAGAAGGTGAATTGGTCGGAGGGCGGGGTCGGCCCGAAATACCTGGAATCGAAGATGATGATGTTCGCCGGGAAATACATGAAGAAGGTTGCCGAGATGATCAGAGCCGCGACAGGGGGATGACGTGATCCAAGAACTCGCTGTCTGGATTCGTGATCGTGTTAACGCCCTGAGGACTACGCCCGCCCTTGTCCTCGGCGGGAACGTCCAGGTAGGCTTTCGCGCCCTGGATGCCCCGGTAAGATGCCATACGCTCTTGGACTCCGGGGGCCCGGCCGATTTTGACCTTCCTTACCGGACCGACATGATGCTCCAAGTGGCAACACGCGGAGAGGATATAGTTCAGGCCCGGGAGGATGCGTGGGTGATCTACGGCGCCATTCACGGCACGTCCGGCTGGACAATCGGACCGCTCGTCTCCGGGGGCCAGCAGTACAAGATTTGGTCGATAGGTGCACTTGCGAAACCCCAGTACATCGGAATCGGAGAGCAGGGCGGGTTTGAGTACTCGACGAATTTTATTATCGCGGCGAGTCCAGTATGAGAACGAATGGGCGAAAGCCCTTCGGAATAAATTTATAGGAGGTTAACATGGGTTACCCAAGTGTTTTTGGTCCCTCACCGCTGGGCGAGGTTGGCCCGTGTCAGGTCAAGTACAACGGCATTGACCTTGGTTACTCCAAGGGCGGCGTCAAATTCACGGACGAGGTATTGAAGGCGGAGATCACCTACGATCAGACCGGCGAGACCGTCATGAATACCGTCACGAAGGGCCGCAAATCCTCCGTCGATGTCCCGCTGACCAATCAGCAGTTGTCCCTGATTGAGGCCCTGATCGCCGGGGCAACCATCGACGCGGACGGCATGCTCGTGAAAAGTTCCGTCGGCTACGTCGGCCGGACCGGAGCCAAAGAGCTGATCCTGACAATCATGGACGGAGCCGCGCCCTCGGATGATGCCGATGCAACGTTGGTCATGTTCAGGGCCGACCCGACCTCGAAGATTGCCTGGGGCTTTGACGCTGACGGCCAACGGATCACCCTGGTCACATTCACGGCACTCCCGGGCGATGAATCGACCAACTTCGGTGAAATGTGGCGCGTCGGCCTTCCTTCTGCGTGATGTGCCATGCCGCGATTTAAAATCGAGACCAGCCTATTCGAGCCGGTGACGATCGAGGTTGAGGGCGGGCGGACCTATCAGTCCGCCCCGCTTTCACCTTCTATGCTCAGGGAAATTGATGAGCTCGAAAAACAGAAAAATGCCGGAACCTTAGACTCCATCACCGCCACCATTCGGCAAGTCGCTCTCATTTTCGGACTTGAACCGAAGGATATCGAGACGGTTGATTTCCGGATTCTGAATCGGATCCTTGAGCACGTGGCGACCGTCATGATAGCCAGCAGGGCTGTGAAGGTCGTGGCGGCGGTAGAACCGAAGACGCCGAAAACGGATGAGGCGAAATTGGAGGCCGAAAAAAACGGGCCGATGCCCGGGTCCGAGTCTACGCTGTAATTCAGCGAGCGTTCCCGGGCATCACGTTCCTGGAGTTTGTAAACTTGGACGTGAGAGACAGTGAGGCGTTGCTACGCGAGGCCCAAAGGCAGGATATCTATGAAAAGATGCATAATCTACGGATGTCCCGGATGGCGTGGGCGGAGGTGGATGACGTGAGGTCTGAAATGGCCGTGTATCAAAGCGCGTTGCGGAACATAGACGCAGACGGAAAGGGCGCATCGGCATTCCCGAAAATAACGAGTTGGCTTGACATGACGGGCGGAAAGCGAATGGGGAGGGCATAACTTGAGCTTCGATGCGGGCGCTGTAATCGGCCGCTTGGAACTGAACATCGCGGGCTGGCAGAAGTCTGTCGAGACGGTTAAGAAAGACCAGACCAGCCTTTCCGGGCTGGTCCTGCGCCATGAACAGGATTTCAAGGCTCTCGGCAAAACGCTCACCGTAGTCGGCGCGGCGATTACCGCTAGCATGGGGATGATGATTAAGAAGACGGCCGATTATGGCGACGAGATGGATGAGATGCACCAACGGACCGGGGCCAGCGTGGAGCTCCTGACCGGGCTGGATGGGGCGCTGAGAAAGAATGGGGCATCGGCCCAGGATTTAGCCGTCGGGATGAAATTCCTTTCCGGGAAGATGGTTGATGCGAACAATGGAAATAAAGATGCCATTAAGTTATTCGAGGATCTGGGAATTTCCATTCACGATACTTCTACCGGGGAACTTCGGCCTATGACCGATGTCTTATTCGACGTTGCCACAAAATTTAAGGGGATGGAAGACGGGGCCAAAAAGACGACGTTCTCGGTTGATCTTCTCGGGAAAGGTGGAATGAAGCTTATCCCGACACTGAACCTTGGGGCCGATGGACTGAAAAAAGAGGCGGATCAAGCGACGAGGCTCGGAAAAGTATTGACGGCAGAGGCCGCGAAGGCTTGCTCCGATTTTAATGACGCCCTGGTGGATTTGGGGGGCGGGGTACAAGGCGTTTTCATGCAGATCGGCATGAGCCTCATTCCGTCGCTTCAGGGACTTATCAAGGGGGTCACGGAGATCGTCGTCAAAGTGATAGCATGGGGGAAAGAGCACCCCGGATTGGTGAAGGGATTAAGTGAGGTCACGCTCGGAATTGGCGTTTTCCTATCCATTCTGGGGCCACTCATGTTGGGCATGGTGGCGGTCATAAAAAACATGGCCGCCATAAAGATTGCCCTTGGGATACTCCAGGGCGGGTTCGCGGCGCTCATTTCACCCGTTGGCTTGGCGACGGCGGGGGTCATAGCCCTATTGATAGCCATCGCTCCAGGGAAGACGATTGCCGAGAAGTTCGGGGCCGTTCTCGAAGCGGTGACCCAGACGATTAAGGTTTGGACTCAGGCCGTTAGGGAAGCCAATGAAATCATAGGTGGGTCTTGGTTTGCCAAGTCGTTCAAGATGGAAATAGCCCAGCAGATGGCGGAAGCCAAGAAAAAGGCCGTAGAGTTTGCCGCGTCGCTCAAGGTCCTCAAGCCATCGATGGATGCCATCCAGCAGACAATGGAGCGGGGTCCGGCGGTCTGGAAGGAATGGAGCACTTCGGTTAAAGCGACCGATGCCATCCTTGCCGCAAACAAAGAAACAATTATTAAGTGGATCGATAAGGGTGCAGTCTGGCTGGGTCTTGCAAAAGACATGGGAACGGGTGGGTACAATTTAGGAGAAGTTCTTAAAGCACTTGGCGTTAAGACAAAAACGGAACTCACCAAAGAACTCGATGCGGCCGAGAAAGCATTGGAAGAATTTAAGAGAACGACTGAAGCCACGCCTGGCCAGGTCAAGGTGCTCCAGGATAAGATCATCGGGCTCAAGGACGGGATGAGCGGGTTGAAGAGCGAAACCAAGTCGCTCGCCGAACAGCTCGGCATCACATTCCGCGCTGACGCCGAAGCCAGAATCAAGAAACTCAACGACGCCTTGCTCCTCTATCGCGGGCTGATGACCGAAGAGCAAATCGCAAAGATTCGTTCGGAAATTGAATCGCTCAGTAGTTCCATGAAATTATCCCTTATTCCGGCGGCAGATGCCGTGAGCCAGCACATGGATATCGCGTTGTCCAAGTTGGAAGAAGTGGCACTCGCCGCGATGAGGGAAATTGAGGAGGTTGGCGATTATACCGTTGATCAGATGGCATCCGATCTGGACGAGATCGCCAAGGGATGGAAAAAAATCCCCGACGGGGCCAAAAAACCCCTGCAGGATACCACGGACTATTTCGCCGGGATGCTGAATGATATTGCCCGGGGATTCGGCGACGCTATATCTAAGTGGTGTCAGGGCCTGACTACATTCAGGGATTTCATGGCGGAAATATGGGGCAATATCAAAGATGCTTTCTTCCGCGTGATCGGACAGATGATCGCAGAATGGATGGTAAAATTTATCACGGCACTTCTAGTCTCTATTGGAATTATCAATCCCGCCATTGCGAGCATAGGAGCCACGGCGGCAGCGTCGGCGACGGTAGCGACTGCATCCTTCGCTACGATGGCCGCGGCTGCGGGTGCGTTCCTAACAACCCTCGCGGCTATTGCGATTGCGGTAACAGCCTTATTGGGTTTATTTGGATTACTGGGGGACTCTTTTCCCTACATACCCGGCGCACCGACGATAGGTAATGGATATCCGGCTCCCGGTCGCGGTAGAGGGGGTGAAGGGGAGAGGCCGGGCGGCAGGGAACCCAGGGAGCCTAGAACACCCAGGGGCGATAACTTTGCCGCGGGCGGTATCGCATGGACCCCGCAATGGGCTAGCCTGGGCGAGCGCAAACCCGAGATCATCGGGGGACTCGATGACTACCTAGCCGGACGTCCGCTCGCGGGGATCCCGCAACCCGGTCTTAGCGGTGGGCGGGGTCCGGGCGCAGGCGGGCCGGTTGTGAATAATTACCACATATCTATTCAAGCGATCGACGGTCCGAGCGTTGAACGGCTATTTAAAACGCAGGGACGCGAAATAATTGATGAGATGTTCCGGCAAAATAGGGGCGGCCTGACGCGGAACGTCAATAGATACCTTGAGGCGATCGCATGAAAAATCTAACGTACTTCACCCTGATCGATGATTTGATTGAGCCACTCGCGGCGGCCGATATTACAATCACGGGTGCGATCGCGGATTATCCGGCCTCAAATATCCGGACGATCGAAATGGGGGAGACGGCAAGGGGTGCAATCGGGGGGAAAATCCAGATTACTTTCGGAGCAGGAGTCAGTCCGAGATTCTGGGCGCTTTTGAATACGAACCTTCGTGCCGGCGATGTGACGATTCGGACGTACACGACGGACTTCTTATCGTCCGGCGGGCCAACGCCCAGCGGAGAATCACGGGTCATCCCGTGGCGAGCATTGGACATGAAATCCTACTTTGCCATACCCATGAGTGCTCAGCGATACTGGGAAATAGATTTCAACGGATGTTACTGCAATATCGGTGATTCATTTTTAGAGGTCGGCAAGGTCGTTGCCGGTCTGGGCGTCCACACGTTCCTTGATGATTTTTCGGACTTTCAAACCGGGGTCGATTACCGGAATATTTACAACGAGACGCAGGGTGGCGTCTGTTATGCCCATAAGCTGGAGCAAAGGCGCAGGAGTTTCTCGCTCTCATGGAACGCTTCCTTGGTAGCCCATGCCATCCCGGACATCCTGGAACTTCTGGAGTATACGCGCGGCGGAGCCTATCCGTTCGTTTTGATTCCGAACAACGACGCGGTGGATCTCTATTATGTCCGGTCGGCGGATAGAACCTCGTGGACAGAACAATATGCCAGGGCGTTTTTGACGGGGCTCATGCTCGAATTCAGGGAATTATCGCGGGGTCGAATACAGATCGAGACATGAGAGGCGGGACATGAGCTGGCAAACAGAAGCCGATAAATTCGTCAACGAGCCGGTCATCCTCGTCGATATCTTCCTCGATAACGGGACGAAAAGGCTGGCAATCGATTTTATCCGCCCGGAAAATAGCGCGCCTTTCGCCGGACGGATTTTATCGCTTCCGAATATTGCGACTTCCATCGGAGACTTAAGCCGAACGTATGAGGCCGCCGATATTGAGATCATCATTGCGGATCCGGACCGGGATCTTCGAACGGCGATGCTTGAGGAGGGATTGAAGAATCGGAATCTGATTGTCTCAGTGGCATTCCCAAACGAAGATTTAGCCGACGCTCTGGTTATTTTTTCGGGAAGAATATATAAATACCAACCCCTTGATGACATGAGGTTTGCGGTCTGGGCCGAACAATACGTCAAAAACTTCTCTGAGAAATATCCCGATAAAAGAATCACGGCGACGGATTATCCCAACGCGGCAGGCGGGATGACTGGCTTGATTATCCCGATCATTTGGGGAACAGTCTCATCGGCGACGGGACCGCTCAAGGCGTTCATGGTCGATGCAACCGTGGATGCGGAAAAGCACTTGATCGGCTTGCAACATGGGACGGCCCTGACCGTGACGAATGTCAGGATCAACGGAACGCTCAAGGCCGTCGATACGCACTATACAATCGCTGGCACAACGATTGACGGGAAAGTCCATAGTGTCATCGCCTGGAAGCCCGGCGTCAACCCGACGATCTCGGATCTCGTGACATGCGATGCGGCATTCATAACAGGATCTGAGCCGATGGGGCCGGTTGCGGCGTTCAAGTCCTTCGCCGAGAATTTCTGCGGCTATGTATCCGGAGACTTTGACCCGATGAGCTACGCGGACGCGATCGCGGAGGAGGCTCAGCGCGGCTACACCCTTGATGGGATCATGGCGGAGGAAAAAACGCTCGCCGCTTGGAAGGATGAAATTTCAAACGAATTCGAGCTTGATATCTGGTATGACACGGCGACGGGATTGATAAAATTTCAATACCTGGGCGGAACGCTCGATCTTGCCGCGGCGCCGCATTATTATGACTATAAAGACATCTTGAAATATGCGCCGAATCAGCGGGTCGACCTCATCGGGAACTGGTGCCGGCCGGGGTATAACTATGATTACGCCGTGCAGAATTTCAAGAATTATCATTTTTATGAGGACGAGGCGAGTCAGACGCTTTACGATGGAGTCTATAAATTAAATCCGACGCTCTATTTCGTGCGAAGCGCAGCCACGGCCTATGACCTTGCCAGCCGGAAAGTCGTCCGACAACGACAACCGATTGCCCTTGAAACATTCGTCCTGCCGCTCAAGATGTTTTCTCTATCATTGGGTACAATCGTTCGCATGACCCACTATGACGGGCCGGGGCCGCTCGGATATGTGGGGGCATTTTTTCAGCTGAGGAGGATGGAACTTGATCCCAATAATTTCGTCCTCTATGGACAGTTTGAATGCGTTTCCAATTTCTACGGATATGAATTCATTTTGGGCGGCGAGGGATCCGTGGATGAGTCTTGGACCGACGTTGGCGCGGATCACTTTTACGGATATCTATGCGATGAGATTACGGGAAAGTTCTCAAATGGCGATATCGGGAAGTCGATGAATGACGAATAAGGAGATGGACCATGAGCTTAGCGCAAGGTAGCGATGCCGTCCTCAATGATAAACTTGCTTATCAAGCTTATAACCGGCTGAAGAATCATTTTGCAAAGACGACGAATCCGGGCGATCTCCAGGAGGGAATGATCTGGTTCGACAAGACGAATCAGAAGATGATACTTCAGAAACTTGCCGGGCCAGTCGATCTTGTGCCTGCCATCTCTGTTTTCCCCGAAGGGATGATCATTCCCTGGAGCGGCGGATATTTTACCAATGGCGCAAACGCCGGATATACCAGGGTCCTCGGCGCGTCAAACGATGCCGCCGGGATCAACGCGCTATTGAATGGGAAGGGTTGGTATGTCTGTGATGGAGCGGCGCTCAACATACCGGGGTCGACGATATACAACGGGCCCGGCCGGTACTTGCCGAATCTGACGGATGATAGATTTTTAATGGGGGGTAATACCGTCGGGGGAATAGGGGGATCGAGCTCAAGCGCGCATACGCATGTGGTGGGGTCATTAGTAAACGCGGCGGAGGCGAGCCACACGCACGCGGCGGGAGCGGTGACGGTCAACGCGGAGGCGAGCCACACGCACGCGGCGGGAGCGGTGACGGTCAACGCGGAGGCGAGCCACACGCACGCGGCGGGAGCGGTGACGGTCAACGCGGAGGCGAGCCACACGCACGGGGCTACGGGGCTATCCAATGCGGCGGAGGCGAGCCACGCGCACGCGGGCGGGACGTTGGCGGCGGAGGCGGAGGCGGCGCATACGCATGGCCCGGGGTCGTTTTCGACAAATAACGAGGGGGCGCACGTCCATACGGTCAACCCGCCGAGCACCGAATCTACAGGACCGACATCGAGCAGTTACGTTAAAAGCGGAACAGGTGCTAACTACCCAGGAGAGCATACACACGACACCAATATCGCGGCGTTCGATTCGGGTTCTGCTGGCGTGCACTATCATAATATTTATACGGGCACGAGCGGAGCGGGGTCGTCGCACGGGCACGCCCTGAGCGGATCGACGGCGGCAGGCTCATCGCACAACCATGCGATATCAGGATCGACGGCGGCCGGATCGTCCCATGCCCATACCGCTTCGGGCGCGGCGACGGGCGCCGGATCGTCCCATGCCCATACCGCCTCGGGCGCGGCGACGGGCGCCGGATCGTCCCATGCCCATACCGCCTCGGGCGCGGCGACAGGCGCCGGATCGTCCCACAACCACACAATTTCGGGCAGTACTGGCGCGGCAAGCGCGACGGAAAACAGACCGTCATTTTTGGCCGTGATGTTCTTGCAATATGTTTTGGCGGCATAATTTCAGGAAGGAGACAAAGAAATGTATAGCGTGAAAATCAGGAAGCCGGGATCAATCTTCTCAAGGACGTTCCGGAACGTGAAGGGCGACGGACTTATCTGGTTCGAGGATAGGAACCGGAATCAGCAGGCGATTCAGGCGCGATATTTGATTCTGGAGGACGGACGGCGGATCGAGATCCCCTTCAACGTCGTCATCGAATTCTCGAAGGAGCGCGAGGATGTCATCCGGGAGAACATGTCAAAGGTTGCGGGCCAAGGGGTCGCCATCGCCGACAGGAAAAAGAAATAAATGCCGAATGAAAACGAACTAAGCTACCTCGCCGGAACGGTCGCGGCGCTTCAAAAGCAGGTCGGCAAACTGAATGTGGCGGCAGGGACGACGGCCCAGTACTGGCGCGGGGATAAGCTTTGGGCGACGTTGAATCAGGCGGCGGTGGCGGGATTGACGACGGCAGACGGGCCGACATTCGACCACCTGCATCTCGGGGCGAAGCAAGTCAATACCACAACACGGGCAAGGGCATACCTCAGTGCTGACCAATTAAACCTAACTCACAACATTTATACTAAGGTTTTGCTTAATGCCGAGACCTATGATTCCGGTAATAATTTTGATTCGGTTACTAACTACCGCTTTGTGGCCCCCGTGTCCGGATATTATGCGGTGACGGGTGCGGTTTATTTTATCAACTGCCCGACCACGGATGCGATAGGCGTCGTTGCCGCGATTTACGTGAACGGATCCAGATATGCCGCAGGCCTGAACATGGCCGTGAACAATACTTACGGACAAATGGGAGCAACCGTCGCCGATATCGTTTATCTCGCCGCTTCCGGCTATGTCGAACTCTATGCAATGAATGTCAATACTGGAAATGTTGATACCGTTGACGTTTCTGGAACCGAAACCTTGACTTATCTTTCCGTGCACCTTCTGTCCATCGCATAGGAGACATGATGATTTCAGACGACAAGATCGGGATCGGCTACGGACGGCTCGTGCCGGACCTGGACCTCCACCCCGGCGATGTTATCGTTATCTGGAGCAGTCGATTAATCGCTTTCATGATTAACGCAGTATTTGGTATCCGCGACCCGGCAACGCACGCCGAGATGGTCTATGACGATGTCAATAACATCTCGTCTTCCATCGGTGGGGTCAAGTTACGCCCAACCGCCGATATGTTTAAGGCCCGCAAGTGGGTTGTCCTTAGGAATAATAAAATACTCCCGCCTGAAAATGTCCAATGGACGGCCAGGGCGTATATCGGATGCGGCTATGATTATTTCCTCTACGTCCTGTGGATTATGCGCCTATCGCTCGTCCTTCAGCCCCTGGTGTGGCTGGTTCTCCAGCCGATCCGTAACTGGCTGAAGCGGGAGGAGGCCAAGCGGTTCGGATGCTCGGAGCTGGTTGTCCAGATATTGAAGGACCTGGGAGTCGACACCGGCATCGACGAGCCTCACAATGCCCCTCCCGATAATTTACTGCAAGCTGCCCGTGCCTGCGTTCATGATTGGGAATGGATTGCCGACGGTGGGAGGTTATGAGATGCAGAATCGTCCGGACATCCGGCGTTGGCTGAAGTGCTTGTTCAGGGGGGCGAAGCGGTGTAGGTAGCACAGCCACCTGAGACCTTGACCATATCTTGACCAAACGTGCGGAAACAGAGGATAAAACGGGACGGCGCGTTATCCTTCGGGAAGTCGGTTCTCCCCATATAGCCTACCGTTCTCGGGTATATCAGGGGAGGGCGAAAAAGGTTACCTCTGAGTTAATCGCCCACGGCGGTCATATTTTACGTCATT
>Ga0315288_10001794_pt1 | contig 27822 bp, 23 predicted proteins | sample YL17G11_20_MG_FD_203454 | JGI IMG/M metagenome (GOLD analysis project Ga0315288, IMG submission 203454) | Sediment microbial communities from Yellowstone Lake, YNP, Wyoming, USA - YL17G11_20 | ecosystem: Environmental > Aquatic > Freshwater > Lake > Sediment | place: USA: Wyoming | collected... | reverse complement strand
GGCCTCGCCAAAGGTCATGATCCCTGCAGCGATCGCCGCGTTGAGGGCTGGCCTTCCGGAGGCGCAACATCTTGCGGTCAGCGTCGATGGGGACATGGCGTGCTCCATGAATTCGACCATAAAGAAATTGAGCATCTTCTCCTCGTTTATCTTAGGAAGCCTGCCCTGGAAAAGCAAAAAGACGGCTGCAGCGAAGCTCCACCCTGCTTCTGCCATCTCCGTCGTGTCGTATCCCTTCAGGACGATCTTATCTGCGGTCTTATAAGAAATCGAACTTTGCCAATGAAACGGTTCCCTTCCTGTCTGATCATATTGATCTCCCCACTTATCATCTGCCATCTTTTCTCTCTCCTTTCTCAATTTTGCTTTAAAATTATTATTTGCCACTTATTATAAAACGTTGCTTAATATGAGTCAATTTAACAATTTTAATATTTTTAATAACTTAAAGTAATGATGTACAATTTGTCCAACAAATTGGCGAAGGAGGGGAAAATTGGCTTAATAAAGATTAATAGAGACTGTTCCGAAAAAACTCGGAACTAGCTAAAAAATAAGGACAAACCTGTCATTTTTTGATCAACCTAATATAAGACCAATAAACCGATGATTTAAAGCCAAATTGTTTTAGGTAAACCTTAAAACGCTCTAAAAAGATTATAGATTTTGTTTCTAATAAATTTTTTGAAAGCATTTTTTCACTTTTTTTTGGAACAGTCTCTAATATGCTGATTGAAAAAGAAAAATCCTTTAGGGAAAGGGATGAGTGCAGCCTTAAGAAACCTTTTTCTTTCATCTCGGGTAAGCCATCTTCAACCCTATGATGGTTGTAGCATCTTGAATCTCACCCCTTTCAATCATCGCCAGGGCTTGATCGAAGCTAAATAGATGCGTTGTAATAATTTCATCCTCGTCCAAATTTTTTTCGCAAGGAATGAGTTCCGTAGCTAAAAATAGATAGATTCTCTCATCGCTATACCATGGGGCAATGAATATTTCTCCAATTTTTTCAAATTGATTACTCTGAAATCCGCATTCTTCTTGAAGTTCTCTCTTGGCACATTTTAAAGGTCCTTCTCCAGGAAGCATGGTCCCTGATGGGATTTCCCAAATAAAGCCCTTTATCGCGGGTCGGTACTGGCGAATCAATAGGATCGATTTGTTTTCGAAAATGGGGACCACCGCTGAAGATCCGGGATGGTGAATAAATCCTATTTTCGTCTCTTTGCCATTCGGTAAAATCATTTCTTCAACATTAAAATCGAAAACCCATCCGTGCCAAATGATTTGCCCCTCTTTATTTTCCATCATTAATTCTCAACCTCTCCGATATCTCCTTAAAATATTATCTATGATATCTTTATCCCAAGTTCCCTCATTACATTTTTACATCTTTCAAGGCGTGTTCCTTCTGTCTTGATACCATGGAGGTATCCGTCTAAAGAATCAACATCTTTCAAAAGTTCAACAAATGGGTCATCGGAATATATCTTTTTTTCACTATGTTGAACAATGGCCTTTATAATCTCCTCCTTCTCTTCTTGAGTTACTTTTGACAGTTTTGTCCCCCATTCATCATTGAATTTTTCAATGAAATCTTCGATATATTTAACTGCTGCTTCAGCATGACCTTCGTGTTTTTTTGTCATGACGACACCGATATCATGTAAAGCTGCAGCTATCCCTGCTAATTCGGGCTCAATTTCACGATGCATGGCTAATAACTTTGCCAGTTGGGAGCTCGAGTACATGTGCATGATGTTCCAACGAATCGGAAGATCTCTTCCTTCATCCGAGAGATCTTTCATATCAGAGAGCAGCATGGTGAGCATGCGATTCAGTCGCTTGACAGGTAATTTTCTTTCCTTCGTATCGATCCTTCCCTTTGACATAAGCGAGCCTCCCCGAATATACAAACTCCTTCTCCATGAAAACTCTACATACTCCCGTTCAGCGCGAAATCAAAAATGTCAAAATTTCTCAGTCGGCGCGAGGTGGCCAAAACCGCATACTCCTCCGTGAGAGGCCTTGAAAGGATAAAAGGAACTTTCTGTTCTGAGAACCCTCCGTGAGATCGCAAGCGCATCCCCTGAAGGCCTGAAAGATCATGGGCAACCCTATTCGAACCAAGAACCGTATTGGAATCTCCAAGGACGACCAGATCTCCTATGAGGTCGGGCGGAAGATCAAACTCCTTGCAAGCCGAACCTCGATCGAGCACCTTTTCGATTCCCGGTATCCTCCTCACAGAATCGATCACTAGATTGGGCTTTAGTCCGCTATAGCAAAAAACCATCACGAACGATCCAAGAGAACCATGATGGAGGACATAAGGATCAGTGATTGGACAGATGACCCTGCTGGTCTTGGGCCCAAATTCCCGATCAAGAACATCTTGCAAAAATATTGTGTTTGGCGATCCGTCGGCCTGCGACTTGTCGTTCATCCCGTGATCAGAGGTTAATGCCACGAGCGCACCAGAGTGGGCAAACCGGCCAACAGCCTCATCCAAAACGCTTAGGAATGAATTGGCTTCTTTCGTTCCAGGAGGGTATTTGTGTTGAATGTAGTCGGTCAATGATAGATACATCAGATCTGGGGATATGGTTTCAAGAAGTTTCTGACCTGCTTCAAGCACAAAAAAGGAAAGTTCGGCTGAATAAACGTACGGCAACGGCTTTCCGACCAAATCGAGAACCCTTTCGATACCGTTTTTCTCAAGACTGCACTGGTCAGCCTTTTCTGATGAAAAGGAGATCCCCTGGACAAGATTGCTGCTCAAGAGCTTCCACAATTTGTCTTTCGCCGTGATGATGGCCACCCGGGCCCCTTTTTTTGAAAACTCCGCCAACAGGGTTTCGGACCTCAGAAACTTCGGGTCATCCATCATGATTTCCTTGCCAGTTTTGGGATCGAGAAAGAAGTTTCCCACGATCCCATGGACCGAAGGGGGAGCTCCTGTCACGATGGACAAGTTATTGGGATTGGTAAAGCTGGGAATAACACTCAGGGCCTCACTCTCAAAGCCTTCCTCCACAAATTTTTTAATATTTGGCATTATTCGGTCTTGAAGACCTTGCTTAATATAAAGGGGATCACACCCATCAATACAAATGACTACGACCGGATGAGGAGGCCACCGATATCTCCTTCCATTGAGTATTACTTCCCGCTCAACCAATTTATCTAAAATCAGTTCTTCCTCCTTTTATTCATAAATTCTCTAGATCTAACCTCGATGGACAGGGTATTTTATAACACGTGCCTGAGGGGGTTTCACGTAATTCTAAATATACTCTGACGCTTCACCTCGTGTTAGGAGCCCATTTCTCTCTTCCATATGGAATAAGCCATTTAAGCCCTACAATCGTCATGGTGTCCTGAATTTCACCTCTTTAAATCATTTCCATAGCTTGATCGAATGGAAGGATAATGACCTGTCAGATCTTTCATATCAGAAAGAAGCATCGTAAGAATACGATTAAGTCGCCTTACAGGTAATCCTTCTTGGTTTATATTTTTATTTTCATTCAACATCATCTATCCTCCCTAACCCTTTCCAATAGCATGGGTGATTGTCCCCATGTAAAGCCTCTATTATCGGACTTGTACGAGTCAGAAAATTTTAATGCCTATTTAATTTTAAAAGTCTATTATTTTAGAGATCACTATACAACACTGCCATAACTCAAGCAATATCTTTGCTCATTCCTATTCCTTCATTGAAGCCATATCCAATCTATTATACAATGGTGGGGTAAAATACAGATTCTAAGGATCTTGCAAACGAGCAAGGTGAGCTATGTTGTGGCTTTTCGCCAGGTGGGCGCTCTCTTCGGAGTCGGGATGGGAATTTTCTTTCTGAAAGAGAGTTCTTGGAAGACCCGTTTATCCGGAGCCCTGATTCTCACATTGGGGTTAGTTCTGATCGGTTTTGCGAAGCAGTGAATTTTTGTTGACAAGAATGATTATAAAGTGGAATATCAAAAGAGATTCTAAAGCCCTGTTGAAGAAGGCCAAATCTAAAAGCAAGTAGGGGGAGATATGACATTCAAAGATCATCGTGATTTTATTGAAACCTTAAAGAAGACAGGGGATCTCATCGAAGTGACAAAGGAAGTGGACTGGGACATCGAGGCAGGAGCCATTGGTCGAAGGATGTATGAAATGGGTGGACCTTCGATCTGGTTTAAGAAAGTGAAGGATTATCCTGAAGGCTATACCCTCTACAATGGTTCACTTGGGACATGGCGTCGGGTAGCCATTTCACTGGGACTCCCTCCTGAAACACCCGTTCGAGAGATTTATCGCATCTACGAAGAGCGATTAGAAAAACCGGTTGCCCCGATCATTTTGGAAAAAAAGAAGGCCCCATGCAAAGAGAACATTCTTTTCGATGACCAAGTTGACCTTTACCGTTTTCCTGCACCCATGATTCATGAAGGTGATGGTGGGAGATATATTGGTACCTGGGATCTTGTCGTAACAAAAGACCCTGAGATGGGCTGGACCAATTGGGGAATGTATCGATTCATGGTTCATAACAAAAGGTGGCTGGCAGGGTGGCCTCAACCCACAAGTCAATTAGCCTATCAGTTGAAAAAATATTATTTGCCTCGCAATCAACCGATGCCAGTGGCGTTGGTTATCGGAGCAGATCCGATTGCTCATATGGTTGCTACTGCTCCTCTTCGGCTTGGAGAGGATGAAGCCAATTTTACTGGGGCTCTCCGAAAAAAGCCTATTGAACTCGTCAAATGCGAGACCAGTGATCTCTTCGTTCCTGCACACTCAGAGATTGTCATCGAGGGAGAGATTCCTATGGATCAAATTGTTCCGGATGGACCCTTCGGTGAATATCCGGGTTACCGCAGTGGCACCATGGCAGAAGGAGTCGGCTTCAGGGTAAAAGCAATTACTTACCGCGACAATCCTATTCTGACGATGATCGCCTTGGGAGTTCCCATTGATGATAGCTCCATCGCGGCTTCCTTGACAGCAGGGATTGCTATGAAACGTGGGTTACAACATCGAGGGATTCCTGTTGTGGACGTCTTTGTGCCACCTGAGGGAGTGACACACCTTATTTATGTCAGCGTGAAGAAGGGAGGATCTCAAGTCACTCAGGAAGTCTTGGAGTATTTTACGGCTCGAAGGGTCATGGTTTCTAAGGTGATCGTTTTGGATGAGGATGTAGATATCTTCGACAGCGGGCAAGTCCTTCATGCTTTTGCTACGAAGTGTCACCCTGGGAGAGGGATATGGGTTGAGCATTATGAAGGAAGGGCGAACTCCCTTACTCCATGCTACAGCCCGAAAGAGAGGGCGAGGCTTAAGGGTGCCTCCGTCGCCTTCGATACAACATGGCCACCGGAATGGCCCCAGGAAATCGTCCCGATCAAGGCATCTTTTAAAACGATCTATTCAAAGGAGATTCAAGAAAAAATCAATCAAAACTGGAAATCCTATGGATTTAAATAGGGGGGAAGGATGAAAAAAGAATACCAAACATTTGTTCGGCAGTTTAAAGATCTTAAGGAAGGAAAACAAAACCTTTTTATTAAGGATCTAACACCAGGACCAAGGAAATACGATACGCGATATGTAAGGGCGGAGATTTTTCGTGATCCTGGGAAGATAAAGAACAGCGAAATTCTCCGAATCCGATCCGAATCAGGAGTTCTTCTTCCTCAGCCCTGGGGAATCAAGATTTTTGAAGAACTTCCTGAATCTGTCCCGGGCCAACCTTGGGAAGATGTCTTTAAGGCCGTAGAAAAGAATGAAAATTTAAAACCATGAAAGAATTTGAGTTTTCAATGACATGAATTTAAGAAAAAATAAATATTCTTCCCCTTCTTAATAGATAGGATCTCGGGTATGGATAACATTTGGAGGTAATTTCTATGGCTTCTAAGGATTTAAGATCATTTTTAGATGATTTGAAAAAGGAGAGACCTGAAGATTTCATCGTCGTTAAAAAGGAAATCGATCCAAAAATTCAACTCTCTGCATTGGTTGTAAAGTTGGAGAAGCAAAAAAGATGGCCGGTTCTTCTCTTTGAGAGGGTGAAAGGGACTTCTTTCCCGGTTTTGACAAATTTACATGCCAGCAGACAGAGATTAGCCCTCGCATTGAGAAGCGATCCAAAAGAATTCATTTTATCCTATTTGGAAAGATTATCTCATCTGATAAAGCCGAAAGAAGTATCGAGCGGTCCTGTGAAAGAGGTGATCAAAAAAGGTAAGGACGTTAACGTCTTTGATTTTCCTCAAATTGTTCATCATGGAAACGATGCGGGTCCCTATGTTACAGGAGCGATTGCTATTGCAAAAGATCCGATCTCTCAAAAAATAAATGCCAGTTATAATCGGCTTATGGTAAAAGAGAAGGATAAATATGGAATTCACTTAACCGAGGGAAAACATCTATGGGATTTTTATAAAAATGCTGAAGAATTGGGGAAACCTTTGGAAGTTGCTTTTGTCATTGGAAATCATCCTGTTTGGGGACTTGGGGCCCTTCATATCAGTTCCGGGGAAGAAGATGAAATCGAAGTGATGAGTAGTCTGTTGCAGGAGCCAATCGAGATCGTTCCCTGTGAAACCATCGACCTAAAAGTTCCAGCCAGGGCAGAAATCATCATCGAAGGAGAAATCCTTCCTCACATTAGAGAGGATGAAGGGCCTTTTGGGGAGTTTACAGGCTACTCTTTGGGGAAGAGGGAAAGGGAAGTTGTTAAGGTTAAAGCCATATGCCATCGGAGGGACGCTATCTACCATGACATTACGGTAGGCCACTTAGATCATTTGCTGCTGTCCACCATTCCAATGGAAGCAAACATCTTCCGGGCCATTAAGGCATCTGTTCCATCTTTAGTTGCGGTTCGCATCCCTGCTCCTTTTATGGCCTTTGTGTCCATTAAGAAAAGGGCAGAAGGGCAAGGAATGAATGCGATTTTAGCAGCCTTGGGTGCAGAGATGTATTTAAAATATGTAGTGGTAGTGGATCATGACATTAACATTTTTGACAATCAACAGGTTTTATGGGCTATCTCTACCCGAACCCAGCCTAACCGAGATTTCCTTTCCATCCCGAATTCGAGAGGATCGGACCTTGATCCTTCAAGTTCCATCGATGGAGTTACTTCAAAGTTAGGAATTGATGCAACGGCTTCGCCATCTCTCGATCAATTTACCCCTCGGCATAGAATGCCAAAGGAGATCTTGGATCTACTGAACCCTGATGAATATCTAAAGTAGAAAATCTTTTCATACTAAAAGTTTGGCTTTACATTACTAAGGAGTCCATAATTGATTAGACATATTCTTCCGAAAATCTCCCCTAACCCCTCTTTTCCAAAGAGGGGAATTCCTCCCTTTCGTAAAGGGAGGGAGGAGGGATTTAGTCTTCAGTGTCTATACAATTAGCTTGAAAATAGCACCTAATATACCTCCTCTCCCCTCTGGGGGAGAGGATTGAGGTGAGGGGGCAAAGGCTTTGACTCACCCTCACCCTCACCCTCTCCCCTGCTTGCGCCGAGGCTTCAGCAGGCAGGCATCAAGGGAGAGGGTGAAACAATTTTCATGGTTCGAGGGTGCCCTCCGGGCATGGGGTATTATGGACTGATTAGTAATATGGAGCAATGCAGTTGAAAATGGTATAGTTTCCCTCTATCTCCAACAGTTTATGGTGGGCTCGTTTTCTCGGAAAGAAGAAATGAAAAAAATAAACGATAAGGAGTGGAATAAATGACAGGGACTAAATATTCTATTCAGAAAGTAGAAGCTACAACCAGGGATGAATTAGCTTTAATCCAATTCCAGAAATTGGAGACCATGCTCAAAAAGGTCTATACCTCTAATCCCTTTTACCAGAATAAGTTTAACCATCTTGGGATAAATCCTTCAGAAATTAAATCGATTGATGATCTTCACAAGTTGCCCTTTACCATTAAAAGAGAGTTTGAAGAGGATCAGGAACAACATCCTCCTTTTGGAACGAATTTGACGGAGCCCTTAAAAAATTACACACAATACCATCAGACTTCTGGAACAACTGGCAAACCATTGAAATTCCTTGATACAAAAGAGAGCTGGGCATGGAGAGGAAGGGTGGCTTGTTACATTTTAAAAGCTGCAGGAGTAAAGAAAAGCGATCGAATTCTTTTCCCTTTTAATTTTGGACCCTACACCGCTTTTTGGACCATGTACGAAGGTGCTTCTCAGCTCGGAGCTTTAATCATCCCCACCGGGGGCTGGAATTCATTACAGAGATTAGAGTCTATTATCGAAAATAAAGCGACCGTCATCCTTACAACTCCCACTTATGCATTAGCCTTGTCAGAAACAGCGAATCAACATCATATTGACATTGCCAACTCAACTGTTAGAAGGATATTACTTTCTGGGGAACCCGGTGCCCTCGTTCCAGCCATTCGGGAAAAAATAGAAAATCTATGGAATGCAAAATGCTATGACTATATGGGCATGACGGAAGTTGGACAATGGGGATTTCAATGCTCAGGAGAAAGCGTTGGAGTTCATATTATTGAAAGTGAGTTTATTGCTGAGGTGATTGATCCTCGAACTGACAAACCTGTGAATGAGGGGGAAGAGGGGGAATTGGTTCTAACGAATTTAGGCAGGTCCTGTATGCCAGCTATTCGTTATCGAGCAGGTGACCTGGTTAAGGTAAAAAAGGGACATTGTCCATGTGGTCGAACGTTTCATTTCCTGGAAGGTGGAATTTTGGGTCGCAAGGATGAAATGGTGATCATTCGTGGCGTGAATGTTTTCCCGAGTGCTGTAAAAAAAATCATTGAATCCCATATCCCACCAGGAAATGAATACCAGATCGTAGTTTATAAAAGACAAAGTATTGATGAATTGGCCATTAAACTCGAATTGGGTGAAGAAAATCAGAAGGAGGTCACTCAAAGGAATATTCAAGATGAAATAAAAACCACGCTCAACCTTCGAGTAGAGGTCGAAGTCGTCCCCAAAGGGGTTCTTCCCAAATTCGATTTTAAGGCAAAGCGATTTATTGACAGAAGGAAGGAGGAGGAAAGTTAGACATTGATTAAAGATTGTAAAGGAGGAAGAGCCATCAAGGAAAAAGGAAATATGAATATTTGATGGTCTCGTAAAAAGTCCTGATTTGTCACCCTGAACTTGTTTCAGGGCCTCGTAACACATTGATTTTGTTAGATGCTGAACCAAGTTCAGCATGACATTTTCTTTCTTTTTTGACTTTTTACGAATTCATCAATATTGAAATTTTTGAATGAAAAAAATTGAGATACCGAAGACTTTCAGATTAAAGAGAGAGAAAGATGGCAAATAGAAAAGAGGTCATTCAGATGGATCTGGTGATCATCGGTTATGGTTTAGCAGGAGCTACTGCGGCGATCGCTGCCCATGATGCAGGAGCTGAGGTTGTGCTTTTAGAGAAAGCAGATCATTTTGGCGGAAATTCGATTCTCGCAGGGGGAGGTGTTCTCATCGCTGAGGATCCTGAAGGAGCTTTCCAATACCTTCATGCCCTTTGTGGTGGGAAAACAGGAGATGAAGTCATTTGGGCTCAAGTAAAAAAGATGGCAAAAATAGAGGATTACCTTAAGGGGCTCTGCAAGGTCAATGGGGCAATATTGACGAAGAGAAACAGACCCGGAATCTATCCTTTTCCAGGAAGGGATGCAATCAATAGCCTCATCGTCGACGAGATCCCTAACTTTCAAGGATATCCCTGGATCATGACCATCGGGGGAGGAGCCCTTTTGATGAAAGTCATGGAGGACAATGTTAATGCAAGAAAGATCCGCGTCATGACTTCTACCCGTGCTATAGAATTATTAACCGATAAAAATGGAGGTGTTACAGGACTCTTAGCACAAAGAGAAGGGAAGGAGGTGATGTTAAAAATTAGAAAGGCAGTTATCCTGGCCTGCGGAGGTTTTGAGCATCATGAAAAGCTGAAGGATCAATATCTGGCAGCAAGGCCATACTATTCCATGGCACCTCTCACTCACACAGGAGATGGCATCATCATGTCCGTGAATTTAGGTGCCTCTCTCTGGCATATGACCCATGTCCATGGGAGCTATGGATTCAAGTATCCGGAGTTTCCGGTAGCTTTTCGGCATCACATCGATGGAGCGCGTGATCCCTACGGACACCGTCCTTCCTATATCAAGATGCTTTGGATCCTGATAGATCAAAAGGGTAAAAGGTTTATGAACGAATATCCTCCAGCCCCTCAGGATACCCCTCATCGCGATCTGTCCTATTTCGATCCGGAACTCCCCGGTTTTCCTCGTATCCCTTGTTTTTTTATCTTTGATGAATTGGCAAGGAAGACACGACCCATTGGACGGCCCTTGGGTCTGAAAGAATTTGGTTATGAGTGGAGTAAGGATAATAGCAAAGAGATTGAAAAAGGATGGATTATCAAGACCCAAAGCTTGGACGACTTGGCTAAAAAGATAAATGTGCCAGCGGATCATCTGAAAGATACAGTAAAAAAGTGGAACGAATGTGTGAAATTGGGTAAAGACATTGATTTCGGGCGTCCTTCTGAAACCATGTTTGCTCCTATTGAATCGCCTCCTTATTATGCGATGGAATCATGGCCCATTCTTGTTAACACGCAAGGAGGTCCAGAACACAATGCCAAACAACAGGTACTTCATATCTCCGGGAAGCCCATTCCACGGCTATACGCTGTGGGCGAATTAGGGTCACTGTTTGGGCATATTTATGAACTGGGTGGCAATCTTGGGGAGTGTGTCTCGAGTGGCCTCATTGCTGCCGAAAACGCTTGTGAAGAAAAATCCTTATGACAATAACGAGGCAGAAAGGAAGAGGCTTGTTATACAACGTTAGGCATGATTGATTCTATGAAAGAGATTTCCAAAAATAATGAAAGGAGGAAATCGCCATGAAGAAAATTTTAGCATTATTCTTAATCTCAGGTGTTTTATTGGTTTGGAACATTCAAGTAACTATTGCAGAGGAACTCCCACCCATCCTTGATATTGGCACTCATCCTGTGGGCTCCTTTTTCAATGTCGTTGGTACAGCTGTAGCGACAGTGGTCGGCAAGTACACCCCTATGAAGACCACGGTGAAACCTATGGCTGGCCCTGCCGCATGGTACCCAATGGTCGAGACTCAGGAAATCGATCTCGGGATATTAAATAATTGGGATGGTGAGAAAGGGTACCTCGGAGAGTCGATTTATGAAAAATTGTCAAAAGGGAAGGGTTTTCCCGTGCGCCTCTTTGCGATTAGTGTCAATAATGCTATTGGCCTAATTGTGGCTGGAAACTCAAAATTTTATAATGCTGCAGATCTCAAAGGAAAGAGGGTAGCTGGAAATTACCCGACTCCCTCTCTCCATTTACAAGCTGAGGCCTTACTCGCCAATGGCGGGGTGAAATGGTCAGAGGTGATTCCGATCCCTGTCAGTTCGATTACCGAAGGGGTAAAAGCTGTCATCGAGGGTCGGGCAGATGCCGCCAGTGTCACCATAGGGACACCGATCAATGAAGAACTCCATGCTAAGAGTGGAGCACGATTTCTCCCACTTGATCCATCACCAGACGCGGTGAAGAGGGCTAAGGAAAAATTTCCAGGCTATCCGTTTAAAGTCATCCCTGGACCTGGACGAACCGGAGTGGAGAAAGAACAGTTTTTGTGGGCTTATGATATTTATCTCATTGGTCGAGGAAATCTTCCTGACGAAGCAGCCTACCGGGTCGTAAAGGTCCTTTGGGAGAATTATAAAGATTTGGGTTCTATCCATGTACTTCTGAAGGATTGGACACCTGAGCTATTTGTAACCAAGGAGGCCCTCATCCCTTACCATCCAGGGGCCATCAAATTTTATAAAGAGAAAGGAGTATGGAATGATGAGATGGCGAAGCTTCAGGAGGTTCTATTAGCCAAAAAGAAATAAAATTTACATGACAGTGCTATCACCCACGAGCCATGAAAATCGATAATCCCCCCTCCCTCCCCCCCCTTTTTAGAAAAGGGGGGTGAGGGGGCTGCTATTTTCTATCTAAATTTTAAAGGAGGGTTTGAAATGGAAGGACCCACAGAGGGATCGAGATTTCGAAGGCCCGGTGGGATATTGGGTTACTGGGAGGATATACTGCTTGTCTCCGTGCCTGTCATAGGGATGATTTCCATCTTAAACTTCCCGTTATATTTCGGTCTATCTTTCTACATCCAGCAGTACCTCGCCATATTTTTCGGGTTGATCATGGCCCTCGTTTTCATCCTTGTCCCTTTTAAGAAAGAGGCACCAAGGGACCGATTGCCATGGTATGATCTGGCATTGTCCACGCTCGGCCTAATGGTCGGGATATATCTTGCCCTCTATTACAGGGAGATTGTCGTCGAGCTGGGACTCCTTATTCCTTCCCGGGTTGTCCTTGGAACCATTGCCATTGTCCTTGTTTTGGAGGCATCCCGGCGGGTTTTGGGATGGCCATTCTTAACGATTGTCCTTCTTTTCATGTTTTATGCGTTATTCACCTTTCTCTTTCCCGGAAGACTATACGGCAAAGGTGTGACCTGGCCCCGTCTTGCCACCTTTCTCTACCTTGACCCTCAGGGAATTCTCGGAATTGCAACGGAGGTCGCGGCAACGGTTGTCTTCGCCTTTGTCTTCTTCGGACAGGCGCTTTTCCGGACAGGAGGGGGTGCGTTCTTCACTGACTCAGCCATGGTCTTGATGGGTCGTTATCGAGGAGGACCTGCCAAGGTGGCGGTTTTGGCCAGTTCTCTTTTTGGAATGATGTCAGGCAGTGCCGTGGCGAATGTGGTGACGACCGGATCGGTTACCATTCCATTGATGAAAAAGACCGGATACCCCCCTCATTTCGCTGGAGCGGTTGAGGCAACGGCATCGAGCGGAGGGCAGATCATGCCCCCCATTATGGGCGCTGCCGCATTTCTGATGGCAACCTTTCTGGGCATTCCTTATGTGAAGGTGGCAGTGTCAGCAGCCATCCCTGCGGTCCTCTATTATATGGCTGTCTTCATTCAGGTGGATTTGGAGGCAGCCAAAAACGGATTGAAGGGGTTGCCATCGGAGATGCTTCCGAAACTGTTCGTTGTGTTCCGTAAGGGATGGCCGTTCCTGATTCCGTTCTCCGTCTTAATCTATGCACTCTTCATACGGATGATCGAAGCCGACAGGGCCGGTTTGTATGCAACGGCCTCGGTCTTCCTCATCTGCTATCTCCGCAGAGAGGATCGCCTCGATCTGAAAAGGATAGCCAAGATCCTTAAGGAAACCGGAGAAGGGATGCTGGAGATCGGGGTCATCTGCTCTGCCGCAGGGCTGATCATCGGGATCGTCTCCCTCACAGGCTTGGGGTTTACGTTTTCACAGGCGCTCGTAAGCCTTGCAGGAGGAAGCACTTTTCTTCTTCTCATTCTGGGAGCTATAGGAGCGATCATTCTCGGAATGGGGATGACCGTCACGGCGGCCTACCTCCTCATGGTCATCCTGATCGCCCCTGCCCTTATTCAATTAGGGATAGCCCCTTTGAATGCCCATCTGTTCGTCTTCTACTTTGCCGTGATGTCATTCCTGACTCCGCCCGTCTGTCTGGCCGTCTATGCGGCAGCCTCCCTGGCTGAAGCGGACATGATGAAAACTGCATTTCAGGCCATCAAACTGGGGGTCGCGGCTTACATTGTTCCATTTCTGTTTGCCTATCATCCCTCATTGTTACTACAAGGAAATATTCTTGAAATTATTCATGCTATCATTACAGCAATGATCGGTATCAGTTTGGTTGCTATCGGGGTAGAGGGCTTTTTGTTTCGGGAATTGAATTGGCTTAAGAGGGGTCTCCTGATCCTCGGTGGCCTAGGATGTATGATCCCGGGTTGGAAAAGTGATCTGATTGGTTTGGTAATGGGCATCCCCATTATTATTTGGGAATGGAAAAAATATAGAGTTATTAAAAAATCAAAGATATCACCCTATTGAATTAATCATGCTTTACAGTGACTTAAGAGAGTTTATTGATCGGCTTCAATCGTGGATCCATCACAACTGGCTGAGCTCCAAGGGTTTTCTGATACTCTTATGATAGAGGCTATCAAACCCTATGAGTGGCAACCCAGGTCTGAATGGGGAAATGAAAGGTTTCCCCCCACAGCGTATCCCTCAAAAGAGATCATGGAGGTTGTAGAAAGAAGATGGAATGAAATTGAAATTTCTTTAAAAAAAGTTCGCCCAACTCGAAATCGAAATCATCGAAAAGGAGGAGGTTTGTCGTGAAAATTGATATTTTTAATCACATCTTTCCAAAATCTTACTTTGACAAAATGATTAGTGTTGCTCCCAATGGTAAGGATCTCCATAAACGAGTCCGTAATGTTCCTTCCATCGTCGATCTGGACGAACGGTTCAGAATCATGGACATGTTCGATGAGTACGTTCAGATCATCTGCCTGGGTGCGCCCCCCATTGAGGTCTATGGTCCACCTCCCATCTCTACAAACCTCGCCAAGTTAGCCAACGATGGAATGGCAGAACTGGTTCAGAAATATCCTAAACGTTTTCCCGGTTTTATTGCTTCATTGCCTATGAACGACCCCGAGGGACTTCTAACTGAGGCAAATCGTACCATCAAAGACCTTGGAGCAGTGGGAGTTCAGATATTTACGAACGTTTTAGGTCGACCTTTAACTAAACCCGAGACGATGCCCCTCTTCGATCTCATGGCAAAGCTTGACCGTCCTATCTGGATGCACCCTGCTCGTGGTGCGGATTTTCCGGACTATAAAAGTGAACCTAAAAGTCACTATGAAATCTGGTGGACCTTTGGTTGGCCTTATGAAACAAGCGTAGCCATGGCTCATTTAGTTTTCTCGGGGCTCTTTGATCGGCATCCCACTATTAAAATCATCACCCACCACATGGGCGGTATGATTCCTTATTTTGAAGGCCGTGTTGGTCCGGGTTGGGACCAGTTGGGCACCCGGACTTCTGATGAGGATTATACCCTTTTATTAAAGAAGCTGAAAAAGAGGCCTTTAGATTATTTCCGGCTCTTCTATGCGGACACCGCACTCTTTGGAGCAAGGGAAGCAACTATTTGCGGATTAAAATTCTTTGGGGTAAACCAAGTACTATTCGGCTCAGATATGCCCATGGATCCTGAAAAGGGCACAGCCTATATCCGTTGGAACATCGAGATTATAGACAGTTTAGATATTAAACCCACAGAGCGCCAGGCGATCTATGAGGGGAATGCAAGACGACTTCTAAATTTAAAATAGAGCCAAGTTTAAATGGATATGGGCATCATAAAAAATAACTTGAAGGAGGTATAAAAAATGAAAAAGAGTCTCAGAAAATTATCTTTTGGTGTACTGATAGGGTTAATATTGCTGGCACCCCTGAGTGGGTGGGGACAGGTAAAACCATCAACTTTGCCCAGTTCTCTTGCCTTTGGAACTTCTTCTATTGGCTCTGCTTTCTATATTATCTCAGTGGGAATGGGGGAGATCATTTCTAAAAAAACGGGGATAAACATTTCAGTAGAATCTGTGGGAGGCTCTGATGCCAATGCTCGAGCATTAAGTCAAAAGAAAGTTGATTTGGCTATGCTCAATTCTCTTAGCGTGGCAGCAGCCTATATGGGGGAAGGCACATTTGCTAAGGAAGGAAAGGCTAACCTGCAAGTAATTGCTCAGGGACAACAAAGCCTGCGTAACATCGTTGTCCGGACCGCTTCAGGGATAAAATCTCCTGCTGATCTCAGAGGAAGTAAATTTATTGGAAAACGACCAGCTCTCGCCGAGTTGGAGATGATCACAGATACCCTCCTTAAGGCCTACGGGATTCCAAAAGATTCTTTAAAGATTCTACAGACCACGGAAACCAAAGAGGCTTTAGAGGCATTAAAATTAGGGAGCGCCGATGGGGCCGTCATCCCGGCCGGACTTCGGTCAAGCACCCTTCTTGAGCTTGCTCAATTCGTTGATGTTACCTTCTTATCCATCCCAGAGGATAAGATGAAGTTAATATTGGAAGAACTAGGACCTGCTTTCCACGAGGCTGTCATCCCGAAAGGTACCTATAGAGGTCAGATGGAAGATGTCAAGACTCCTTCCCTCTTGACCGATATAGCAGTAAGGGCAGATTTTCCTGAAGATATGGCCTATCTTATTACCAAGACTTTGTTAGAAAGCCAAAAGGAATTAACAATGGTTCATAGCGAGGGGAAAGAATGGACCGTCTCAAACACCTTGAAACCTCCCCCTGCCCCTTTCCATTCTGGAGCGATTAAATACTTCAAAGAAAAAGGACTCTGGACTCCAGACTTAGAGAAATTTCAGGAAAAGCTCTTAAGAAAGGGTAAAAATTAATATCCAAATTGTAAGAAAAAATTGAGAAAGAAGGACGAGGTGACGTGTTAGGGAAGGCCGTAGGGTTCATAGCCGGGCTTCTTGCCCTTTATCAGATGATTATTGCCAGTCGTCTTCTCACCTGGTTTGGAATCTTTATCTCTGCCCCTCAGCACCGAGCCATCAGCCTCTTCTTTGTCCTCCTTTTGGTCTTTTGCTATCGTTCTCCCAAAGGGGAGATAAGAGAGGCAAAACTTTCCTGGCATGATATCCTCTTTTTATCTATCGGATTAATCGGGATTGGTTATGTGGCTTTCAACTATGCAGCTATTATAGAGTATGGAGCTTATGGTTATCTTGACCTTATAGGAATAATTCTTGCCCTATTCGCTGCCTTCTCTCTTCTTGAGGCAAGCCGCAGGGTAGCAGGGATCATCTTCCCTCTCTTAATCATCACCTTTTTGTTGATCACCTTATTTCAAAACTATCTGCCGGGCCTTTTATATGGAAAAGGATATGCCATTGACCGTCTCACCTATAGTTTTTATGCTGGAGGGGCAGGCATATTTGGTATCCCGCTGGGAGTGGCCACTACCATCTTGATTTCCTTTATCATCTTTGGCCAGCTTCTGGAGGAGTCGGGAGGAGGGAGGTGGTTGATCCGCTTGGCCTTATCTCTGACCGGATGGACCGCCGGAGGGCCGGCCAAGGTAGCGGTAGTGGCCAGTGGTTTTTTTGGAATGATCTCTGGTTCTCCCACAGCCAATGTAGCCATGACTGGCGCATTTACCATCCCTTTGATGAAAAAGACGGGATATCCTGCTAAATTTGCCGGAGCCGTAGAGGCAGTGGCTTCAACCGGTGGACAGTTTATGCCACCTGTCATGGGAGCGGTAGCATTTATTATGGCCGAATGGTTAAACATCCCTTATGCAAGGATTGTTAGAATGGCTCTTATCCCGGCTATATTATATTTTCTCATCCTTTTCATGTCCGTCCATTTGGAGGCCAAAAAAACAGGACTTCAGCCTATTCCCCGTCACGAAATCACGCCCCTTCTTACCGTTTTTAAAGAAGGCTGGTTCTATCCCATTCCCATTTTTGCCTTGATCTACTTCCTTTTAGTAAAGAGGTATCCACCAGAAATGGCTATCATGGCCTCCCTTCCTTTCCTCATCGCTATCAGTTTTCTCTCTCCTGACAAGAATCACCATCTGGTTCCCTCTCATATCTGGAAGGCATTACTTAAGGCGGTCAAGACCTGGCTTACCGTGGGAGTGATTACGGCTACCGTTGGAATGATGATCAGCTCTCTCGAATTAAGTGGGCTGGGAATAAAATTTTCCCGCTTTATGGTCGATTTGAGTTATGGCCATCTTCTTCCTGCCCTTATAATGGTAGGAATAGCCAGCTTTATATTAGGGATGGGACTTGATTCCATCCCCTGTTATATAATTTTGACCATTCTTGCTGCTCCAACACTTGTTACACTTGGTATCCCCGTTGAAGAGGCCCATCTCTATGTCCTCTATTGGGGATTGGCCTCTTTTATTACTCCTCCGGTATGTTTGGCCGTCTATGTGGCCTGCGGGATTAGCGGGAGCGAAATGTGGGAGACCGGCTGGGAAGCAGTCCGACTGGGTATTGCCGTCTTTATCGTTCCTTTTGCCTTTATCTATAACCCTGCCCTCCTTGGGAGGGGTTCTTTGGGTGAGGTTATTATTGGAGTGGCAACCGCCCTGGGAGGTGCCTGCCTGGTTGCAGTAGCGGTTCGGGGATTTGCCAGACGACCTTTAGGATGGCTGGCAAGAAGTCTCACCCTGATTGGGGGGTTATTTCTAATTGCTCCGGGAGTCTGGACGATTATTATTGGGGTAGTCCTGGGGATTCTGGGGTTGAGGAAGGGTCTATTTAGTCCATCTTATAGTTTTTTCCGCTAATATTATTAGGACCAATGATTAGCTTTATCATCTAATTTTTTAGGACATGGTCCACTTTTTAGGTGAAAAAAGAGGAGAAGGTCCAAATAAATTAACATTGCAGCTTATTCTGGTTATCATTTTTCCCCATTTTAGAATGAACATAATTTCATACGCTACCAAATATTAAAATTAAAAGAGGAGGTCTACGATGCACGTGAGGTATCAGGATTTACGGGAATGGTTGATTCAGATTGAGGAAATTGGAGGATTGAAGGAAGTCAAGGGGGCCAATGTAGAGGAAGATGCTGGGATGCTTGCAGAAATGCTTTCTCATACCGAAGATGCTCCAGCAGTGATCATGGATACCATTCCGGGTTACCCTAAGTGGCATCGTCTCCTCATCAATGCGAATGGAGCAAGACAGCGTATAGCGCATACCCTTGGATTTGACCATCGTATTGATCGTATTCCTCTGCTAGAGGCACTCGCCCAAAGACTTCAGAGTCTGAAACTTCTCCCTCCTGTTGTGGTTGAGAATGGTCCTGTCATGGAGAATGTTTTAAAGGGTGAAGACGTCGATTTAAATAGGTTTCCCGCCCCCCTTTGGCATTTAGAAGATGGAGGAAGATATATAGGAACTGGATGCTACCTCATCACCCGAGATCCTGAGGAAGGATGGATCAATCTCGGGACATACAGGGTGATGGTACAGAAGAAGAATCAAGTTGGCTTTTATGTCTCGCCTGGACATCACGGCTGGATTCACCGAGAAAAGTACTTTGCCAAGGGAAAACCTTGCCCAGTCGCCATCGTACTCGGAGGAGATCCTCTTCTGATGATGACGGGTAGCCTGGAAGTACCATGGGGGATTTCCGAATATGATTGGGCTGGCGGTTTAAGAGGTGGACCCTATCGGGTGATCCATGACCCCATCACAGGTCTACCTATCCCAGCTGAGGCAGAGTTAGTCCTGGTAGGTTATACCCATCCTGGAGAAGTAGCTCCTGAGGGACCTTTTGGGGAATGGACAGGTTATTATGCTTCTGGAAGTCGAGAAGAGCCTTTCATTAAAGTGGACGCCGTCTATCATCGGAACGACCCCATTCTCTTAGGAACCCCTCCAAACAGGCCCCCTTATGAAGCGGACAAATACCGGCAATATATAAAATCTGCCATGCTCTTGAATGACCTCCGTCGATCTGGAGTTCCTGGGGTAAAGGCTGTGTGGTGCCATGGAGTAGGAGGCTGCCGTTTGCTTATCGCAGTCGCTATTGAACAGATGTACACCGGTCATGCGGCTCAAGCAGGGCATCTGGCTTGTCAGCTCCCTTCAGGAGCCTATCTTGGACGCCTGATTATTGTTACTGACGACGATATTGATGTAAGCGATTTAGAAGAACTGATGTGGGGTGTCATTACGAGGTGCGATCCTGCCACAGACCTCGATATTGTCCATCGTGCCTGGAGTGGGCCGTTGGATCCCTTGGTGTCTCCTGATATGAGAGCGAAAGGTGAATTTTATAATTCTCGTTTGATCATCAATGCCACCAGGCCCTGGTCTTGGCGTCATCAGTTTCCAAAGGCCATTGGTCCGGATATGGAATACCGGCGTAAGACAAGAGAGAAATGGGGACACCTGTTAAAATAATCGGGGGACACTTCCCTATTTTTGTCCTTACAACAAGAAGATGGTATTGATAAAAATAGGGAAGTGTCCCTTTTGGAAGCTGCTGCAGTTCCGGTCGAACAGCTTTAAAACTTTATATATTTACTAAATTCTTTGACGACATCATCCGGCTGGCTCATGAGATCAGTTAATATTTTTAGTGTTTCCTCAGCGTTGGTATACTCCAGAGACATCATCATTTTATTGGCCTCTTCTTTAAGCACTGGATCTTGGATGACTTTCGAAAAACCATCCCTTAGAATGGCCATGACGTCAGCAGGAGTCTTCGGAGGGGCGACATAGGGCCGGCCAATCCGATCTGCAGAAGCGAGCATGGCCATAATCGTCTTACCCATCTTGTTCGCCGTGAGGTCCTCATTCACCGGCAAGTTCGCAACCTCCGGCCCAGAGACACGGCTGCGGACTAAAGGACGCATGAGTCCCCTCTCGATGAAAGGCTTGAGTGAGCTGTAGGAGCCCGCCCTTCCATCCACCTCCTTCCTTTCAATGGCCAACATGCTGGCGGCACTCGAAGGGTAATCGATGAGCTTTAGATTGAATTCACAGAATTCCTTCAAAAGGATAGGAAATTGTGTATCGGAAGCCCCTGCGCCCACCCCTGCCAGGTAAATGATTTCCTTTGCCTTCCGAATGTCCTCGACGCTCTTGTAAGGAAGATCTGTTCTTAGGGCGAGGATCATCGTCTCGGAGGCTGCGGAACCAATCCAGGAGAATTTAGTAATGTCAAATTTTACTCCCTCCAGCTTCAGCAACTGAGAAAAAGGAAGCCCGCGGTCGAAGGTTTCGATTGTCAGGCCGTCTGGCTTGGCGATATTGTAAAGATAGTTCGCGGCGATGATAGTCTGAGCCCCTGGCATATTCTCAACGATGATAACAGGTTTCCCAGGGATATGCTTGCTGAGGTGTTTTGCAAGAAGCCTGGCTATTCGGTCATAACCTCCCCCCACCTCATGCCCCACAATTACTCTGATCACCTTGCCTTCGTAGTACGGCGCCGATATCGTCCTCTCAGTTAATCCAAAAAAGGCAAGAAAGAAAGAACAAAAAACCAACAGCGAAGTCTTCTTTTTCATCGTCCACCTCCCATGATAAGAATCTGAATCCTTTAAGTTGCAAAATGACCCTTTAATGCATGCTGGCCCCGCCGTCCAAATTGATCAGTTGACCGGTGATAAAATCACTGTGGCTGGAGGCTAAGAACAAGACCGCCCCGATGAGGTCCTCTGGGATCTCTACCCTTTTGATACAACGATCCGCGATCGCATTTTGGAACCGCTCCGCTGGGGATACCTGCTCATTCATACCGGTGGCCGTCAATCCTGGAGCGAGCGTATTGACCGTGATCCCGTTCTCCCCTACTTCGCGAGCCAGGGCGCGGGTAAAACCCACCACCCCTGCCTTCGAGGTTACGTAGTGAAGAAAATGAGGAGACCCTTTGAAGATGGTCGAGGAGGAAATATTGATAATCTTCCCGCTTTTCTGTTGCTTCATATAAGGGAAAACGGCCTGGGCACAGAAGAGCATTCCCCTCAGGTTCACGGCCATCACCTGGTCCCACTCATCGCCAGAGATTTCTGTAAATGATTTCCTCGTCAGAGTTGAATAAATGGCTGCGTTATTGACAAGAACATGAATGCCATGCCACTCATTCCATACATCCTTCGCCATAGCCTGACAATTCGAAAAATCTGCCACATTGACCGCTCTCCCCAGCACCCTATGCCCCTTGTGTCGCAACTCAACAGCAAGGGTTTCTGCTGCAGATGAGTCAATGTCTGCGATGAAAACCCAGGCGCCCGCTTCCGCAAAAGCCTTGACGTAAGCGCGGCCAATGCCTTTACCCCCACCGGTTATTATGACCACTTTATCTTCAAGGCCCCACATGATAAGACACCTCCTTTAGGGAAAAGAAAAAATCGTCCTTCTAAGGTCGGCAGAACCAAGTTTAAATCATCATGTTTGCGCTCAAGATCAGAGTCTGAGCCGTCATGAAATCGCTCTCACGGCTGCACAGAAAGATAAGGGCCCCGACCAGATCCTCAGGAACCCGAGCCCTCTTTAGACATCCGATTCCAGTGGCATGTTCCCGGTATTCGACCGCCTTATATCCCTAAATCTTCTCCCACGAGAATGACGGTCGTTCTCTCCTTGTCGCGTTCGTATTTTAATATAGCTATCTTATTGCATATTTTTCTTGGATCCTTACAATCTACACATTTGCCTGCCTTGGTGCAGGGAAGATCCCAATTTCTTCTCTTTGCGTGGATCGGAGCCACATATTCCCTGATCCTGGTCATTCCATCCTCGAGATTCCTCACGATTTTATTTTTCCCGGCAACCACCAATACCTTTTTCGGTCCGAACAGAAGACAGGCCGCCCTGTTTCCAAAACCATCCATGACGATGAGTTCGCCCTCCAGGGTGATCGCATTAGCACTCGTTAAATAAACATCGGAAGAAAAATCCTCTATTCTCATTTCATCGGATACACTATCCCTTTGAGTGATCTTTTGCCTTAAATAACGATATTCTCCCTTTTTGAGGATCTCAATCATCCCAAGTTCTCTCAACGTATAAGACCCGCCATGGGACACGGTAGCATTTGGAGGGATCCTTTTTAAGATTTCATTTAATGCCACTTCCTTGTCCTTGGCATAAATCCCTTCCATATTATTCTTATGGATTGCGCTCATCGTTTCTTCTATCTGTTTTTCAAAATGCCAGCGCTTCGCCTTTATCAATTCTCTTTGCTCTTCCATCAATATTCTCCTCTTTATAAAAAATATCCGTTAAATGTCACCCCGCCTTTAATAGCCCCAAAGGAGCTTACGATAATCGGAGAAAGGTTGAAGGTGCAGGTAGTTCCAGTTTTTGTCCTTGTAGTGACATGGCCAGGCAGGGACCCAGTAAACTTCGAGGCTGTTTAGAACAAAGACTCCCGTGTCAACGTTTCCCCCTGTTCCCAGAGGATGCGCCTTGGTTCTCTTTCCGGTATGGTCGCAAAACGTTCCAGGGACAGTGGGGGCCCCAGTTACTGGATCTGGATCATATTGTTTCCCGTCTTGATCATAACCAATATGGGAAGGGGCAATCTCTCGTAGCATCATCTCTCTATCAATTTTACCATAGTTGTTTCGAAGCATCCACATTCCTGACCAAAAGCGATAATAGGACGAAGACCCTTCTTTTTCTGGATCAAACCCCGTCATAGGCTGGTCGGCATGCCAAATATTATTCTCATCATAGCTCCCATCTTTATATTTGAAGTGATTTGCGATAACAAGATAATCATTCCCTTTTTCTCCCAAGTAACCCGGTGTTCTGATGGCATAGTGGAGAGCATTCTGTTCCACACAGTAGCACTCCTTTGAATCAGCAAATATGATATTGCACCCCCTGGCTCTCAATACCGTTTTCCTGCCGCTCAAAGCTCGATATTCTGGAGTTCCAATCGTAATCCTCTCTGCTGCCTCACGGGCATTCTTTGAAAAAACCACACCATAGAAGGCGAGCAGGAAATCCCTAATTCCGGGAGCGGCTGTCTCATCCATCTGCATATTCGCTTCTTTGTGTTGTGCACCTGCTGTGAGACAACAGACACCCATATCGTTAAGAACCCCTGCACCCAGTCCGCCAATCCTCCCTGCTCTCCCTTCAGCCCAGAATACTCTTGCGTTGGGATCCTTTGGAAGGGCCACATAAGCGACTTGTCTTTCTCTCCCTGATCCTCCTCTTTCGATCAGGATAGACTGAGCCGCGCGAGTGGCAAAAGTTTCCCCTGTTTTTGTTGCTCCCCCTTTAACCCAAAGGCCATTACATTCTTCTGTGAACCCTGGATGAAATCTCAAATCGCCGAAGTTCAGAAGTCCAATTTTCTCAAAGTTCGAGCACACATCGGCATAAATAGATTTGTCCAGTTCCACGGATGCCCCTTCAGCAATCCCTTCCATAAACTCAATGGTTTCTGGACTGAGAAAGGAAAGCTCCTGATAGCCTCTTTTCAAATAGGGAATACAGTATTTTACCCTTTCCTTTTTTGACCTTCCTTTATGCCATTCCTCATTCGTAACCCTCAACACATCCTTTTCCCATTTAATATCAAAATTGATTCGAATATCTTTTGCAGCTCTCTGCCCATATTGAATACCCATCTCCCTCCAGGTCCCTTGAAGGACCCCAATCCACATCACTCGTGCAGGTGGATTTTCAGACTCGAGCCTGAATGGAATTTTTTTCTCATCCGTTCTTGACACAGAAATGCCCCCTTTCTTGATAAAGATTACTTTACAGACCGATAAGCTCTTTTGAGTAAAGGGCCTATAAAAGGAGAGATCAGAGACAAAATAGTCAGTACAATTAGAATTTTAGAAACAGGAGAGCCAAAGAAGATAGAATAAGAGCCTCCAGAGATCGTCAAAGCTCGGTGAAAATTTCTCTCCACCATCGTCCCCAAAACCAGTCCTAAAATGAGAGGGATGGGGTTAAATCCTGCTTTTTTCAAAATATAACCAAGGAGGCCAAAGCCCACGCTCAAGATGACGTCCTTCATCATGTTTCTAATGGCATAACTCCCTAAGAGGCTGACGACAATAAATGATGCAAGATACGATGAGTATTAATAAATTAGAGATGAAAAGTCAAGAGAGGGTTGACCTTGACCTGACATGACAATACTGGTTTTTTGAGGGAAGAACGGGTTGACAAAAGACTTTTTTGTCTAAAGTATAAAATAATATGAACCCTTTAAATCCCTTGATATTAACCCCTCACCCCCTCCCTCTCCCCTTCGAGGGGAGAGGGGAAGGGTGAGGGGAGCCGATCTAAATGTAAAAATTAATTCTGCGTTTGTATTACAAAGGGGGCATGAAATGAAAATTATTTTCCATCAGAGATTTTATGAGGTCTATACCCATGATCCGGCAGCTGCTGCGGGAAGGATGGAGTCCATGGTGAAGGCACTGGAGAAAGAATTTGAATTTGTTGAACCAGAGCCTGCATCAGAGAAGGATTTGGCGAGAGTCCACGGAAGGCAGCATATTCAATGGGTCAAGGCCGAGCCGATGGTTTATGAGATTGGTCTTCTCGCAGCAGGAGGGGCTATTCTATCAGGGGAAATGGCCTTTGATGGAGAACCTGCCTTTGGTCTGATCCGTCCTCCAGGGCATCATGCCAGTCCTCATTCCTGCTGGGGTTTCTGCTATTTCAATAATATTGCCATTGCTATCAAAAGGCTCATCAGTGAAGAAAAGATCAAAAGGGGACTTATTCTCGACTTTGATCTTCATTATGGAGACGGCACCTCAAACATCTTTGGCAGTTCCACAGAGGTCAGTTATTTCCATCCTGAAGGGACAAATCGAGAGAGCTTTTTAAAAGATCTTCAACGATGCCTTCAAACAGAAAGATCATACGAAATCATCGCTGTCTCTGCGGGGTTTGACCGCCATAAAGAGGACTGGGGAGGTCTGCTCAAAACCGAGGATTATCTCGCTATCGGGAGATGGGTCAAGGAGTTCGCTCTTCAAAACTGTCGCGGAAGACGATTTGGCGTCCTTGAAGGAGGCTATAACCACTCCGTTCTTGGAAGAAATGTGGAGAGTTTTCTTCAGGGGCTCAGGGATTGATATCCCTCTTGAGTGATCCTGGCAAAAGAGAAGGAAGAACTTACCTCTCCCTGTTCTTTTAAATGGTCCACTCCCTCCACCACCTTTTTCAGAATCTCCTTCAACGAAGCATTCTCTTTACACATCTTATTTAGCTGAAACTCTAATCCCATCCGACGGGGGAGGGAGAAGGCGTAAGAAATTTCGTCCCCGTCAAGCTGAGGAATCTTCTTTTTTGTCCAGAGGAAGTAAAGTCGGAAAGGCATGGTTTGATCCTTCGATGTCTTTCCAGCCAGGACAAAGGAGACATGATAGATTGGATCGATGGGCAAGAGTTCACACTTTTTTCTCATAAATCGCTCGTATTCCGTTGAGAGAAAGGCGAGGGAAGCCCCATAAAGTTCCTCCACATCATTGAACCCTTCCCCTTGAATAAAAGACCTCAACGCATTCCCCATTTCAATCCCTTCAGCTGCACCTGCAGTCAAAAGGGCACAATGAGAGGTTAGAGGAAGGAGACGGTTGACTTGTAACGATATCTCTTTTCCACTCTCATCCAACTGGAGAGCCCGATTTTCAGCGGCCAAAATAATTCCATGAATATTCTTTGTGACAATGATCTGTGACATACACTTAATTTCGCTAACTCCTAAATTATGCCGGCTTTCTTCAGCTTATTTAGCTTGGAAGGTCCAAACCCAATATATTTGAGGTAGATATGCTCATTGTCATAGCCCACTGGTCGGCACACCCATTTTGTCCTTATGGGCGTTTCTGTCATTTTGTGTTGCGCCTGAGCTACAACGAGCTCTCCGTAAACAGGGTCTTTAACCGGAGTAAAAATCCCCCTTTCCAGCCAGTTGGCATCTTTCATAGTCTCCTCAGGAGAACAGACCGGTGCCACCACTGGGGTAATGGGAGCTAAACGGCCCTTCTTGGCATATTCTACAGACATGTTTACCAGTTCCTGATTAGTGTATTTGCGTGTCTCGGCAAAGATTAGCGATGCCCATTTCAATTGCTGCTCCTTTTCCGTAAAAGTTGCATTGGTCGTCCAACTCGCAGCGCCCCACTCATCCCATTTCCCTATCATGTCGGCAAACGCTTTCCACATCTCCAACCTTATGCCTCCCAGAAAAACAGCGCCATCCTTGGTTGGCGCAAAGCAGTATAGCCAAGCCGCCGTAGTCAGACTGCCAAAGCGCTCGGAGATAGCTCCACACCCCTGATACCACGACGTAGCATAGTCATCAAAAGAGGCGTAAGCCTCAGCCGTGGCGACATCCAGTGCCTGTCCTTCTCCGGTCATTCCTCTCCAGTACAAAGCTGCCAGGATACCAACAGCCATAAATGTTCCCGCTTGGACCCATCCTATCCAGGGGCCAGCCTTAGTGGGAACTGCCCAGGGACATTCATCGTAACTCTTGCCCTCGGGTATAACCTCTCCCGTGGTATACTGTACCGCTGATCTGGCCTGGGTTATATTATCGTAGTCTGGCATCCGGCTCCGGCTCATGGACCCGAACTGCCCATAGCCCGTTATAGAAGCGAATATCAGCCTGGGATTAATCTCCCCTAATTGCTCATAGCCAATACCCCAATCATCCATGACTCCGGGTCTATAGGTCTCTATAAGCACATCGGCCTGGCCTACCAGACCCTTGAGTATCTCCCTGCCTTCCGGCTTTTTCAGGTCCAGGCTAATATGAAACTTGTTTCTGCCCTCACTCAAATAGTTAAGACCTTCACCCTTGTACAGCATGCCGTAAGGGGTGCAGGTTCTGATGAAATCACCCTCTGGAGGTTCTATCCTCAAGACCTCAGCGCCAAATTCGGCCAAGAGCGAAGAGCAATAGCACCCAGCGAAGCTCTTATAGCTCAAGTCCAACACGGTTATATCATCCAGAGCCTCGGGCTTGGTATGCGCAATCCTAGGATTATCCCTCTCCCTTACCCAATCTGGCCAGGTCTGTTCCTTCTCCATTGCCTTTACTCCTTCCCTTCACGGTCTCTGGCAAGAATAAGCCCAGCTTTACCATCCCAGCCAGGTGGTGGCCGGCGTCCGTCCATGTCTGCCCATTTGCCCAGAGCACCACAATCATACAAATGCTTAATCTCGTCTTCACTCTTGCCCAAAAGATGTACCATCATATATTCATTGTCGAAGCCTACCGGTCTCACTGACCATTTTACCTTCGGTGGGGTCTTGGACATCATCACTGGAAATTCATATT
>Ga0315288_10001793_pt1 | contig 27826 bp, 54 predicted proteins | sample YL17G11_20_MG_FD_203454 | JGI IMG/M metagenome (GOLD analysis project Ga0315288, IMG submission 203454) | Sediment microbial communities from Yellowstone Lake, YNP, Wyoming, USA - YL17G11_20 | ecosystem: Environmental > Aquatic > Freshwater > Lake > Sediment | place: USA: Wyoming | collected... | reverse complement strand
AGTTTTCCCAAGGCTGATGCGTTCTTATTCATAGGAATAACCTATCACGAAAGCGGATAGGTGTCAACAAGTTATTTCAAGTCTCTGTTCGCTTTCATCCCCCGAATAAATTCGGGGGTCTTCCCGCTCACGATTCATAAATACAAAAATCGGAGGCGGCAAATGAGCAAGCCTGGCGTCGTGATGAAGGTCAACAGCCCGAAGGGGATCAAGGCCCTGCGGAAGACGCTTGGGCTGACGCAGACGGAGATGGCTAAGTATCTTGGAACGAGCTATGTGAGCGTAAACCGCTGGGAACGGGGCTGGTTCCGGCCGTCGCAGCTGGCAAGGGCGGCTCTTCAGAGACTGGCGGAAAGCCACTGAGTGCCATGAACGCCAGGAAATACAAGGTGCCGGGTTCGTATGCCACGAGGAACCTGCCCGGATGCCACGGCCGGAAGCCGGGAAGCCCCGCCAGCCTGGTGTGCTCCCTGTCGGCGGCCGGGCTGCTGTTCCCAATCGTCAGAACCGTCTGGATCGGCTTCGACGTCCAGATGATGCCGCTGATGATAGTCGGCTCCATGGCGGTGGCCGTACTCCTGACCTTCGCCCTCTGCCTGAAAAGATGACGTCCGATTTTGCTTGCAATTCACTTACGGATGTGATATGCTGATCCCGTCTTGAAAATCGGAAACCATAACAATCAAAGGAGCAAGGCCATGAGGAAGACCAGCAGGGGCAAGATGAGCGACCGCAAGTTCTACAAGACCGTGATCACCGTCGAGGTCCTGAGCGAGGAGCCGGTTGCCTTCGGGGACCTCGGGGGCCTCCATTGCGCCATCACGGAGGGCGGGTGTTCCGGCGACTACACGGAAGGGAAGACGAAGACCCTTTCGGCGAAACAGGCCGTCAGGGAGCTTCTGAAACAGGGCAGCGACCCCTCGTTCTTCCGGCTGACGGAGACGGGCGCCGACGCCGAATAGAGGCGACAGCAAAACCGATACGCAAACGGAGGGATTCGACATGACCGTAAAAGGAAGCTATGCTGACGGCAAATGCCCGGACTGCGGAAGGACCATACCAGCCAAGGCCGTGGAGGGGAGCGAATGCTCCAACTGCGGGCATGTGTTCTGGCTGATCGGCGACAACTATGACGAGGCCGAACAGACCCGCAGGGACGAGAAGAACGGCCTCTATGGCGAACACGTCGATGTCGCCAACTGACCGATTGGGCTTGACTTTCACTTACGGCCGTGATATAGTGACGCCGTGAAAATCAAGAAAGGCTAGGTGCACAATGAGCATGGGCAATTCAGCCAACTACGCCGATGTCGTCGAGGAGTCCACGGTCGAGGAATACTGCCGAGAGGAGTTGCAGGCCCTCAAGGACGCAGTGGCCGCGGCCGACGGCGACTGGGAGGACTTCGCCCGCGAGGCCATGTATGAGGAGATCAAAAACAAGAAGGCGAAAAAGCTCTACGGGAAGCTGTGCGACAGGTTCCAGGAGAGGACCGGCCTCGTGCTGATGCTGAACGACCACAGCGAACAGGACGCCGACAGTCGCGACGACGTAACGGGGGTCTTCTGGTCCGTGGACAACGTATGGGTCATGACGCCATACGGCGAACGAATGAAGGACAAGATCGAGCGCAAGTGGTATGTGGAGTTCGGCTGACCGATTGGTGTTGACTTTCACTTGCGGACCTGCTATAGTGGCGTCGTTTTGAAAATAGGAAACCGGAGGCACAACATGAAGACTGTGACGGTCATAGCGAAACAGGTATCCAAGAAGCTCGATAGCAACGAGGACCGCGGCGTCGCGGGTGAATACCCAGTGAGACTCGACGACGGGGTTTCGGACGAGGAGCTGGCGGGAGTCGCCTTGGACGTCTTCCACGACAACATCGCGGTGGCCAACCTTGACGACTTCGAGTTCAGCGTCGTGGACGCGAAGGGCAAGGAGATCGCGGAGCCGGACGGTTACGAGAGCTACTCCGGCACGGGCCGAGGCGTTCTGGTACTCTGACCACCACTGTTTCAATCCACGCCCAACGGGGGCGACGCAACCAACAATCCCCATTATACAACTGAATGACCAATTCATACACTGAATGGCATGACGTATGACTGACCCGAACGAGATCAAGAGGCGCGCCAGCCTCAACCGTGCGCTGAGCAAGGTGAAGCTGATGTCCCGCGACAGGCGGACGATCATCTATATCGTCAAGCACGGCAAGTGGGCATACCGCCTGACCGACAAACTTCCAAGGAAACAGACCGACCTCGTGTTCTGGAGCAACAACGGGGAATGAACAATTAGCTTGACTTTCACTCACGACTGTGATACATTGACGCCCGAACAATAGGAAAGGACGGCTCATCATGGCGAAGAAGACCAACGGCAAGGCGGAATCCTGGAAGAAGGTCTCGGACAAGGACGTTCGGCACGAGTGGAGGTGCAACGACGAGAAATGCAAGTTCTACGGCTCTGAAGGGGTCTATGTTGACCCGTCATACTATCAGAAGAACGGCACGCCCATGTGCGAGGGCGACCACGACATGTCTTACATCAGGACCGAAATCCGCAACTGATCCGCAACCGATGCGGAGGGTATCCGCAACCGGAGGACTGAATGAAGACCAAGGCCAAACCCGCATGGGTGTTCATCAACAGGGTCGAGGGGCCCAAGGAGTCCTGCCGTTCCGTCCTGATATGGGCGTGGGGGATCGCGCCGGACGCCATAGGCGGGAATCCCACTCTGACAGTCAACTGCGGAACGCCCGAGGTACTCCGCCAGATCGCCCTCGACTGGCTACAGGAACAGAGGAAGACGGCCCCCAAGCACGGCGGCTACGCCAAGACCTATTACAAGGTCCAGTGGGACAACGGCGACAGCTCCGCAGGCCGCTACGACCTAAAGGCCGAGAACCGAGAGGACTTCTGGCAGAACCTACGCGGGGAGCTTGAGGTCCACGCCGGACGCTTCCGGCCCGAGCACTTCAACGACGGCGACTGGAATGACTTCCTGCGCCGTCTGGACGAGGCCGGAACGGCCGGCCGATGCAGTGGCATACTCGACCGATGCGAGATTTGATTCCCCGGGCGGGGGCGGAGACCAGGCGGAGCGCAAGCCGAAAGGTCCTCTGAAGAGAGGCGATGAAGCCTACCCCGTCAACGCCCGGTTTAACTTGAGACAGGAGGCAATATGGCAATCGGGATACTTGAGAAGTCCATCAGGGACTCGACGTTCAACCTGCTGACTTCGAGGATCGTAGCCCACGTCCTGGACGACTGGGCGCCGGAGCGCAAGGCGGAGTTCATCGAACTCTACCGGCACGGGCGCTGGAACGCGATGCACGACATGCTGAAACAGTACGCTGAGGGCCTGTCCGGCAGGACGGTCAACACCGTCTGCGACATACTGGCGGAAGTGATCGAGGAACAGAACGAGGATAAGGCTTGACTTTGTCACTTTTTTGTGATACGATGATCGCGTCTTGAAAATCGGAAACCATAACGGAGGCCGCAACATGAGCAAGGGCAAAAAGGAAACGATACTGGTGGTATGGGGCGAGGAGGCGTCACGAGCAGCCGAGGACATCCACAACTGCGGCGGCGGCATCAAGGAGATGGTTGACGCTCTCAAGGACCGCGGCCTTGAGCCGAACAACGTCAGGCCGAGCACATACGAGTTCAAGACCCGAGGTGAGGTCAACGCCTTCACGCAGGGGGTCGGCGACGCCGGGGACGAGGACGGGGCGCAGGCTTACACCATCTACGGCAAGAAGGAGATCAAGCGTTACAACGACAGGCTCGCCAAAATCGAGAAGGCGTGGAAGGACGATCTTGTCAGCAGGTCCGACCAAAGGCGGTATGCCAAGGACGAGGAGGAGACCGAACTCCGAGCCGCCGCGGCAGCGAGGAAGGAAGTCGAGTAATCATGGAACCCTATGACATGAGCAACGGTCAGCTGAACGACAAAATTGCAGTGATTTGCGGGTGGGAATCCGGCAAGAACAAGGATGTGCTCTTCGGGACGGTCGCGCCTCGCACCGGACGTCCGGGAAACCAGATGTTCGTGAAGACCGCTTGGCGCAGGCCGGGCGGACCGTGGGAGTTTTCGGCCCCAAACTACGCCGACGACCTGAACGCCATGCACGGGGCGGAGGGCAAGCTGTTCGACGATCCCGACATCCGGGACAAATACGTGGAGAGGCTGATGGCCGTCACCGGGCTGGATCAGGCGGACATCTGGCACGCCACGGCCAGACAGAGAGCCGAGGCGTTTCTGATGGCAATGAGGTCCGGAGGATAAAAGCGTGAATCCCGACAAGATGAGCAACGGCAGGCTGAACATGGCGGTCGGCGAACTGGTGGGCTGGAAGCGTTCGCCTACCGAAACGGCTGAATGCAGTGTCCCCGTCATGATCGACGGGGAGGACGCTTACGTCAACTGGGAGCTTCCCGACTATGCGGGGGACCTGAACGCGACATATCGGATTCTCCCGTCCATGACAACGCAACAGATGTTGAGATATAGGAACGTCCTGATAGGGATGTGCGAGGGCATGCAGTTGCGATCTTGGACGGCTATAGACGCCAGCGTCCGGCAGAGGGCCGAGGCGGTCATGATGGCAATGAGAGGAAAACGATCATGAGGCGAAAAACCATTACAGTGACGCCGTGGGGCGAGAAATATGACGAGGTGTTCGGGTTTGAGATATCGGCGGATTTCGGCGAAGGCTACGAACCCGGCCGAATCCTGGTCGAAAAACGGAATTCCATCGGAACCACGCCCGTGAAAAAACGTCATGCCGTCAGCATAATTTGCGAGGATCTGCCAACGATTCTTAGGGCCTCGACGCTTGACGTTCTCCGCAAGGCCCTCTTCAAGGCCGCGAAGCTGGCCAAGAGGCTTGAAGGCTGATGGGGCTTTCACTTTCGTACTTGACTTCCTGATGGAAACGTGATACGATGATCGCGTTTTGAAAATAGGAAACCGACTTCGTACAGGAGAATGACATATGGGCAAGCCGATGAAAAAAAGCGGTAAATGGATCGCGGGGGAACTGGGCAAGTCGCTGGGCCTCGCCACCAACGAGAAGGACGTCGAGCACGCATACTGGCACGCCTTCGAGTCATACTATCCCTCCTGCATCGCCTCGCCCCTCAAGACCGACGGCATACTGGAGAGCGGCGACCTCACCGCCCTCATGGAGTTCAAGTACAACCTCAACTTCAAGAGCAAGCTGGACGTCGCCACCGTCGTCATACAGGCCCTCTTCTACCTCAAGAGGATGGAGAGGCAGGGCAAGCCCATCCCGAAGTCGGTCTTCGTCGGCGACAAGAACGAGTGCTTCTGCGTCAACGTCGTGCCGCCGGTCGCCAAGTACCTCGTGACCGACGGGATCGACTGGTCAGGCGCCGCCTCGAAGGCGGCGGAGAACTACCCCGCGGTGGTGAAGCAGATCGCCGAGGACAACGAGATCGCCCCGTTCGTCTACGACATCGACCCGAAGCTGGACTTCGACGAGGTCGTCGAGAAGATGCGGGCCTTCCAGAAGGGCGAGGGCTACGCCATAACCATCACCAAGGACAACATCGTGGAGATATTCCGGTATTTCAGCCGCAACGTGGTGAAGGATTCCCGATACGACGCTAACACGCTGTTCGACGACCACAACAGCGACATGGCCGCGAAGCTGGCCTCGATCTTCACGACCTGCCTGACCGACCGCGACTCCGCCTACATCCACCCCAAGAAGAGGAACGTGCTGGTGGTGCGGGGGGAGGAGATCAAGGTCAACGGCAACCTGTTCAAGGGGTTCTTCGGCCACTTCCGGCAGACGTACACGTCCAGTGAGTTGGAGACCATCGTGGCCAACAAGGACCGCATCCTGTCAGAGATGTACCGCAGGCGCACCGGGGCGTTCTTCACGCCGACATTGTGGGTACAAGAAGCCCATAAGATGCTGTCCGAATCGCTGGGGGCTGGGTGGCGGGACGAGTACGTGGTTTGGGACTGCTGCTGCGGTACCGCCAACCTGACGCGCGACGCCAAGTTTTCGGAGCTGTACCTCTCGACGCTGGAGCAGGGCGACATCGACTCCATCGGGGACATGGGGTTCAACCGCGAGGCGAAGGCCGTGTTCAAGTACGACTTCCTGGGCGAGACCGGCCTCGACGGCGTGCCGGAGGCACTGAGGGAGGCGTTCAAGGGCGGCAAGAAGGTGCTGTTCCTGATCAACCCGCCCTACGGGACGGCGAACGAGTTGGGAGCCATCGCCACGCACGGCAAACACAAGGGCGGCATCGCACAGAACAAGATCAACGAAGTGATGAAGACCGATGGTATGGGGAAGTCCTGTCAGCAACTCTATGCTCAGTTCCTCTATCGCATTGCTAAATTACAAGAACAACACCCATTGTTAGCGGTCGGAATTTTCTGTCCGCCCCTCTTGATGAGTGGGTCTTCAATCACTGATGTCAGAACCTTGTGGTATGCCAATTTCAAGTTCAATGGCGGGATGCTTTTCCAAGCCAGCAATTTTGCCGATGTCTCTGAAAATTGGGGAATATCGTTTACCGTTTGGAGTCCGGGAAAGCAGAAGGATGATCCTATTTTGACCGTATGTGAACTCGACACCGACAATTTCAAGATCAAACATTCGGGATCAAAGATGGCTTGTCCTGCGAATGGCAACGGAGCATCGCAATGGGTTAGAGAAGGGGCCTTGATCGGAGAAGGTGAAGACGCACCTCAATTGGGAAGTTCCGTAACAGTGAAGAACGACGGTAGGGGTAAGTTGGTTAGGGATTCGTTAGCCTATATGACGAACGTTTCAAATAACGTCTACAAGAACGGAGATGGAGTCTTCTTGACTTCTTCATGTTCTTCAATGGCCAACGGCCTATCGGTTCTTCCCGCCAACTTCCGCCGCTGCATCGCCCTCTTTCTCGCCCGCAAGTCGATCAAGCCGGACTGGATCAACTGCAAGGACGAGTACCTCGTCCCCCACGCCGCCGATCCGGCCTCGGCACTGAATGCGGAGTACGAGCAGTGGGTTAACGACGCCATAGTTTACGCCCTCTGTAACACGTCCAGCCAGCAGTCTTCCCTCCGCGGCATCCAGTACAAGGGCAAGTCATGGGACATCAAAAACAGCTTCTTCTTCATGCCCGTGGCGGAGATGAAGGCCCTTGCCGACAAGGCGGGGTTCACGGAGATGTACCAGGACGCGAAGGCCGGCGGCGACAGCTACGTCCAGAAGCTGTTGGAGTCCGTCAAGCTGTCCGACGACGCCAAGGCCGTCCTCGAAGCCGCAAGGGAGCTTGTCAGGAAGTCCATGGCGATCCGCGAGGAGTGGCACGGGTCGCACCCCGAGCACCACTTGCAGGCGTTCGACGCCGGATGGGCCCAGTTGAAGCCGCTGATGAAGCAGCATTTCAAGGTTGACTACGAGGCGTTCATTGCGCTATACAAGACATTTGAGAATCGAGTGAGAGAAGGCGTTGTGAAGTTCGGCTTCCTGAAATAAATCAAAAGAAAATTGAAATGAACCCTTCTGAGGAGCAAAAGAAAGCCATTCTTGAACATATTCGTTACGAGATCGAATATGTTTTATCAATCCCCGTTTATGACTTGCAAAATAAATCACTTGAGGAATCTGTGTTTTTAGCCTATTTGGTTCATGTTCGTAATCTAGTTGGGTTCTTCGAGAAAACCCAACGTCAGCAGGACGACGTACTCTGCTCCGATTTCGACTTTCCTTCCATTCGCCTAGACATCAGCCAAGACAATCGCAAGAGATTTGGAAAGGACATTATGCATTTGACATATGACCGGCTTCGCCATACAAGAGAAACTAAACCATGGCCTTTGAATATATTGGATCGGGCTCTCCGTTCTACGGCTCTTGATTTCGTTCGTCATATCGTCAATTCTGGGTTACAATTTGCAAGCCAAGATGAGATAAGACATTGGGTTTCACTCAATAACTCATTACAACCACAAGGAGGCCCGTTATGACCGAACCCTTCACCCTCCCTACCATCAGCGTCAAGAACCTCGCCTCGCTCGCCATGCAGGGCCATTGCCCTCGGTGCTTCTGGATCAAGTCCCGTTTGGGCTTCAAGGCCCCGTGGAGCATCTTCCCGACCATATTCAACAGCATCGACGGGTTTTCCAAGCAGGTCACCGGCGTCCACCTCGCGGAACGCCATGCGGCTCCCCAGTGGATCTTGAAGTTCGGCGCCGTCACCGACCGGATCAAGGTCCCCCACTGGTCGAAGTTCAGCTTCCAGGACCCCGCCTCTGGCATCGCGCTGCGCGGGGAGCCGGACGAGATGTTCCACAGGCCGGACGGGACGCTGGCCATACTGGACTACAAGACCTCCCGCTTCACCGAGGCGGCGGACAGGCTCTCCCTCCTCTACCGTGCCCAGCTTGGCGGCTACCGCTGGATCGCAAGGAACCTGGGTATGGGCGAGACCAGCCTCACCGGGCTCATCTATTTTGATCCAGACACCAAGGCCACTGGGGACAGCCTCACCGAAGCCGGGTTCAGGATGGGGTTCACGGCCATCATCCGCAGGGTCGAGACGGACCTCGGCGAGATAGGCCGCTTCCTCCTGGAGGCCAAACGGATCGTCGGGCTGCCCAAGCCGCCGGACGGAACCGCTGGCTGCAAGGACTGCGTCGTCGTTGACCAGCTTAGGGCTCTCGAAATGGCTTGACTTATCACTTACGATATGGTATGCTGGCCCCTGTTGAAAATCAAGAACCAATAGGAGGCCGCAACATGACGACAGCCGCGCAGCCCCCCGTCCGTGCCGACACTGAATGCGTGCCCGCATAAGTGAAACAACGGGCTTGACTTTACCGGCGGCTTGTGATACATTGATCCTGTTTTGAAAATGGGAAAGAAATTATGAAAAGGAAAAACGAATTCACGAAGGCTGAGATGGCCTGGTTCAGAGCAAATCTTGTGGTGTTGCCCAAACGAGTCAGAGTCAACTTCTCGCGATTCCACTTCACGAAGGCCGAACTCGACAAGTTCCACAAGATGATTGACGCCTGGACTAGCCCCGACGCCGACAAGGAACTCAAACAGGTGTACAAAGAGGACAGAGAGGAGCTTTACACCGTCCTCCGCTTCCTGCGCGAAGGAAAGCTGAACGCCGCCGTCGCCACCGTCAATCAACTGGACTCCATCATCAGAGACCAGATACCCAAGACGATTTACGACAAGCTGTACCCCGACGAAGGGAGCGTGGACGGACGCTTCATCCATAACTGGCGGATCACCCTTCGTGACGGGGAAGAAATCGAAACCCACATGTCTCTCCAAGGGATAGAGGCCCAATACGGAGACAAACTGGAAAAACTGGAAAAGATGCGATGGGTGACAACATGAGTTCACGACAGACGCTCGTTGACGCCGCAAGGGAGGCCGGATGGTCCTCCCACAGGGCCCTCGAGGTCGCCTGCAAGTACATCGACGGCCAGTGCGCCGACGAGGCGTTCTCCCAGTTCGTCCAAAGGGAGCAGGAGGACGACTTCGACTCCGCCGAGGAGTCCGACGTCGACCGCGACGAGCCCCGCAGCGTCAACTGCTACTTCTGCGGCCAACACGTCGACAAGAGGGACTGCATACCAGTCGACGACTTCAACGGCAACGACGGCGGAAGCCAGTGCCACGAATGCAGCACGGCCCTCCTCGACATCATCAACGAGGTCGTCGACATCGCCAGAAGGGACCCGGCTCCTGCGGGAGTCTCCCGAGCCTCCGTCGAGGGTGTCATCAGGACGACGGTAAAGGCGGCGCTGCCCAAGGAGTTCCAGAAGGCCGTCGAGGCGGTTGTCAGGGAGGTCATGAAGGAGATCAGGCCGGAATGAGCGAGGAACCGAAAAAGCCTGTACCTTGGAGCACAGGGAAGACCAATCCCCTTGAGACGACGGCCATGGCCGCTATGACCGCTATGACCGCTATGACCATCGGCGGCGGCTGGTTCGACGAGCCGAGGCCGAGGTTCTCCGCCCCGCAGGCGAGGACAGGCTGCTGCAAGGCCAAGAGGAAAGCCAGAAGGGCCCAGAGGGCCGCAAGGAAGGCCACGAGAAGGAACCGGAAATAACGCTTTTGAGGAACAGGTTTATGAAAACAGACGAAGACATGATTTTGGAGATAGAGGCAGGCTTGAGAGGCATTCGGGACGCAGAAAAGCACGTATGGGAAAAGTATGACTGCACCGGAGACAACAGGTTTATGACGGTGCTCCACCATTTGAGCCAGGCTCGGAGGCATTTTTCACTTGCTAAAGAGTTGATTGACAACCACCAACAGGAGAAGGGGAAATGAACGGAACGAGCGGAACGACCGACGCCGAGACCTCCAAGCTGGTCCAGGCAAGGATCGCAGTGGATGAGACATGGGCCGAACTCCAGGCGGCGGAGGCGGTCGTAGCCGAGGCACAGCCCGGATGGGACAGGGCCGAGAAGGCCATCAGGAGCCAACCCGAGTGGGAAGCCCTGAAGAAGGCCAACCACGAGGTTGACCAGAGGATCAGGGAACTCATGCACGGCCCCCAGTGGGAGCCGTTCATGAACGCCAAGAAGGGGTGGAACGGCCTCGTCAAGAGAAAGGGCGCCCAGGAACTCATGCACGGCCCGAGATGGGACGCCGTCAAACAGGCCAAGTCCGAACTGAGGGAGACCGAAAGGAACCTCATGCTGACGCCGGAATGGCTGGCCTTCAAGGCGTCGAAGTCCGAAGCCGAGGGCAGGCTCGCGGCTGCCCAGCGCGCGTTCAGGAAGGCCGACTCCAAATGGACCCAGACCGCCGAGTCGCTGACGCCTGACGAGTGGCGCGACGCGGTGGACCGCATCAGGGGCCTGAAGCTCCGCATCCAGGTCGCCAACATCGTCTGGTGGGACTACTTCGGGAACCGCATCACCACCAAGTCGTGGCCCCACCTCGACGGGTACAGGGAAGCCTGGTTCAAGAACCGCGGGGCCGACCCGTCCGACGTCATGGGCGCCCTGTGGGCCCTCGGATACCCGAAGCGACTGGTGGAGAGGCGCTGCAAGATCGAAAGCTACGAACCCGTCGAGACCGAGGAGCCGACTTTGGCCGAGGCGCTGGCGTCATGAAGAAGTTCTACGAACAGACGAGGCTTGAGGTCGCAGTGGACCTGCTGCGCGGCCGAATGCCCGACGGGACCAGGATCGCCCCGGAGACCGCAAAGGACGGCTTGGCCAGGGTCATACCCATGCTCAAGGACGACCTGAAGGGCGACCTGACGGTGCTTGAGGCCCTCAGGATGGACGACAAGGCGAGGGGCCTGACCAGTTCCGAGTGGGCCGACAGCTGCGACCGAATGGCCGACGTCATCGCCAAGGGCGAGAAAATGGTCGGGAGGACGCTGTGAGGAAGACCGGATGGTTTCAATCCACGTCCCATTAGCGGGACGACATTACCGATTCCATTATACAATGAGGAGGTCCAGTGGAAACCACGCCTGACAATGCCCATGAGACCTGCGACGGGCCCGTCGTCACCAAGGCAGGCACCAGGATCGCCAGATGGCACAACCTGGTCGGCAAGAGGATCGGCGACCGCATCTACGTCCACCGCCTCTACGCCCCCCTCGTGATCCCCGCGGAGGCCCTCAGACGGGCCCAGGAGGCGCTCGGACGCCTCCACCCTGGTCACCAGTACGCCTGCGTGATGTACTCCCTGGCGACCGGCGCGGTCAGGTTCGACGAGGCGCCCGACTTCGACTCAGCCCGGGAGCCGCGGGTGGGACGCCATGTCACTGTTTTCAGGGGAGGGGCTACCAAGGCCGGAACCAGCGACAACATCTGGCACCATAAATTTTGTTGGGTACTGGATTCCTATCCCGGATTCGATGTCGAGGCCAGCAGGCAGTGGAGCAGGAAGTGGACCGCCCGGCTGCCCGAGCCCGCCCTGGGCACCAAAGCGGCCTGGGAGGAGCAGCTCTGGCGGGCCGGACTCTGATGAGCCAACCAGCTCTGAAGCTCCGCATCGGCGTCCGGCGGGCCTCTCCACTGTTCCGAAAGTCTGTTTCAGGCGACTCTTTTTGCTTGCAAATCACTTACAGATGTGATACGATGATCCCGTCTTGAAAATAGGAAACCCATAACAACGGAGGTACTTTATTTATCTCCAGATAACAACTCGATGCCAGATGAAATGCCCCCATTGCTGCATGGCGGCGACCGCCAAGGGCGAGGACATGTCGGAGGAGGTTTTCCAGAGGGCCGTGGACCTCTGCGCCGAACATGACGACTCAATCCAGATCGGCGGCGGCGAGCCGACCATCCACCCGAAGTTCTGGCAGTTCCTCGGATACGCCATAGGCCATTGCGACAGCGACGGAAGGATATGGATGGCCACCAACGGCGGCGTCACGGGCACCGCCCTCGCCCTCGCCAAGATGGCCAGATGCGGCGTCATCGCCGTCGCCCTCTCGCAGGACCGCTGGCACGATCCGATTGACCTTCGGGTCGTCGATGCGTTCAAGAGGGAACCGAGATCGTTCGGGGCACTGGAAGTGGACGACCGCCGCGAGATCAGGAACGTGGGTGAGACCTATAACGGAGCCTGCAAGAACCCCATCAGGGCCGGACGCTGGAAGGGCGAGGGGGAGACGACTTGTATTTGTGAAGAAAAATTTATCAAGCCAGACGGGGTGATCAAACAGTGCGGTTGTTCGCGTTCCCCAATAATTGGCCATGTCAACACGGGGTTCAAGGCATTACGAAACAAGGATGGTGAGACGGCTTGTTATCGGAAAATGAAACAAATCAAAGCGGCCTGAAAGTAATTGTCGCTCTCAACCCTATAGCTTAGTGTTTAGTTTCGCCTCTCAGTTGCTATGGAACGCAGCTGACTAGGGGCGGAATTTGCTTGATATAGCATCCATTTTTATCCCTTGGCATCAGTCGGCGTTTATCATCGCTGCTCCAAACCTGAACGACATGGGGTTGTTGGGATCTTCTGATTAATGCCTCACTGATTTTCCGTTTTGTTTCTTCAGAGGGGTGTTTGCCCTTGCCTTGACCCTGTCTCACTTCACTCAGGCGCCGCCTGTGTTCTTCCGATAGTTTTAGACCAGTTCGGCCTTCGCTAATGTGACGTTTCCACTCCTCTGTAAATTTCCTTCCAATACTGACATCGCTCATGTGTTTTCTAGTCTCTTCCGAATGCCTGTACCAAGCTCGACCCGCCACCTGCCTTTTCTTTATCTCTTCGGGGATGTGTTTCCCGTAGTTGGGATTTTTGGCCCCCACTTTTGACAAACCGATCTTCCTTCGCGTCTCTTCTGACTGTTGGTGGCAGTCCCCTCCGGACTGGATGTTATATCCAACGTTTTTATCTTGGGAATGGTATTCCCTTATTAGTCTGATTTCCTCTTCATTTAACTTTTCTGGCGGACACTCCAAAATAATATCGAATCTAAAGTTCCCTTCTGGATACGCATTCCAGTCGGCTTGGAAACGGTAATTCCAATGCTTATTCTTTCGGGCGTATTTCCTATGCCCTATCCAGCGCTGAAATATGTTTGTGGATTGTCCTATCAACATTTTAAGGTTGGCGGTATTTGTGATTTTGTATATTCCGCACTTCTTGTCTTTCATATTCCATCCTCCATTTTTTCCAAAAGCTTCTTTAGGAAAATCTTGAACGCCCCCGACAGGTTGATGGCATATTTTTCACGGAGCTTTTTTATGACAGCGTACTCTTCTGCATTAACGCTGATATTGAACTGGGTTTTGTTCTTCCTGAATTCGGTTTTCATATGTAGTTATTCTACATAAGAACAGCAAAACCCTTTTGTTTGGAGAAAATAAACAGAGAAATATTATCCAGAGGATTCTGGCCTTTTCCGCCCTTCACTTTTTGCTTGCAATTCACTTGCGACTGTGATACTATGGCGTCGTTGAAAATAAGAAAGGAACCATGCCATGTCAGCACAGACACAGATACGTTTGAGCGGCTGCCGCTGCGGCAGGGTCTTCATGCACCTTTCGGCCATCGTCCGAGACCACAGGTTCCTGTGGCATTGGAGGGGCATATCTAGGGAGTTCCGGCTTGTGTAGCGATTGGGCTTGACTTCCGAAGGATCATATGATATATTGGCGTCGTTGAAAATAGGAAAGGATCAGGCTATGGCAAACGTCATCAAGAGCGAGATCAGGAGAATCCTCAAGGAAGTCGTCGAGGCGACGGAAACCCACCGTCAGGTCGTCAGCAACAACCTCCACCTGAAAGCCCGTATCGGCAAAGGCACCTTGGAGGACATGGAACTGGGAATGTCAATTTCCATCTCCAAGCTGGTCAACGTCTTGAAATCCCTCAAATCCCTGAAATGACATGAGACCCGAGATTGACAAGGCGCTGAGGAACATCCTCGACACGATGACCGGAACCGACGGCGGCATCAGGTTCGTCAACCTCAAGTGCTTCCTTGAGGAGTTCGACAAGAAGGCGGTCGGCGGCGACAACGCCGCAAGGCAGGTCATCAACGTCCCGATATATTTCAGCAATTTGATAGACATAGCCAACAGGGAAGGGGAGGCGAGACATGAGCAACCTTGAGGAACTCCGCACGGCGTACCGCGAGGCCAGTGGAAGATACGAGACCATCCGCGACGAGCGAATGAGGCGCGAACGCGAGGAGCAGGACAAGGTCAGGGAGAAGATCAGAAGCCTCTTCGGGGATAACGAGACCGCCGCAAGCGTCGCCCTTGCCGGCGCCGAAAACGCCTTCCACGCCGAGGAGGACCGCCTGCGCGTCTTGGGGAACTCGACCAAGCTGCCCCACCCCGAGGGGACGGTGCTGGTGGAGTGGAAGGCCGGCCGCTACTACGCCGACAAGACCTTGAGGCCGGCGCGCAAGGCCGTTCTGCAGATTTACCGGGAGGGCGACCCGCTTCCCGCGAACGTCAAGTGGCACCGTCCGCAGGTGGGGGAAATCATCCTGCGCCTGCTCAAGAAGGACGGCACGCCAAGCTCCGCCATTGAGCAGATTCACAGCCGAGGGGACTGGTTCGTGAACGATGCCGGCGGGCGCTACCACTGGCTCAGGGTCGGGGTGGAGCCGAAGCAATGAGGATCAAATACATATCCTGGAACTACGGCAGGGGGCCGTGGGGCACGCTCCACCTGATACGCCTGCGCAACGGCCAGGGGTTGCTCCGGTACACGTCGGAGATGGTGGCGTTGGGGCTTTGCAGGCCGTAGATCAACAAGGGAAAGAAAGGCAAAATCATGGGCAGGAAGGACACGATTGTAATAGACGTTCCGGCACGCAAGGAGCCGTCTGACATGGTGGACGATTACCGGCTGACGCTCAAGTTCACCAACAACAGGATCGTCCAGAGGATCGCCGAAAAGGGCTACGGGAGCGTCATGGATTTCTGCCGCAGGAACCACCTGACCTGCGGCACCGTGTACGACCTTGTTAACATGAAGGTCTCCCCGCTCATAAAATGGGATGATGCAAAGGGCGGGCAGTGGAAGTTGGCAGTCAAGAAGATAGCCGAGATACTGGACGTGCTACCAGAGGACTTGTTTTCCAGCGAACAAATGCAGGGCCTCAAACAGAACGTGATATCGACGACGGTGATCGAGGACAGGCTGATGACCCTGATCGGAGCACCAAGGCCACAGCTGCCGTCTGACGCCTGCGGGGAGAAGATCGTCCACGACCGTCTGGACGAGATCATTAGCGGCCTTGAACCGAGACAGGCAGATGTCCTAAGACGGCGCTTCGGCTGGGATGGCCCCGCCGAGACTCTTAAAGAGGTTGGAAACACCATTGCCCGTCTCGACGACAACCAGCACAAAGGCGACTGTCGCAAACGAAGATACGGAGTGTCTCCAGAGATTACACGGCATATAGAAGCCAAAGCATTAAAATGTCTCCGCCACCCGTCAAGGCTCAAAATTCTGGAGGAGCTTCTTGAGTCGTATGAGGACGCCGACCAAGGCCGCGAGGTCGGGGTTCCCGCAGGCGGATGGCCGCACGAATATGAAGCGTAGAAGCTCCGCCCACTGAATGGCGCCCGCGCGAGGCCGCTTTAAGGCTTGACTTACCACTTACAATGTGATACGATGATCCCACTTTGAAAATCGGAAACCGTTAGGAGACCAAACATGAAGAACGCGGTAATCGAGAAGGCCGACAACCAGCTGTACGTCACCCTGCACCCGACGCCCGAGAAGGCCGTCGACCACGCCGTGAAGCTCGCCCTGGAGAACACCGGCTGCAACGAGGGCGAGATCAGGGACGACATCAGCCAATCGTCCGGCTGCGAGGATGGCAGCTACGGCGTGTACGTCTGCGAGGCCACCGAGATCACGGACTGACCACGCCCACTGAATGACGCCCGCACATGCGTAACGATTTTGCTTGCAATTCACTTGCGGATGTGATATGATGATCCCGTCTTGAAAATCGGAAACCAAGGAGGCCGAAACATGAAGCGCCAGAAACAGCCGAAACAGCCGAAACAGCCGGTCATCAGGGCCGAGTGCCACAGCGACGACTACAACGTTAATGTCGAGTTCGACGCCGAACGCTGGTTCAGGAGCGCGACCCGCAAGGACGTGCTGGCCCTCGCCCAGTGCGGCTGGAGGGGCGACTATCCCGCCGACGCCGTTGCGGAGTCCGAGACCGAAAGGAACGGGGACGTGGCCTTCATGTTCAAGTACGTCAACGCCATCCAGAACGACCCGACGAAAAAGGACTGCTGCGGCTTCGAGTGCTCCGTCGACCCCGACGACGCCAAAAAGTGGCTCAGGAAGAACCGCCCCGAGGTCGCCAAGCTGGCGGTGCTGATCGAGGACGACCCCGCCGCCTACGACGCGAGGACGGGGACATTCGCCCCCGGCTCCGACAGCCGCATCTGCCTGCTGCCATCGTCGCGCGGGGTGGACTCGTTCAAGGTGTACGCCGACGACGGCAAGACCAAAATCCTCGGATACGCCCGCGGCATGGGGAACGCCAAGAAGCTCCTCAAAGCCGCCGACAGGAAGGGGAGCCATGACTGACAGGGAAATCAACGAGAGGGTGGCCGAACTGGCCGGATGGAGGCACGGCCCCTGCGACTGCGGCTTCGATTACTGCCCAAAGAACGAACGCTGGCAGGACCTCAAGGGCCAGTGGCACGACGAACTGCCGGACTTCGTCAACGACCTGAACGCCATGCACGGTGCGGAGGAGTCCCTCGTCGAGGTCCAGAAGCGCCGTTACGGCAACATCCTGCTGGATATCGTGAAGCCGGACGAGTATTACGGGGAGTATGACCTTTTACACGCCACGGCCAAACAGAGGGCCGCGGCATTCGTCAAAATGGCATAGAGGAGGCAAAACCGATGAGCAAGCCGAAACCGGTAACGCGCGGGTCGAAAATGGACTTCATGCTCCAAGGCCACGGAACCCAGTGGACGGAGTGCGAGCACTTCTGCGACAACTGCGGTCGAGTCTGGAGGACCAAGGACCTCAAACACACCTTCCCCGACATACCCGACATGACCGAGCGACTGGAGCCTGGCAACGAGATCCCGTCCGGCGAGTGCCCCCACTGCGGCGCCCTCACCTACGTTGACCGAACGAAGGCCGTCGTCTCGACGCGCCTCCGCGACGTGATGAGGGGCGACGGCAAGGGCAGGGGGCAGAAGATCGAACTCCACATCACCATGGAGGGCGTAGCCATCAAGGCCGAAAGGTACGGGGACTACTGCTCCACCAAGGGCAGTGGCACGCCGGCCCTGCTCGAGCTCGCGGACGGGGAGCTTCGGCTGGCCGTCTGGAGCGACATCAACAAGGAGGACACCACCCACATCATCGGGCTGGAGGAAGCCAAGGAGAAGCACAGGGTCGAGGACAAGTAGCCGATTGGACTTGACTTTCACTTCCCGTTGTGGTACGATCACGCCGTCTTGAAAATCGGAAACCATACAGGAGGCCGAACAATGCAGGCATACAGGGTGATACGGGAGAAACTCGCGGAGGCCGAGGCCGCAAGGACCTCCGCCGAGCATATCGTGGCGGAACTCGCCAAGTCCATCAGGGGACTCAAGACCGCCGACGTGAACCCCAACATGGGAGCCGTCAAGTCCAGTGACGTGTTCCGCAGCGGGAACTGGTCGGCCAGGGCCCACCTCGCCGAGCTGGCCAGCACGGACGAAAACCGCCAGTACGAGCTGGTCGCCCGAGCCGTCGAGGCCGCGACGACCCCCGAGAAGGCACTGGAGGTCGTGGACAAGGCCGTCATGCGCCGAAAGGCCGACTGGGGCGAGAGCGCGTCGCTGGTCCACCTGTCCGAGAAGGCCGCGAAGAGGATCGCCGAGACAACGGGATCGGAGGCTTAGGGACATGGCTACGACATCAGACATGGCCGTCGGAAGCCGGGTTTACAGGCCGTTCGCCCCGCAGAAGCCGGGGATAGTCCTTTCCAACGAACCTGCCTCGAACATGTGTCTCAGGAGGGTCAGGGTGCTTTGGATGGACGCGAAGACGACCGACGAGGAGATGACGCCGCGCGGCTACAACGACTTTGACGCCCTCGTGGACGACCACAGGAAGAAGCTCAGGACGCACGAGGCCAACCTGACCAAACTCCAGGCCATCAGGCTGGCCCACTGAATGACGCGCACAAGGAGGCCGCAGATGACCAACAGACGCGAGATCGAGGAGATGAGCGTCCCTGACGACCTGAAACGCCACCTCCTCATGTTCCAGAGGGAGGTGTCCAAACACGCCAAGGCCATTGACCCCGACAACGAACACGACTGGCGGTCCCTGACACTGGGATGGGCGCTGGCGAAGGGCTTCACACCGGATGCCGCCAGCGAGTTCGCATCGTTCGTCAGATACAACACCGATTTGGCTTGACTTCGTCACTTTTTTGTGATACGATCACGCCGTCTTGAAAATCAAGAACCAACAGGAGGCCGCAACATGAGCGACAGGACGGACAACCTGAAACTGCTGCGCAAGTTCTGCAAGCACGTCAACAGAGCCGACGTCATCGAGGTGGACGGCAACAAGCTGTCATACTGGAAACTGGGGGAGGACAAGGGCGACGCCGACGAGCTTCTCTTCCACGCCGAGTGGAAGGGCGATGGCGACGAGTCCGGCTTGGAGTGGCACATCGACATCCCCGCCAAATCGCTCCACCCCGACTACGCGCCCAAGTTCGACTCCAAGACCGGCAAGTTCACCGTCGCGGACGCAAACGGCGAGGCTACCGTGGTCCAGATGTTCAAGGTGACGCCCATCAGGTTCGGAGGCTGCTGACATGCCGAGGGACATGACAAAGGGGCAGTTCCTCCAAGCCTGCGAGAAGTACGGCTTCAAGCCGTTGGGCTTCCTCGGATATTACGACACAGGGGAGGGGCACTGCGTCAGCGTCCTCAACGCCGGAGACAGGCGCCGCTCCCGCCTCGCCTACCTCATCGTACAGAGGGACCAGTGGCTCAGGAAACAGGCGGGAGACCAACGATGAAGGTCAACAGCGACACCCACAACCACATCCTTACCGGTGACCGCGCCCTCCTTGACCGCCTGATCGAGGAGCGCTACAGGCTCATTGAGGCGTGCAAGAAGGCACTGACATGCCAAGCCTCCATGGACAGCAGCGTCGTCGAGCTTGTCGCCAGAACCGTCCGGTACTGCAAGGAGGACTGACCATGCGCTTCTCCGTCATACCCATGAAGGCCCGCGACTACGGCAAGAGGGTCTATGGCGAGCCAGTCGAGAACTCCGCCGAGTGGAACAGGCAGTTCGGCTCCTCCGCCTCCGTCGCCGACATCATCCCATGCTGGGCCGACAACCGCGGGTTCTTCAGGACCCTGTTCGGCCCAAGGTGCTTCCAGTGGACGGGCAAGTTCAGGTTCGACTGCTGGCTCCTCGACCTGGGTACGGCCCTTGTCATCGTCCTCACCGCCAAGGGCAAGGGCACCTGCTACGAGGTCGTCACCCACAGGGACGGCCTCAAGGTCCGCAAGGACGCCGGAAGGGTCATCGAACTCATGCGCTGGATCGCAAACAGGAAGTCTCAGGACTCTCACTTATTTGCTTGACTTCCTGACCAAAACGTGGTACGATCACGCCGTCTTGAAAATCGGGAACCCACAGGAGGCCGGAACATGAGTAACATGAACAGATATTGGATCAACCAGCCGTCAACGCTCCAGCCCGACCACAAGTACCACGGCAGGCGCGTGCTCGCCGACACATCCGACGAGGACGGCGACTATTGCCGCTGCTGGTTCGCCGACGGACCCGTCGTCAACATGAGGGTCGCCAAGACGAGCCTGTCAAAGGGCTGGCCGCAGGACGCCGCCGCGGCGAGATTCGAGGTCCTGACGGACACGCTGTGCGGCGGGCTGAAGAACGTCTGGACGGGGGACGACGACACGCCCATGACCTTCGCCACGCGTCAGGAGGCCGATACGGAGCTTGACGAGCATGTCGTCGACTCCGCCGCCGCCGCGGCCGAGGGGATGATGGAAGACTCCTGCGACAGGGCCGACTTCCGCATCAGGCCGGCCGGGGCGACGCCGGACGACTGCGCCCACTGCCCCGCCTCCGGCACCGCCAACTGCAACGGCTGCGACGAGAACCCCGGAAACCGATGACTTATTGCTTGACTTCCTAACCGAAACGTGATACATTGATCCCGTTTCAAGAATGGGGAACCACATGGAGACAGAGACACAGCAGAGCGTGAAGACGATCTACGGCGACGACCTCTACGAGCACGTGCCCGCTTGGCGGAACGCCCTCGGCATCCTCAGGGCCGCGGGCCGCGGCATCACAGCCGCATACGTCCACCCCATCTGGTACAAGGACTGGTACACCGGAAACCCGAAGTCCGGCAGGTACTACGTCCACGTGTACTTCCTCGGGGCCGACGGCAGGGAGGTCGCCTACTTCACGCCGTGCGTCCAATACCTCACCGTCTTCGCCACGCCCCGAACCGTCAGCCCCGAATGGCTGGCCAACGCCGAACACCCCGACGGCGGCCCCATCATGGCACTGAATGCGGAGGCGCGCACATGAGCGAGACAAACGAACGCAGCTACACCGACCGCGAAATGCTTGAGTGGTTCGCCACCAAGGACCTAGCCATGCGGAGGTGCGTCCGCGGCCTCCGCGAGCAGGTACGCATCGCCCGCAACATAGTCCGCAGCGGCATGAGCCTCTCCGCCGAGCAGAGACGGGACGTGGCCGACGGGATGAAGGCCGCGCTCGACTCCGCCGAGGACTGCGACCGTTCACCCCTCTACTTCTTCAACAGGGCCAAACACCCACGGAATGGGGCGCGCACATGAGCCGCAGGGGCACAACCCAAGGCTTGATCAAGGCCGGCGACGCCGTCCGCCTCTCCGGCACGACGATCACCGGCTCCGTACACGAGTTCCACTACGGCCTCGCGTCCGTCGAGTGGAACAACCACCCCCACCGATCCAAGTCCTTCGAGTCCCCAGACATGCTCGAACGCATCGAGGCCGCGGCGCCCACGGAATGCGCCCCCGCGAAGGAGGCCGTATGACCCCGGGGCCCTTCAACGACGGCGAGAAGTTCGCGCAGGACCTCAGCTTCATGACCGACGCCGACTGGAAGAGGCTCAACGACGCCAACAGGGAGAGGCTCTCACGGCGCCGCGGCCGGACGGACTCCCGGCGCGGCCCAACGGGGAGGAACACTGAATGTCTTGGTTCACGCTGAGGGACCAGCCCGACCGCCGCAGGCTCAGGGGCGTCTGGCTCCGCTGCGGGTCCAACCCCGACGTCCAAGGGGCCATACGCCGCTCCGGCCTCAAGAGGCTCACCGAAACCGTCGAGTGGGTCGAGGTCAAGGAGGTCCGGCCCGGCCGCAGGGTCCTCCTGGAGGTCTGGTGCATCTCCCTGCTGGACTGCGTCAGGCGGAGGCGCCGCCACAACGTCTTCCACATGGACATGTTGGAGAACCCCGACTGGGTCTGCGAGGGCGACCTCGGAAGGGGCCTTGAAACCGCACAGAAGGAGGAACACGCATGACCACGCCCAAGCTCAGGCACGACAACAGGCTCGAAACCCTCGCCGACAAGACCACGACGGCGTCGCTCCACGAATGCTCCGACTACACCGTCAGGGCCAACGACGAGGCCCAGAGGCACGACGTCGAGCACCCCGGCGAGGCCAAGGCCGCAGGAGTCGCCGCCGGAATCAGGCTCGCCGCCAGTGCCGCCAGAAGGGGATTCGCCGACGAGCCGCGCGACGTCTGGTCCGTCTCCTCCAACGACGCCCTGGGCGTCTCCTCCCATTACCTCGTCGGGACCTTCGCCGAGGTCAGGGACAGGCTCACGAGGCTCGCCGAGGACGACCCGTCATAGCCGCAGCCGACCAACCAAACCCCAGACGGGGGCCGGAGAACAGGAGACTCCGGCCCCCGCGCTTTAACCCCCCAGTGCCACAGCCCCTCCGACGCCCGCCCGAACCCCCTCCGGCGCCGGCCGGGCCGGCGGCACACCGGGACGCCGCCGGACACTGCCGGACACTGCCGCCCAGTCCCAGATCCGCCGGACGGGCTGCCGAATTCCCATGCCACTGCCCACGATGGCCGGAAACCCCAACGAAACCCCATGTGACTCCCTTGGGCTCCGACCACGCAGTGCCGCAGACCGCACTTGCCTCATCGACTCCCAGCGGCCGCCTGGCTCAGGATGGCTTCGTCAGCCGAGACCGTGGCCGTCCGCCGAGAACCCCCCAGACGCCCGAGGCGGGCCGGAGCCGAGGAACCCTCCCCGAGACCCGAACCCGAGGCCGGAAGCCCCGCAGCGGGCAACTGACGGCGTCCTGCCGCCGTCAGGGCGGCTGCCCGCCGTCGAGTAGGGCGGCTTGGATGACGGCCGACCGCATCCGGTCGGAGGGAACGCGCCGGCGGAGCGGCCACATGAGCTGACCCTCGCCACTGTGGCGTTCCGACGGCTGCGGAAACCCAAGCGCTGCATCGGTTTCCGGACGACGCCGTTCCGGTGGATCGACGAAGGCCGCCTTCAGGGCATCCTGGGAGGAGCCGCAGCTCCGCCGAAGCCGCAGCTCGAATCCCAGTCGGACGACGGACTGGGGCGAACCGGAGGCATGAGCAGGTCGCCTGAACCAGTGGCTCCCCTGCCGACTTTCCGTTTCCCTCTCCCCGAAGGGGAGAGGGAAACGGAACTCCGCATCCAGTGCATCCAGACGACGGTGGCCGAGGCCGAGCTGGTCCTAGGCTACGAGGCAGCCTCCGTCCGACCTTCCGACCCTCTCCCGCCAAAGCCCCGCCGTCGGAGACGGGAACCCCACCCGACCCCCGAATGCCCGCCGAGGGGGGATCGCCAGCCGTGGGCCATCCTGCGAACTCCTGCGGGCATCGTGGCGGCGGGCCATGACCCGTCCGAGGGCCGGTAAGTGAAAACTTGGAGGACGCCGAGGAGACGACCAGCCGGACGGCGATGCATCGGGACGCCATGCCGAGACACTGGCCGGAACCTCACGGGCCTCGACGGAGGAGGCGGAATCCGCGCGTCGGACATGCGAGGGAGTACTCGAGGCGTCCAAGCCCGGCAGTCCCGTCGCCACTGCCGTCTGGGTCGCGGCGGGCGTTGCCCAACGGAATCGCGAGGTTGCGGGCGTGGCAGTGGAGCAGGGGCCGAGGCGGCCTGAAGAGCTGGCCAGGGCCCGGGGAACTCGAGTGCGGCTCGTGTGCCGGCGGCGCGGCGCGCCTGCGCAGGCTCGCCGAAGCGTGAGTGGAACGGCGGCCCAGCCGGAGCCTGACGCCCAGTCCCCAGGAGGGGCTGGCCGTCGAGACGATTGGTCGAGGGACTGGAACGACGAGGTCCTAGGCCCAGACGAGACCGGCATGAGAGGCCGAAAGCCACTGGGCCCTAGGCCCTAGGCCCACGCTAAACGCCCTCCGTGGTGAAAGCCCTTTCGGTTCTGGGGGGGTACCCCGGGGGCTAGTCATACCCATGTTTGTTTGGCCGCAAGGGTTCCCTAACTGTAATTTTTCGGGGGCGAAACTTTTCCCGTTCAGGTTCCGGCTCCTGACCGCCTCCTTGTGACACAAGTTTAAGTCCTATGGAAGGGTTCCCTGGCCGGATTTTCGGGGGGACAAGTTTTTTTTGGTGAGGTTTAGGCTTTTGAGGATGACACTTGTGACACAAGTTCAGTTCTACATAAGGTTCCATAACACGGCACATATAGCCAAAGTTAATTCCCATGTTCATCATCGCAATCAAACAAGTCCGTTGTCGCAATGGTTTTGTTGTCCGCATGTTTGGCTATCTTCTTGCACATATCAATGAAATAACTCTCGTCCAACCCCCATTTTACTCTTTGTAGAGGCTTATAGATCCATTGAACGTTACCATCGACATAACCCCTTGACGAATCAATCCTGTCCAACGATGCTGTACCGTCGGCTATCGTGAGTCCTATTGACAACAGCCTTCCTGTCAAGGCACACCTCCTGTCTTGTTTCAAGAACAGGCTCCAAGCATATTTGATGTCTATTTCAAATGGTATGTCGGGTTTTGTCAACTTGTTAGTTCCACGTCTCCGCTTGTAGGCTGTAGCCCCCAGACGTATTATATTCCATACTCCGATGGAAAGATCTCCGGCCGCCCCATGCCGTTTTCGCAGGTCATCTCCTCGTTTTCGCATGTCGTCTTTTCTGAAGAGACATTTCTTGCCGCATGAAGCTGTAAGCGTATTTGTGTATTTCCAAGCATACAATGCGAGGGACAGAGTACGTCCGCAGTCGCACTTGCATTTGACGGTTGTTCCCTTTTGGGACGGCAAACCGGTTTTTCTGGTGACGTCTATTATCTTAAGCCTGTGCTTGCGCTCACCTATCAGTGAAATTATTTCGTTGTCATAATCCGTTTCGGCTAGGGGGCATTTAGGATCGCAATACGGAGTGCCACCATTGTTTACTGTTCTTGCCATGCTTGGGATTGTTCGGTAGAATTGCTTACCGCAGTCACATTTGCAAAGATAGTGGTAACATCCCTTGTGAGGGGGGGGCAACTATGGTTACGCGCCCAAACCTAGCTCCAACATATCGCTCCGCAAAGAACCTACACCCTTGAGAGCAACAAAAACCTAGTCTTGATGAGTTGATTACGCGAGTGGCCCGGCGCCAACAAACGTTTCCACAGTCGCACTTGCATTTAAATTCCGTGATTGTATGTGGTCTTGAGATCCAACCTCTTGCATCGAGTATTTCCGCATGGCCCATTTTCATACCGACATATTTCCAATAGGGGTCAAGTGTTTTCATTTTTTAGTCTTCCAATAAACTATTTCGCGACACAACGAGATAAACAGGTCCTGCGGAAGTTGCCCTTTCATCAGGTTGACGGTTTTGTGAACCCATTGTATGTTGTCTGGAACATAGCCCCTTGACGAATCAATCCTATCAAGAGATGCGGTTCCTCTTCTGCCTGCAAAGTCTATTTCAACACCAGATAAGGGACAGCGTCCGTTTTGTGAGACAAAGGCGGCCTCAATGTCTTTTTCCGTTATGGCGAATTCAATCTGCCTCCTTTTTGCCCCTAACTCAGCTCTTCTGAGCCGGTTTTTGAATACGGAGAAAGTTGAAGTTCTTGAATACGGAGAAAGTGGCCTTTGGATATGGTTTTTCTTGATGAGAAGGTATAACCGTCCAACAGGAATGTTATAGGCCTTAGCTATATTGGAACACCTCTCATTGGTCTTACACCTTGACAATATAGCAGGTTTTTCATTTTCGATCCTTATTGTATCAGACATTGAAACCCGGTATTTTTTTGAAAAGTTTGTCCTGATGCCATACAGGTTACAAACCTTTCTTACAACCCATAGAGGCAAACCAATTTCTTTTGAGATTTCCTTCATCGTCACTGTGGGGCTACTGGCCAAGAGCACTTTAATTGTGTCGGCTTGTATTGCGAGATCCTGATTTTGTTCCTGTTGTATAGGCATATGACTATATCCTTGAATCCGATATTATACTAATGTCAGCCAGTTTTCTGGGCACTTGGAGACAAACTTTTGGCCGCGAATTGGGCCTTGGGCCGGATTGTCCTTGTGACACAAGTTTGGCACCTTAATGGGTCCCTTGGTTCCGCGGTTTCACGGCGGATTGTCAGGCGGTGTGGCTGCGGGCCACGGCGGTGTCCAACATGGAGGTCATCCTGTCCCTGATGTTGGCGACCAGCTCGGGGGTGAACATTTCGACCAGCGGCCTTCCGGCGCCTCGGTAGAACTGGCGGCAGGGATCCTCGAGTTCGGGCAGCATGATGCAGAGCAGGGAGTCCATGTCGCTCCGGTAGCCGAGTCAGGTGGCGTCCTGCTGCAGGCCCTCGAAGACGCCGGCGGCCGTGGCCCTGTCGAGCTCCTTCCGGATGCCGAGGCCCTTTGAGAACTCCTGGGGTGGCCGTGCGGCGGGGGTGTTCTGGAACCCGTGCCATATTCTGAGGACTATGTCGACCATCTTCCTGCTGACGCGGCGGCCGCCCTGGTAGGCGTTGTAGATCCTGACGAGCCAATCCCTGTCGTTCTGGCTGATCCTGTCATGATCGTCTTTGAGCATCTCGAAGATCTTCAGCTGAAGTGAGCCGAGCGTGTTGGCGGGGTCGAACGGCTCTCTTCCGACGGGCAGGGATTGCGTCGGCTGTCCGATGCGGCCCCTGATGGCGGTGATCTGGAGCTGGTGGGGTGTCGTGCCTTGTGTCGTCCGAGTTGCCGTTGTGTACCAGTTGTTTTCCATGTCAGGCCGCCGGATTCTGCTGTTGTCGGGAGCGTTCCTCCTGGAGGCGGCGGAGGCGGTCTTTGGCTTGCTGGTGCTTGTTGACATAACTGTTTATGCTGCCGGGGGACACATGATATGTGTTGGCCAATTCGTTATATGGGGTTCCGTTCTTTGCAGCTTCCTGTATCGCTTCTATTTCCGCCAGTGTTAAGACTCGCGGCTCTTGCGTCCTTTGTGTACCTCCCTTTTGTTCATGTATTGGTGTCCTGTCAACACCCAATTCGAGCATCAGCATCTGTATTTTATACCATGGCACTCCGACGGTTTTGGCTATTTCCACGACGTTATCAGATCCCCAGTCGAGCAGCCTGACAGCATGATCCCTTTGTACCCGGGTCAGAGGATAGTTCTGGAACCTGTAAAGCCCTTTTGCAATCAGATATTCCTTGATGCGGATATCGGTGGTGTTGAATGTTTTGGCCAGACTGTGGACGCTAGATTTTTTGGCCACATAAGATTTGACGATGGAATCCCATTCTGTTTCCGTCGGAATATGCCGCCGGTCTGGAGCTTCTGGCCTTTCGCCGCCGGCGGCATCAAGAACATTTCTGAAGGTTTGGGGATTCAATCCCATTTGTTGAGCCAATTTGGCGGGGTTGGTTGGATCTTTCTTGAATTCATTGATGATTTCCATTTTTTTAGTGAACGGAAGCAGGATTCTAGCCAAGGGTGGAACTTCCAAATCCATCCTCTTCAGGCAGCCGTATATGGCAGAGGGTCTTGTTTTCCACAATATTGACGCCTCCGATGGGCACATGCCCTTTTCCACAGCCAAAGCCACTTCTAAGCAAATGTCGTCGCTGGTTTTTGGGGACTGAGGGTTTTGTCTTAGGACGTTTCCCAGAAGAGAATAGAGGCCACGTTTGAGGAAATCTTCATCCAGATCAAATCTTTCAGCGAGTTCAATGGGTGTTATCCCGGAGCCGTACAGGCTCCTGATTTCGGACTTCTCGTCCGGAGACAGCGTTGACAATTTCCTTTTGGCCTCCAGGG
>Ga0315288_10001792_pt1 | contig 27829 bp, 34 predicted proteins | sample YL17G11_20_MG_FD_203454 | JGI IMG/M metagenome (GOLD analysis project Ga0315288, IMG submission 203454) | Sediment microbial communities from Yellowstone Lake, YNP, Wyoming, USA - YL17G11_20 | ecosystem: Environmental > Aquatic > Freshwater > Lake > Sediment | place: USA: Wyoming | collected... | reverse complement strand
TTTGAACCAAATATTAAAATAGATGTAGAAGAGTCACTTAAACGCTTCCCCTTTAAAGTAGAGTGGGTTAAAAAAGCAGTTTGGATAGAAGATGGTGAGACGGAATTTAGATTAACTGGTAGGAATGACGCTTCACATATAGATACAGTAAGAAGTTCAGAAGACCCTAAAGTTATTGTTCCTACTTTAGACTTTTCAAAGTTTATAGCATCGCTACCAGAAGATTCTATAATTTGTGTTTCTATGGATATAGAAGGAGCCGAATATCCTGTTCTGCGTAAGATGTTAGAAGATGGTACTGCTCAAAGACTAAACCTATTAGATATTGAGTTTCACCACCGATTATTACTTGATGAAGATAATGCCACCTCGTCAACACTAAGAAGTGCATATGAGGGTATAGGCGTATTAGTTAAATTAAAGCTGGAGTTTTAGATGAAAGTATCTGTCGTAATACCAACATTAGCGGGTAAGAATACTGATTATCTTAAAGTATGCGTAGATAGCCTTAGGGCTAGTACGGACTGGGATATAATCGTGGTAAGTAATGGGGGGAAAGATAAACCGAATTATTCACATATCAAAGGGATAACTCTACATTTACATACTAGTGACCAAGGACAGGCTAATGCAACTAATATAGGGTCTCAGGCAGTCTCAAAAGATACGGACTATATATTCGTTACCAATGACGATATGTACTACGCTCCTGATTGGAATAAGAATATTGATTTTAGGTTTAACTGTTTCTCCCCTAACTTAGTTGAGCCTACCAATAATGCAGGTTCTGCAAAACCATTCCTAAAATGTAATGGCGGGTTTACTCTAGAAGAGTTTAATAAAGAAGTCGTAGATGATTTTATAAAAAAGGGTATAAAAAAAGACTTATCTTATCCTCGAATAGAAGTTGGGTTTAATTTACCTTTCTTTATAGATAAAAAACTTTGGGATACAATAGAGGGCTATGATATAGCATATGACCCTTGGGGTTCAAATAGCGATACTGACCTACAGACTAAAATAGAATTAGCTGGAACAACTCCTATAAGGCAAAGAGATATGTTAGTTTACCACTTTTCAAATAAGTCGGGGACTTTCGATGGTACTCATCAGGAATTTTGGCAATTTAACTGGGATTATTATACTGAAAAATGGGGTTTTAACCGAGATGATACTAACGGAGACCCATGGTATTGTACTAATATGATTGATTACGAAAGATTAAAATTTCATCCAAGTTGGAAAGGGAAGTTTAAGGGGGATAAACAATGATTGATTATGAAGACTTAGATTTAAAGGCTAACCCTGGAGCGTTTAGCACCTTCGATTCCGCAGTCTTAGCTCCAGAAGTAGCCAAACTTAATTCTGGCCAGGTATACTTAGAAGTTGGAGTAGATAAGGGTAAGTCGTTGTCTATTATGGCTATGGTAGCTAAAACTGGTGTTGAAATACACGGGGTAGACTTACGCCCCGACCCCAAGGTTTCTAATACATTTTTCCATAATACAGATAGTTTCACCTTCAAGCTTGATATAAAGGTAGACGTTATTTTTATAGATGGAGACCATAGTTATGAAGGGTGTAAAGCAGATATAGATAATTGGTATCCTCAAATGGCAAAGGGTGGCGTGATGTTATTCCATGACTGCGATGCAACTTCTCCTGGTGTCGTACAGGCAGTCCAAGAATTTGTAGCTGAACACGATTTTAAAGATGTATATTATGACCCTAACCAACGGTGTAGTATGGCTAGGATAAGATTGTAAAATGATTAAAGGCTTAACCTCTGTTATCGTAATTGGTTATCATAAGACTGCTGTCTCAGCGCATATGACAATGGCATGTTTAGCTAATATAACTAAATATACCGATACCACCGATTATGAATTAATCCTAATAGAAGATGTACCAGAATTCCCCGTAAGAGACGATTATCACGTGTTAAAGATAGATAAGCATATTATATTAGACGAATATACTAATTATTCTACAAAGATGAACCTAGCGGCTAAAGAAGCTATAGGAGATGTTCTGATTTTTGTTCAGAACGATGTATTTGTTTGGGAGGGTTGGCTCAAAGGGCTCCGTTATTACCTAGACAATAATCTTGGAGAGGCTATCATACCATCACAATTTCCGATTACGCGTCAACAAATGCTAGATACCTATGCTATGACTTATGAAGAAGGGTTAAATAAGGGGGCTAGAGATGCTTGTATGATTGCGATAACTAAAGAAGCGTTTGCAAGAACTGGTGGATTCGACGATAATCTTCAGGTATTCGTGGAGAAAGATTTCTACCAACGCATGAGTGATGCGGGAGTCAACCAGATTACTACTAATAAAGTAGACATTACTCACATAACTCTAGGCACCCATTATCAGGATATGGATGCAATGGAAAAGAAAATGGCCCATGATTCGGAGATACAGAATGTCTAAATACTTAATCACAGGTGGTACAGGTTCGTTAGGTCGGGGGTTATTAGAGGCTCTAGAAGGTGAAGATATCACAGTTATGTCTAGGAGCGAGACAGGACAAATCCCATTGAAGGCAAAATATCCAAAAGTAAAATTTATACTTGGAGACGTAAGAGATGCCACAGCAGTCAAAAATGCTATGAAGGGTATAAATATAGTTATCCATGCTGCAGCTTTTAAGTTTTTAGATGTAGCAGAATTACAGGCAAGAGAGTGTGCTCTAACTAATGTATTAGGCTCCATTAACGTAATAGATGCAGCATTGGGAGAAAAGAGCGTCAAAAAAGTAATAGGAATCTCTACAGATAAAGTAGTTAGTCCAGAGAATGTCTACGGATGTACGAAACATATAATGGAGAAGTTATTCAGAGAAGCTAATCGAAATTCTGATAAGATATTCTCTTGCGTTAGATATGGTAACGTATTAGCAACGACAGGTTCAGTATTAACTATCTGGAAACGCCAGAAAGAAGAGGGGGAACCTCTAACTATCACCGATAAACGAATGAGACGGTTCTTCTTCAGCTTAGATGAAGCCGTAGACTTAGTGATTTATGCTATAGAGAACGCTAAAGGCGGGGAAACATTTGCTATAAAGATGAAGTCTTACTCTATCTACGAAATGGCTAAAGAGATATCTGATAAAATAAAAGTCATAGGCCTACGCCCTGGCGAGAAATTAGATGAGACTCTAATCGGTAGTTACGAGGGAGAAGAGTTCAGTACCAAAGATACTGGCAATAACGAGATAGTGGTAATCAAATGAGGATAATGATTCTAGGGAATTTTGGTACTGGTTGGGATGGTTCTATCTGTGACGAAGAACATATAGCCTCAGCGCTCGAGGTTCTAGGTCATAAGGTAACACGTATACAAAGGGGTGAAAAACCTGAATTTGGAGCATATGATTTTATACTAGTTGCCCAATGGGATGGATACCCCCCAGAAATCATGAAGACTATGAAACATCTCGGAAAGAAAATATACTGGGCATTTGATTATCAGGCTGAGGGGCAAGAATGGCACGAGCGACTAATAGAAGGTGCAGATGTTTACTTATCTAAAAGAATTGCTGATTCTAAATATCCTAACTGGCAATGGTTCTCACAGGACTTCTCCCCTGACTTTCTAGATAGGTGGGATGTCGGTCAACCTAAAGAGATAGACGTATTATTTACGGGTTCATATTTACCTTGGGCTACAGAACGTAACGAGATGATTAAAGCTATAGATAATAATTTCAATCTTCAAATAAACTCCGTAAATTCGTGGGATGGATATAGTAATGTACAGGCTCCAGTAATGGATGATGAGTTACCAAGGCTTTTAGCTCGAGCAAAGATAAACATATCTATAGACCATACGCATGAAGCTGGGTACTGGAGCGACAGAAACGCTCAGATTATGGCTTGCGGTGGCTTTGTTCTTTTTAGGCACGTACCATTATCTGAAAGTGTATTTCACGATAAGATAGAATATTTTAATAATACTGAGCAGATGTTAGAAAAGATTGAGTACTTCTTAACCCATGATTATGAGAGAGAGATTATAGCAGAAGAAGGTTTTACCTATGCCCAGGACTGTTTAAAGATAGACACTAAGATAAAAGACCTCTTAACGATAGTAGGTAGCCATGTCTAAGATAGCACTATTTGACCCTTATGCTGGTAAGTTTACTAAATCTATGCAGAAATGGTGGGTTGGGCAAGGGCATGAAGTAAAATTTAACAGATACTATAACCCTGAATATGCACTATGGGCTGATATAGTATGGTTCGATACAGCTGATAATAATATCATGAGCGCTGCTAATCCAGGGAGTGCTATATTAGATGATAAAGCTAACTTTTCTCCCTGGGACTTACATGACATGGACTTAACTAATAAGAGGGTAATTGTAAGACCAATCGACATTGAAGTTTGGCAGGGTCATATGGAAGGTGTTAAATGGGACGTTGTAGACGAAATAATATTCATAGCCCCTCATATCCGAGAGATAATTAATGAGTTTAACTTACGAGATAGAAGAGAAGATATGGGAGTGCATACCATCCCTCATTCAGTAGACCTTGACGACTGGACATTCAAAGATAGACAAAAAGGGTTCGATATAGCTGTAGTAGCTGAAAGGTGGATGAGCAAAGGTGAGGATTATGTCCTACAAATAGCTATGAAACTAAAAGAGATTGACCCAAGGTATAAGATACATTGGCTAGGCCAGCGTTCAGACTATCAGTGGGAACATGCCTACTTCGATGAATTTATAGAACATTACGACCTACCGATTGAGATAACTAACATCTGCGATAGCGTAGACGAGTTCCTGGAGGGTAAGAATTATTTGCTACATGCTTCACATAAAGAGGCGTTTAGCGCTGCTACTGCTGAAGCAATGGCTAAAGGTATTAAACCTATTCTACATAGATTCTATGGAGCAGATTATCTATGGCCAGGTATGACTTGGAGTACAATAGATGAAGCTGTAGCGATGATAACAGAAGATAAGTACGATTCCCTAAGTTACCGACAGTACTTAATTGACCACGAATATACAACTCCTCAAATGATGGAGCGTATAGATAAAATAATTAAAGGAGACTACTAGTATGAGTATGACAAGAGAAGAAGCACATAAATTAATAGATGAGTTGTTTGACACAACGGCTGGTGTAGCAAGCGAAGGTCCAATAGAATATGTAGACGATGAAACAGAAGTAGTTGAGGAACCAGTAGTTAAAGATTTACCAGAAGGTAAAAGAGCAGTTAGAACTAAGAGTTCTGGAGACCGAGTATATTGTTTAGATGAAGTTAAAAAGACTCGTCAATGGGTCACTAACCCAGAAATACTAGCTGGACTAGGATTTGATGCAAGTGATGTTGTCGAAGTAGATGATGCTGAATTATTAAGGTACCAGATGGGACCAGCACTTTATAAGTTGGCGGAAAATGCCTAAAGAAAATACCTTCGTAATACCTTGTATTAGGGATGATTTGATAGATAGGTGTTTAGAAACACTCTACGCTAATACACCTAATAATTTCTACGTTATTGTCATTGACCAGTCTATTAAGGGTATAGATATGTCCTTAAGAGAGAAGTATAAGAATCTTATGATAATTCGTAGCCCAAAGACTGATGAGCATCATACAGGTAATTTGGGGTTTACTCAGGCCAGTAACCTTGGTATTACATTATCCCAAACTCCCTATACTACGTTTCTTAACGATGATGTAGAATTTATACACCCAGATTGGTGGCAAGGGGCTATGGATACGTTCGTAAAAGTGAATGAGGCTACTCCTACAAGACCTGCAATGATAGTTAATATTGCCTCTATCAAACTGCCTGACTGGTCAGTTGGACGACCTTCTGGGGATGATTTCTATATTATCCCGTATAAGGAAAAGTATACCGATAAGGACTGGCGATTTTTAGTAGATGAAGAGCATTATGTAAACGAGCATCTTACTATTAAGCCTGGTTCCGTAATAGACGGTATTAACCTTTATTGTTCAGTAACTGATACTAAAAAACTCCTAGAGGTTGGGATGCTAGATGAATACTGGTACCCAGGTGGAGCCGATGATTATGATTTATGTTGTCGTGCTAGTATGTTTGGCTATCGAAGTGTTGGGACTACTCTATCTTGGGTATTCCACCACTGGAGTAAATCATTTAAAGACGTTAGAGACAAAGAAGAGATTAGAGAAATGGTGCAGGATGAGTTACGTCACGGGAATCTAAATGATAAATGGGGCGATAGGTTTGACCTTTGGGGCGTAAAATGTAAGAAGTGTGATGAAATTATGATGACTGCTGATGGTATCCTAGCAACTTGCCCAAAAGATGGTGAAGTATATGCAATGCCTGAAAATACCATAGCTCCTCTCTAGACGGTTGTGTAAAAATTATAGTATGTTGATAATAAACTTGTATTAATGCAGGAGTTTTATGAAGTATCAACTAATCGGTGAGAATGGAGAATATATAGATGAGTAGACAATTTTGGGCAGAAACAATAGCATGGGCTACCGCTTCGGGAACAGCGATAACCACTACAGCAACAGAAACAATCCTATTCCCTAACGTAACTATCCCTGCCAACTACTTACAAGATGGTAGGGTTTTAGGTTTTTATGCTACAGGTGCATGGGGCACAGTAGTAACCGCAACTAAGACTCTAACCATAGCTTTACGATGGGGTGGTGTAGGTGGAACAGTAATAGCCAAAACAACATCAGTAGCATTAGGAACAGTAGCACAAGGTGGTGGTGCTTCTCGTACTGCTATTTGGACTTTAGAGGGTGAAATACAAACTCGTTCAAATGGTTCAACGGGTACGCTATTTACGAGTGGGACTTTTACTCTAAATACAGCAGCTACTCCTACGCTTCAAACAGTTACCGATTACGGATTAGTCCTACCGCTAGCTTCTGGTGCAACAGGTGGTACAACTCCAGTAGTAGCAACTGTAGACTTGACTGCAGATACAGCTCTATCTATTACGGCAACTTGGGGTACATCTGACGCAGCTAATTCTATTATTGGTCATACATATACTCTAAAGGCGTTAAACTAATGGAAGTACAATACGCAATACAGTTCACTGATGAAACTCACAAGGTCAAAGTCACTTGCGAGTGTGGTAAGTGTGCTTTGTTAAGTACACTCCAACTGCAAGATTTAAGAGAAAAACTATTCAAGTATAGAGGCAAAGATTCGCCTGAGAGTATTAAGGTAATTGACAGCCCAATCAAGACTAAAAATTAAGGGGGTCTACTGTGGCAGTTGCAGAATTACCTAATGAATTAAAACCACCGATAAAAGTAGGTGACGGTATGTCTACTAGTGGGACGGCAAACTAATGCCCTATTCTATTTTACAAACAAAAAGTTCTACTATACCAACTACTGGGGCAAGTTCTACTATAACTTGGGCTAATAATACGACTCCAGGGAGTCTTATAGTTGTAGTAACTATAAATAACTCAGTCACAGGAGTATCTTCTATTACTGACTCACAATCTAACACTTATGCTCTAGCAATAGCCCAAAATCTAACTGTCCAGAGGGGGGAAATTTGGTACGCTAACTCAATAAAAGGTGGCACAACTCCAACGATAACAATAAATTGGTTAGGCACAGGCAACCCAGCTACGCTTATTATAAGAGAGTATGCAGGAGTCTTAACTACTAACCCACTAGATAGAACAAAGTCTGCGACGGCAACTGGTACAGCAGCTACTTCAGGAGCAACGGCATCTACACTAACTAACTCTTATGAATTAGTAGTATCTGCTATAGCTGGTGCTGTAAGTTCCCCAACTTATACTCTAGGCTCAGGGTTCGGTAACCTTACTCAACAAAATGGTACAGGAGTCAGTAGCGCTATTGAAGATAAACTAAGTTCAGATATCTCTGTACAAACTGGAACTTTTACTATAGATAGTTCACAAAATTATGCTTGTTTATTAGCTACTTTTAAACTTTTACAAAATGCCAATAATAATTATTCATTTACCAGTGTTGGTAATGGAATGAGTGCATCGGAGAAGATACGATGACTAAGAGCGTACTAGTAGGTGAAGTTCAGACAAACATGAGTGCCACTGCTACTAATATGTCATGCGTTACCCAAATGATGAATGGTGATGGGTGGACTACAACAACTGCTCTAGCTGATTCTGTTGTGTCAGGTCCATTTGTAATATCTAATATGCGGTTTGATATAGCAACGGCTTGTGGAACTGCTAAATCAATGGTATTTACTCTTATGAAGAACGGTGCTGCCACCGATGTAACCTGTACTATTTCAGGAGTGAGTTCACTAACAGCTACAAGTGCAGTAGGTCTAACAGCTACATTCGCTGCAGGTGATACTATTTGTGTACAGTGTGCCCCATCGAGTACTCCGACTGTATCTATAAGTACATGGTATATGGACTGCGATAGTGTCAATCCTAAAGAGTCTATGTTTATGTATCAAGGTAGTTCGTTGTGGGAAACTTTTAGGCATGATTATTTAACAGGTGGTGGGAATAGTGTAGTTGTGTTTAACTCTACGGATTGTGACTATACAATGCCCTTTTCGGGGTGGTTGAAGAACTTATATATTAAGACCACTACATCGCCTGGTGGTTCAGGTTATGCAGTTTCTGCGATGATTAACGGAGTAGCATCGGCACTCACCGCTACCGTAACAGCCACTACAGCCAACGACACTACCCATACCGTAAGGTTTAACGCTGGGGATAGAGTATGTTTTGACGCATCACCACTAGCAGGAGTAACCACTTGTAGGGGTATGGTAAGTTGTACTATACAATCTGATATAGACGGTGATTCTATGATAGGCTACGCTCCTAAATCTAACTATACGATTCTAGCTGGTAATACTTATTGGGACTCTATAGGTGGTCAAGGTAGACAGACTCCAACTATTACAGAGTCAATCGTTACTCAAAAGTTAGGCAATTATTCAATCAAAGCTTTATACGTAACAACTAGAATAGCCCCAGGTGCAGGTACATCTTGGGAGTTTATGGTGCGTAAAGCTAGAGGTCAAACAGGCATTAAATGTGTAGTTTCAGGAACAGGTACAACTGGTAACTCGGGAAACTTACCACCAGAAAGGTTTACAGCAGGGGATTATTTAAGCATTCAAGCTACCCCAACAGGAGCAACCGCTACTACTAGTTTTAGTTGTGGAGTATGTATAACAGACGGTTCACAACTAGTAGCTAATGCAAATCTTAAACCACACCCATTCCAACCTGGCGTGGCGAGGTAGACAATGAGTTTCCAACAACTCAGAAGTCCTAGACTACTTAATCCTCTAGGTTGGGACACTGGTGCAGCGGGAGCAACTACTACTTCTACGAGCAGTACTTCGTCCTCTACCTCCACTTCCTTCTCCACCTCATCAACCAGTACTTCAACTAGTACTTCCACAAGCACGAGTTCCACGTCTACTAGTACAAGTACATCAGTCTCGACTTCTACCAGCAGCACTTCTACATCTGTTTCGGAGACTACTTCGACTTCGAGTACTAGTTCATCGATATCCACCTCCACCTCAATATCAACTAGTTCTACCTCAACATCAACTTCGATAAGCACATCATCTACCTCCACCTCGATATCCACTTCCATTTCCACCTCCTCGACCTCCACCTCAAGCACCTCCACTTCTAAATCTACCTCCACTAGTTCTACGTCGACCTCCACCTCGCTTTCCACCTCATCCACCTCCACCTCAATTAGTACCTCCTCTACTAGCACTAGCACCTCTTCGACATCTTCCTCCACCTCAAAATCGACTAGTACCTCCACCTCTTTACCAACATTTGAAACTGCTACTAGTGGAGACGACGCTAACGAAGTAGTATCTACTACGGTAGTTGACGTAACCGATGATGGACAAGGAGCAGCAGCAAAATTAGACGGTACTAATCATGGTGGATTTAGGTTTCCTAATATAACTATAGCTCAGGGTTCTTCTATAGTCTCTGCTACTCTAAAATTCCTCAAATTAAACAACTATAGTGCGTTAGGCGGAACAATAGGGAATCAGACATTATATGGGGAGAATATAGATACTTCTGCTCAATTTACAACAACTAATGCGGATATATCAGGAAGAGCTAGAACTACTGCCACTGGTACATTAATGGATGATAATGCCACTGGTGATGGTGCTAGTAATGACGCTACTGTAACTAGTATTGTCCAAGAGATTATAAATAGAGGGGGATGGGCCAGTGGTAATGCTCTATCTATGCTCTTTATTGGTACAGGCTCGGCTTCTAGTAACTGGATACGGCCTTACATGGAGGACTACTTTAGCGGTATTTATGGTGCTAGGTTGATTATTAGTTACTCTGGCCCTACTACTACTTCTACGAGTTCTACTTCGTCAAGTATCTCAACGAGTTCAACATCATCCAGTACGTCCATTTCGACCTCCACCTCAAGCACCTCTACCTCAATCTCTACGTCAACGTCTTCAACATCAACGAGTGTATCTACTTCAATCAGTACCTCTTCAACTAGCTCGTCTACTTCTAAATCGACCTCCACCTCGTCAACTAGTTCCTCAATATCCACGTCCTCAACTTCTCAATCTACTAGCATATCTACTAGTTCAACCTCGAGCAGTACGTCCATTTCTACTAGTTCTACGTCTTCCAGCACCTCAACCTCAGTATCCACTAGTTCGACAAGCGCAAGTACTAGTATTTCAACGAGTTCAACGTCCACCTCTAAATCGACCTCCACAAGCTCAACATCCTCCAGCACCTCAATATCCACATCATCTACTTCTACGTCCGTATCTACCAGTATAAGTACCTCAAGTACCTCTTCGTCTACGTCAATATCCACTTCGTCTACTTCCTCGTCTATTTCAATTAGTACTTCTAGCACAAGTAGTAGCATTAGTACTTCTTCTACCTCTCAGTCAACTTCAACAAGTAAATCAACTTCGACATCTTCAACATCTACATCAGTCTCTGAGACAACAAGCACCTCCAGTACTTCGTCATCTATCTCTACCTCCTCTACAAGTACCTCTACTAGCATTAGTACCAGTTCAACTAGTTCTAGTACGTCTATTAGCACTTCCTCAACTTCTACTTCAATATCTACTTCCACGAGTTCGACCTCCACCAGTACCTCGCTATCAACGAGTTCTACATCCTCGTCAATCTCAACCTCTAGCACATCAATCTCAACCTCTTCTACTAGTACTTCTACGGTCCCTACCACACAAACCCGTTTATGGAGTACGGGATTTGAACTAAATAGTGCAACTGCTCTAATGGAATTAGAGACAATAGGGGGTTCACAATTAAGCATAGTAACATCTCCAGTACGCTCAGGTACTTATGCTTTGAAATCTGGCTCAGTAGGTGGTAATGAGGGAAGTTTTACTCAATCAATGTATACATCTAACCAAACTAGCAAAGGGTACATTAGATTATATCTATATATAGATACTTTACCTGGGTCTACTATGGTCCTAACACGCTTCTTAGATAGTGCCAGTACAAATAGAGGGCGAATAGATTTAACAAGTTCTGGTACTTTAATTTTAAGACAATCAGGTTTAGCCTCAATTGGTAGCGCATCCTCGGCTCTTTCTACAGCAACTTGGTATCGTATTGAATTAATGAACGATGCAAGTACTAGTCCTGGTACTATTGAGGGTAAGATAGACGGAACAGCATTTGCTAGTGGTGCTGATAATATCCAAGGTACATGGGCAAAAGTTAGCTTTATGCCAGGTGCTACAGCAAGTAAAGTACTCTACTTAGATGATATAGCCGTTAATCTTGATTCATACCCAGGCTCTGGCAAGATTATACATTTAAGGCCTAATGCTGGAGGGGATAATAATAATTGGCTTAAAAACTCTGGTGCTGCAGGGGATTCTAGCAACTTTAATCTTGTAGATGAAGTTACCCCTGACGGAAATACAAGTTATGTAAAATCAACTGTTCTAAATGATATTGACGACTATAACTTAGACGCTTCAGGCATAGGGGCTTCTGATACAGTAACACTTGTTTCGGTTGGTACAAGATTCAATACTACTGGTACACCAGCAGATTCTTTTGTTACGAGGATTAAAAAAGATACTAGTGGTACAGTAGCTGAAAGTTCTGATATTACCCCAGATGGTGCCGCATATCACACTAATGCTAATGCAGCTCCATTTAACTATCCTCAAACACTATATACAGACCCAGATGCAGGGGCTTGGACACAAAGTAGTTTAGACACAACCCAGATTGGAGTTAGGCATAGCGTAGAAACAGGTGCAGCTTCAGTACTAGTAACTACTCTATGGGCATTAGTAGAATATATACCAAGTAGTGGCGAAACAACTTCCACCTCGTCTACCTCTTCTTCCATCTCCACGAGTTCGACCTCCACTTCGGTATCCACTTCTACTTCAAGTACGAGTACTTCACTATCGACCTCCACCTCCAGCACCTCGTCAAGCACCTCGATTTCTACGAGTTCTACAAGTCAATCCACCTCTACCTCGTCAACAAGTACTAGTAGGTCTACTTCTACCAGTAGCACTTCCACCTCGGTTTCCACTTCCATCTCAACTAGTAGTACTAGCAGTAGTATAAGTACATCTAGTACATCAGTCTCTGCGACGACTAGTACTTCCAGTACTTCGTCGTCTATCTCCACTAGTTCCACATCAGTATCACAGACGACCTCTACTTCGAGTACATCTAGCTCAATTAGCACCTCCAGCACTTCTACTTCACAGTCAACTTCCACATCAACGAGTTCTACATCTACTTCGATATCAACGTCCACGAGTTCGACCTCCACCTCTCAGTCAACCTCTACATCTAGTACCTCATTAAGTATTTCTACGAGCAGTACCTCCACCAGTACCTCGATTTCCACTTCTACTTCCAGCACCTCTACTAGTCAGTCAACCTCAATTTCAACTAGTTCGACAAGTAGTTCCACCTCCACCTCACGTTCAACCTCCACAAGTTCAACATCAAGCTCGACATCTCGTTCAATATCCACATCTTCAACTAGCTCTTCCATCTCTACATCGACATCTATTTCAATAACAACCTCTACTTCTAGTACTTCGCACTCGACTTCCTCAACTAGTACTTCAATCAGTACCTCTACGACTCTTATGGATAATAATTTTATCCCTAGAGTTAAAATAAATAGGCGTATATTATGGATAAAATCTAGAGTTTATAGACCTAGAGGGTCGGAAAGAGGCGTGGGGCAAAAAACTCGTATAAGTAAGAAAAGATAGCATAGACTATTGTATATTAACTGTAATATAGGTGTAATGGAAACATGATTTTAACACTCCTGAACCCCGAGACAACGGATTTAGAAAAATCTTACCTTAATGTAGCCTATTCAGCGGCAACTACTAGTATAGAAGTCAAAAATAATGACAGGTTTGCTGCCAATGATAGAATAATGATTGGAGAGATGGGTCAAGAAAAGACTGAAGTAGTCACTATTTCATCTGTTAATGCTAATGGAACAACTATAGTCATAGGCGCTACTGTTTTTGCTCATGAAGCGGATAGCCCAGTATATAGGCTACGATTTGACCAAGCTAAATTCTATCGCTCAACTACTACTTCTACAGGTACCTACTCGTTATTAGCAACTGTTGCATTAGACGTAGATAATGCAAACTTATCTACTCTTTATGACGACACTACAGGTCTCACAACGTATTACTATAAGATGACTGTCTATCATAGTATCTCTACTCTAGAGAGTGCGTATTCTGACCCTATAGGCGGTTCAGGATGGAATAGATATCAGGTTGGGAATATAATTGACGAAATACTCCAAGAGGTATCTGACCAAAATGAACAACATGTAACTAGGAGTGAATTACTAGGTTATTTCAACGACGTTAATGATGACCTCCAAACTAATGTTGGTAAACCTTACGACTTTTTACGGACTCGAACTACTTTAACTCGTACTACTGGTAGAAATTATGTAGACTTTCCGACTGATTCCAGTAGCAGACAAACTATGTGGAAATTCGACCGTATGGACTATAACTTTACAGATAGCACAACCACCCCAGTGACCAATATTACGTTTACTATACCTGTTATGAGCGAAGAAGAATTTAGAAATACTTATCAGGATAATACCGTAGCTTCAACTACAGAAGATGATATGATACAGACAATCTCTCTAGATACAGCATTAGATAGGTTTAGGTATTCACCATATACGCTAACGACTTCAGGTGCAGCTTTTTATCTATACTACTGGAAATACTTCACCACGCTAGACTCAGAGGGAGATATAATTGAAACACCCACAGCTAAGATATATAAGCTTTACTGCAAGGCAATGTATTATATGAAAAGGAGTGCTGTAGAGTTTTCTCATGCTGGTACATCTCAGAATTATATGCAACAATATGAGCGTGAGAAAGCTAAATTAAAAATGGCTGACCGAAAAGATGTAGGGACACCAAGAAGTTTTCGACCTGAGAACAGCATAACTAAAAGTTTTAGGCGGTAGATAATGGCTACTAGGCCACGATTCGCACAACGAGCATATCCACAACTAGATTTATCTGGTGGCTTACAGGTAGGTACTAGTCATTTACTACGTAAGCATAATGAGGTAACAGCGTCTAAAAATGCAATCTATAATAAGAAGATAGGCTCAGCTAGTCGACGTGACGGGTATGAAAAAGTATCTAATACTATTCAGCAGGGTAACGATTCATTAGGTGCAGAAGTATTTAGGTACGGCACTAATAATAAGATAGTGGTAGGAATTAATAATTCAACTGGCACTAATGCAACTTTACAATATATGGATACAGGGGGTTATTGGACATCTCTAATTACCAATTCTGCTGCTGATACTCGATATCAAATGCTTAATGCTAATAATGAGTTATTTGTTTGCGGAGCTACCGATAATAATATTTTTATCCCTCTAACTAATGTAGACTCATCGTTAAATGTTTCAACCTCTCACAACGTATATACTGCTCCAGCTTGTAAATATTTAGCAGAGTATGATGGCTCTATCTATGCCATAAATTGTTATTTAAACGGCAACTATTATCCTGAAAGATTCTATATATCCTCGCCACCTCTAGGCGCTATCACCTTTGTTCAAACAGACCAACAAGGGCTATTAATGCAACTTCGGGTAGACTCCACTCAATACCTTAAAGTGGGTATGACAGTAGATATATACGGAGCAGGTACGGATTATAAAAAAGTATCTGCCCTACCTATAGTTTCAGTTAATAAAAAAGACAATAAAATAACATTTAACCCTACTCAAATATCTCTAGTCGATAACGATGAAATATGGCTAACTGGTACAAAGGGTACTTTGTCTAGGTTCTGGAATACAGATTATAAAACTCCTGAAACTGCCGATTGGGAGCAAGTACCTCCAAGTAAAGAAGAGCGTCCTGCATTTACAGGTTGGGGTAAGAATAATAATCGTTTATTCTTATTCACTAAAAATATGTTTATGAAATGGGATGGAGCTAATCTAATAATAGTTAGCGATACTATAGGGTGTGTATCTCATGAGAGTATTCAGAACATAGGCTCATGGACTATATGGCTACATCATACAGGTGTTTGGGGTTATAACGACAATACAGGTCAATTAAAGATGTTATCACGTCCTATAGACCCGTATATTCGTGCTATTAATCAGTCTAATCTACGATATGCTTCAGCAGGTGTTGTAGGAAGAGTATATAAACTAGCCGTAGGAGTATTAGCAGAACTTGATTCAGTCACTACATCTACCTCTACAAGCTCAACATCTACCTCCAGTACTTCGTCAAGCACAAGTTCAACCTCGACTTCGAGTACTTCCACTAGTTCAACAAGTTCCTCCACTAGTGTAATATCTACTACGATATCTACTAGTTCAACCTCTGCCAGTACGTCTTCAACATCTACATCGAGCACTTCCTCGTCAACCTCTATGTCAACTTCCAGCACCTCAACGTCTACTATTGCCTCTACTAAAAATGTTACTAGACTATGCTACGACTTCGACCTTAACGCTTGGTGGACAGAAGCGCATAAGAGAGAGATACGATACCAGTTTAATCATACTATGAACGGTTATACAAAACCTTACTTCACAGATGATACAGGACGTTTATTCCGTGACGAAACAACTAACACAGATAATGGCGAACCAATACCAATGGATATCGAACTCGGGAGAAATAACCTAGGCTCTGACCAAAATAAAGGGTTCTTAGCACTACTCGTAGACTCTGAGAACGCCAGGGGAACTATAATCCAGTATTCTGTAGATGGTGGTCCATTTAAAACTATAGGTCAAGTCAATTCGAATATAGAGAAAATGGTATTCCCACAAGGTGGTCAATTAATTGAAGGACGTGAGATTAATTATAAAATATCTCACAACGATACAGGTGCACCAACAGTTATTAATGGATTAACTACATATTACTATATGGCAGAGAATATGATAAATGAGACAATATGAGCCAATATAACTACATAACAGCGGGGTTTGATAAATTCCTTAGTCGGTCAATAGATGACTTATACCAAGAAAACTTAGGTTCAGTTGGACCACAGACTACGGCAATACGTTATGATTCAGCTCAAATGTCGGGACGTTTAGGAGATACTCTGCAAGTTGGTAATATCCGTATCAATAAGACTAATATTACTATTAGCGATGGAGGCACAGATTTCTTATTGATGGGCGAGGATATTTGATGTGGCTGATAATCCTACCGTAATTAAACTTGCCCAACCAGGGTATGATGTTAAGACTGCTGGCGACGAAAATCTTATTTATAATTCTAACTGGCCATTGCTTAAGATATATAAACAGGGCAGCTATAAGATAGGTGATTGTGCAGCAAGTGCAGTTATAATCGAACACGACCTAGGATTTATCCCTTTTTATATATATTACGCCAATACCCCTATAACGTCTTGGGAAAACTTTGGTGCTATAGGTATTGAGGATAGAGCAGATTTTATGGGCGCTGTTGGTGACGGTACAATAAGTATGACTAATAAACAGCTGGCATATACAGCTCCCACCTTTTCTAATACAACTGGAGCTACTAAACTATATTACTATGTTTATGCCCTAGATATAACTAAAAAGTATGAGGCTCCTATAATTAAAGTAGGCGATATATCGGGTGCTAGTGAGAATAAACATGTTTTTAAAATTGCTAAACATGGCAAAGACATTACTTCTAAGAATTTGGATGATTACGTGATACACTCACAAGCAAGGTCGCCACTTATCCATTCCGTCACCCCCTCTAATGGAGCAGTAACAAGTCTAGTTGTTACTCATTCTCTAGGTTATGCCCCGATATTCTTTGGATTCCTAAAATCTGGTGCAAGTTATAAGCCACTTTATACTGGTCAAGGTGGTAGTAGTAGTTTTAAGAGTACAATAGATACCATAACTTTTACATCTAGCGCCCCACAAGAAGTTACCATCGTAGTACTGAAAGACCCGTTTGATGTCAATTATACAGTCTCGGTAAAAATATGAGTGACGTATTTAGAATAGCTCTACCAAATAGTGATGTACACAGGGGAAAAGTAGATACTATGACACTAGATAGTCGTTACCCTAACCCTAAAATTGATACACTAGCTAGTCCTCCTCATACTGGGATAGTATCTATCGAGTGGATTACTACAGGGATTGTTGTGAACGGGGGTATCACTAAATTAATTTATAGTTTCCCTCATAAATATAATTCTATACCCACAGTATTTGCTTCATATAAGTTCGATAACTTCTCTAATGTTATAAGCGGTACATTACCATTCCAATATGGAGCTATTGGTCTTATCATAATAGACTCAGATATTAAGAATATTAATATAAAATATTATTCATTCGATATCTTCAATAGTACAGTGATTCCACCATTCGTAATGCAGGTAAGATTTTATGTAATGGCTGAACATGGAGTATCAGATTAGACTATTTACTAATATAGTCTAATATACACATAATACTATTATGCCAAACTATTGGGACACCGCAGGAAATGTAGCTAGAGGAATAGGTAATACCCTAAACCCATTTGATGGGGGTAAGGGATATGCTGATGCCCAGTATAAACCACCAGCACAGACAAACACTCAGACTTGGGTACCTTGGGCCCCACAGACTCAACAACCTAGCACCCTATTAGCACGACCACAGGATTATGGATACAATAATTATGTACCACCTGCTAAAGCTGCTAACTTTGATGTAGCAGGGACTTATGCTTCGGCCTATAACCAAGCTGCAACTAGTCAAAACCCCTTATACGACAAATATCTTAATAATTTTCTAGCTAATCAGTCTAATGATATGGCGGCTAAACAACATCTTAATACCGAGACTCAGACTAATTATGATACAGCTTTAAAGAATACCCAGGAGGCTAATGCACTAACTGGTACTAGGACTTCCGCTGATGTAGCGCTAAAAGAAGGTCAAATAGCAGAGAACGCAGACCAGTTCCAGACAGATTCGGGTACTAAATTTGCTATAGATAGGATACAACAAGCTCGAGACCAAGCCAAAGCTGGTGGTACTGGCGGTTTATCTGGACAAAAAACTGAAGGGATGCAAGCCTCTAGAAATATCCAAGAAGATAGGCAAGTTCAGCAATTCGATACCCAGAGAGTAGCTCAGGAGTTAATTAAAGCAAGAACTTTTGAAGATTTAGCTACTTCATCAAGATTAGCATCAGAAAAAACAGCTACTGGTAAAGCTAGTGCTCAATTTGACTTAGATAACTATATTCAAGCTTCGAAACTTAATGAAGAGAAGTATCGTCTTACTGACCAAGAGAATAGAAATAAAGCTATTATAGAAGAGAGAAATAGAGTAGCTAGTGAGAATTACCAGAATTGGTTGAGGACTTTATCTGACCCTGTACGAATTGCAACTGCAGCTAAATATAATGGGAGCTTTTAAATGGACCCACAACAACTTAAAAATGCAGTTTATGGTGGAGCTAATGCTGCACTTCCACCTGCCCCTAATGAACAACCAGGTAATACGGGTGATGCAGTAGTAAATGCCGCCTATGCTCATAAATACTCAGCTCCAATTGCAGCAGCTCAATCTAACGCTATGGTCAATGAGTCCCAGATGAGAGTAGATGAAGCTAAGAAAGCCGCTGCCGCAGCTGAACAGGCTAAACAAGACCTCATGGACCCTAAGAAATACCAAATGATTCCTAAGTCTGATGGGGGTTATGGATTCTTTGACCCCTCTGGTAATGAAATATCGGCCCATGATTATGCACGTGTACTAGGTACTACAGTTGACAAAGTTTTAGCAAACTCAGAGAACCCAATAGATATAGGTTTTAAAAATGATTATAAGAACCTCCGAGATTATATGACCGCTTGGCAAAATAAAGATACTAAAAAAATAGATGCTATACAGGCTGCTCAACCCGCACTGAAGAATATTAAAGACCCTCAAGAATTAATTCAGCGATTTTATCAGGCGTATCCAACAGTTTATGGATTAGGCGGTTTCAACGGTGCTAATTCAGCAGGTCAACAAGTTGGTACTGCAATGATACCGTCAGCTAATAGCGATTCAACTGATGGGGGATATGGCGTAGGTAGTAGTTCAGGATATAACTAGTCATGGCATTTTTTGACTTTCTAAATGATTTTAATAGCGAGTCTAAAGCATTAAAGAGTGCTGGTAATAGTTTCATGAGTTTCTTAGGTGGAACAGGAAAAACTACAGTTAGACAACAGCTCAATGCTCAAACCCAACAAGCCGTTAAAACACAACCTAATGCACCTTTTACCCAGACTCTACAAAGGGCAAACCAAGCACCATTAAATAAGTCCCCATTCCCTGGAGTATCACAAATAGTTGGCGGTGTAGCAGGTTTAGCTAGGGAGGCTACTACAAAGATAGCTGGGGGTGTTGCTAAAACTATAGAAGACAGAAGCCAGACTATGGCTACAGGTGCATTATCTCGACAGGTAGCAGACTTGAGAAAACTAACCTATGAGCAAAGGAAGCAAGCATTACGAGACAATCCAGCATTAGGGGTACTAGGTGGAGGAGTACTGAAAGACCCGACAGATGCTAATTTAGATAGTGCAATAGGGAATAGACAAAAAGCTCAACAAGTTGCAGCTACACCTTACCAACCTAAAGGTGCATTACAAAAAGCAGTCCTTGGCAATGAACCTATTAGTAGTTACCAAGAACGTAACAAAGGTTTAGCACAAGCTGGGACTAAAGCAGGATTAGGCCCACTTGCTGGCCCACTAGCCTTTGCAGGCACAACACTTAATGCTGGATTAGACTTAATACCTGGCGGTTCAGAAGGTAAAGGTGGAATTAGAGCTTTATATGAGGGAGCTGCTAAAGCTAAAACATTACAGGAAGTCGAGAAACTACTAGGTAAGGCTAAATTAAACTTACCTGATGTTGTAAAAAACGCATTAGTTAAAACTAAAGACCCTGGAGTAGCAGAGAAGCTGATTAAAGATGCTATAAATCCTACTCCTCTTAACCCAACTCGAAGCTATAACCGAACTGCGGAAGGTAGATTAATACCAGAAAGGCCTCAAGTCCCTTCGGAAATTATCCCACCTAACCAGTTAAATGCAGGACCTCCAGTAATACCCCCACAAGTAGGTAAGATACAGATAGATAAGTTGCCGAACGGTGGATATAGGGCATTGGATACTTCTAGTGACACTGGTTATGGGCTACAGCGTAGAGCGACTGGTAAAACCGAAGCAGAAGCTAGGGCTAATCTTGCAAAATTAGATAGTCAAGCCCCACAAGTAGGTAAGACACCTAACCAAACTGGGGGTATTAACATACCAGATAATGTACCCACTATTAAAAACGTCTTTGGTAAAGAAGTCCCTAACCCTAACTATAAAGCACCAGAAGTACCCCTAAAGAAAGAAAAAGTGTTAGAAGCACCCAAACCTGTACGAAATCTTTCTGATTCTTCATTACCTAATTCTACCACAGCCCCACAAGTAGGTAAGACAGTAGGAAAAACGACACAAGACCCGTTAATAAAAGAGTGGGCTGATGTTATAAAACAGCAAGAAAGTCACTCTAGAGGTGGTCAAATGGTGCCTGATGGAGCGGGCGGGTATAAACGGACTACTGAACATTCCCAGTTCTATAGTAAAAATTATAAAGAGAATGGACGGCCACCAACTAATGCAGACTGGTATGCAGAAGCAGAGAAACAAGTAAAAACTGGAAAAGCTGACCCAGATTTTATGAAATATTATAATGAGCAGAATGACCCAGAATTAAAAGCATTATTTGCGAGCCAAGAACGGGCTACTGCTCCAGGGAGTCTAGGCGATACTGTAGTAGATACAAGCCGTGGGCCATCGCCAATCCCAGAGCCAACTGGAACTAGGCAGTATGGGACGTATGCAAGCGCTCAGAGGGCTACAGGCCTTAGTGATGCAACTAAGAAAGGTATATCAGAAATTACTCCACAGACGCACGATATACGCTCTACAAAAGAATTAGCTGATAGAACTCGTGCAGAGATAGCTACTAATCCCGAAGCTGCACGTAATAAGTTATATACTTTGGGTGAAAATGGTTATAAAACTGAAGAAGATAAAATTGCAGCTAGTAACTTACTTATGGAGCACTATAGTAAACTGGGGACTGTCGAAGGAACAAATAAATCTGTCAAGATTGCCGAAGACTTAGCACAGAATAACCTTGGGCTAGGCCGTGCTATCCAGGCTAACAGAGTTATTGAGCATCTATCTCCAGCGGGTGCTACCAAATTTGCTGAAAGCCAAATACGTCATGCGAGAGAAGCTAGAAACCCCGAAGTACTGGGTAAGGTCAATGATGTTTCTAAGGGTATCCAGGGTGAATTAGAAAAGACCGTTAATGTTAAACAGAAAGATATTAGAAAAGTAGTCGAAGATGTAGCGAAAGGCGACCCTAGTGCAGAAAAGACTGTAGGCGAAAAAGTTGCTACAAGAGTTGGTAATGTAATAGACCCTCAGAAAAAGAAACAAGCCGATGCCTTAGTCGAAGAACTTACTAAGAAGATTAAGCAGGAATCTCTTGCGCCTAAAACTTTGGAGCGTAAAAAACCTATTGAGTTACTCCGAGAAGTATTTAAGCGTGGAGGTGAAGCTGAACAGGCATATCCAGAAGCTCAACAAATCCTATTTGAGAGGTTTAAAGATAACCCCAATGCTATGAAAGCTTTGGATAAGTTCTTCCAATCTGAGCTTAAAATACCTGCAGCTGGCAGTACTATAGATAGGAGTATCCGAGACCAGTTAGCAGAAAATAGTAAGAAAATATCTGGCATTATCTCGGAGAGTTGGGCGCAACAGAAGCGTTCAGTTGACGATGTTGCAAAAGCACTAGTTAAAGAAGGCTTCGATGAGACTTCCGCTAAGACTCTTGCTAAAGAAGTTACCGATAGGTTAGAAGCTCAAGTTAAAGACTCTAAAATAAAGACGCTTGAGAGGATGTCGAAAGGTACGAGTGAATCTGTAAAGGCTAATTATGCCGATAAGATTGCAAAATTGAGTAACCTTGGAGCATTAGATAACCAGGATTATATAGACCTAGCTAGAGGTAAACTTAAACTCCCTCATCTAACTACTTCTACAGCCACAGAAATATCGAAGATTGCTCAGAAATTACAGGATACTACTGACCCTGCAGAAAAATATCTACTAGCTCAGGATATAGGTAAAGCTATCCAGAAAGATATACCTATGACTAAGAAAGAAATAGCTGGGCAAGTAGCAGGCGCTCCAAGAGCACTTCTTGCTTCAACAGATATCAGTGGTATGGGTAGGCAAGGCATATTATTAGGTGCTGCACATCCTAAAGTTTGGCTTAAATCCTTCAAGGAACAGGTTAAAGATTTTAAGAACCCCGAGTATTTTAAAAAATCTATGGCGGCTATTGCGTCAGACCCATTATATAAAAAGATGATAGATAGTGGCCTAGCACTTACGGGAGTTAGTAAAAAACCTGAAGAGATGTTCACGTCAACAATCCTCGAGGGTGATTTAGCTAAGAAATTCGGCATTGGGCATGTTCTTGAAGCTTCAGATAATGGTTATACTGGTGGTTTAACATATATGCGATATTCAGCTTTTAAAAACTTCTTAGATAAACAGCCAGATGGTGGCAAGGCTATACTGGATAACCCTCAATGGCTAGAGGGTCTTAGTCATTATATAAATAACAGTACAGGACGTGGTGGCAAAATGGGTGGCTATCTAGATAAACATGCAGATACTCTAAGCCAAGCATTATTCTCCCCTAGATTATGGGCTTCAAGATTAAATGTATTTAACCCTAAATATTACTACGACTTAAAAGGTCCTGCCCGAAGAGAAGCATATAAGGATGCAGCAAAATTTGCTTCAGTTGCAGCAGGAGTTTTGACTCTAGCAACGATGGCTGGCGCTAAAGTTGAGACCGATGCTCGTAGTTCAGACTTTCTAAAAATAAGAGTCGGTGATACTCGATACGATATCCTGGGTGGTTTCCAGCAAAATTTAGTCTTTGCTTGGAGAGAAATATCAGGAGAAAAGAAAAGTTCTTCGTCTGGCGAAGTTACTAAGCTAGGTTCGCAATTTGGTGGCTCAGATAGATTTTCTATCTTAACTGATTTAATTCAGAATAAAGAGAATCCAGTAGTAGCTACTGCAAGTCGTCTAATTAAGGGCAAAGACCGTGGTGGTAATCCAACTAACATAGGTAAAGAAGCACTAGGCCTTGTAGTACCATTAACAATCCAAGAAATAGGCTCAGGTATATCTCATTATGGTGTAGCTAAAGGGATAGCTAGTGCAGTACCTGGATTCCTTGGAGTTGGTAATCAGACTTACGGTACTAAGGATATTAATGTTACTAAAAAGCAGATTGAGTACTTAGATAATCTTAAAAAGAAAAATGTTGCACCTGAAGAAATATCTGCTACTAAAGAGTTCTTCCAGACTTTCAAAACAACTCCACCACAAACTAAAACTATGGATAAAATTAAAGAAGCCATAAAGAATAACGATAAAGCCGAAGTTAAACGTCTAGCAGATGATTATAATAAGAAATATGTCGATTCGTTTAAAGGTTGGAAAGAGAAATATGCTACTAAGTATGCTCGAAAAGACTTAATTGATTATTTCCAAGCTGGTAAAATTGATGGTGTATCTATAGGAAGAGCTGCATCTAAGATTAAAAAAGATGAAGCTAATAAGAAGAAAGGTATAGTTAAGCTATGAGTAATTACAAAATGATTAATGGACCGAAAGGTACCGTTCGATATATGTTAGATGGTCGTATGGTAAAAGCTGTCTCTGTACCCGAAGACATAATGGCTAGACTTCATACTACGCCAACAGAGGCTACAAGCGATAGATTATGTGTTTTTTGTGGAGCACCCTCAAAGTATTCTAGACTCGTAAATTTGCAGACAGTTTACATTTGTAATGAGCACTATTACGATAAAACAATCGGACAAGTTGCTGAGCAAATAAGAAAGAACTATGAAACCTAAAGAAGTATATGAAATCCTAGAAGATTTACGAAAAGAAAATGAACGTGTTTACGTCCGTCTTGAGCGTTACCTTAACGTAGAAAGAATAGTCTTTGGAATTGTATCTGTAGCCCTTTTAGCAGTATTTACTTCTTTGATTGCATTGGTGGTTAGGAAATGAATAGGCATAGAGCAAGAAAGCTAACAATCGCTTCATGGGTAGCAATGGGAACTACTGTTTTCCTACTAGGACTATTGATGTACTGGTCAATCTTACCGTTTAAACCTATCTTAGAAATTCCTAATAATAAAATGTTTGTAATCAACAAAGGCAACACAGTCAATGCTGGCGAAAACTTACTACTCCACTATAAATACTGTAAACGAGGTGATGGGCTAGGTTTAATTACTCGCTATCTACAAGATAATCAGGTTATCACGTTACCTGACGTAAATTCTAAACAGCCTGGCGGTTGCGGTGAAGCAACTATCCCTGTGATGATTCCATCTAACACCCCGACAGATACCTATACATTCCATGCTACAGTCACTTATAAAGTAAGTCCCATTAAAACCGTTAGCTATGATTTATGGACAGACGAGTTTACAATTAAAGGGAAAATTTTATAAAGGAGTGATATGGACAATTACTACGCAATAGAAGTTAAACTAGCAAGCAAGAACGCATGGTTCACACCGCAGGAAAGTAACAACTATTACGGTGCTAAATACTCAAGAGAGGGCGTAACTGTACACTGGTGGGGTGATGGCACTGGTGCAGACAACCACGATAATATTGTTAATTACTTCTTAGGTCAGGGGAGTGCTGGTAATAAATCCGTTAATTATGTAGTGAGTGACCGCAAGATTACTCTAATGGTATCGCCAGATAATGTTGCATGGTGTTCACAAGGTGGCAACCCTACCACCATCTCTATTGAACACCAGCCGACACTATCCGCAGAGGGTTATAAAAGAAGTGGTTGGCTAGTCTGGCAGTTAGAGGGACGCTATGGACATAGAATGAGTTTGTACCCTCACTCTAAGTGGTTTAGTACGTCTTGCCCTGGCTCAATAGACATCAATCGGATTCGTGCAGAAGCCGACAAGTTCGCTAGTGGTGCTTACAATCCTGCTCCACCACCACCTGCACCTAAACCGTTACCACCAACTCCTGTACCACCTGCACCAACTATCTCTATTACTTATTCAAAACTCCCTAGTCCTGTAATGTATAAGATAAATAAAAACACTAGCCTTTGGAATTTCAACTCTGGTACTTGGGCTGGATTTAAACCTGTCAAAGCATATCCAGCAGGAGAATTGATATCTGTTTATGGAATTGCCGATAACCATTCAGTTCACGCTCAATACGGAATGACTGCTTATTCATTCGGAACAGCAGATACTACGGGCTCACCTAAAGCCACCAACGGCTTCAATATGAAAGACCTGGACTTAGTGACAACTCCAGCTCAACCAGTCCCTGAACCGCCTGTAATCGTGCCACCAATCATTCCACCGACACCAGTACCCCCTGTTTCACTCTATCCAGACTGGTTCATAAACTTTTGGACTAAACTAATTGATGCAATTAAAAACATACTAAAATAATGTACACCTATAACGCACATGTAACTGAAGTCTATGATGGTGACACAATTACCTGTGACATAGACCTCGGATTCGAAACTACATTGAAAAATCAAAAGATACGACTCTACGGGATAAACACCCCAGAAGTAAAGGGAGATAGTAAACCTCAAGGAATAATCAGCCGAGATGCAGTAAGAGATAAGATACTGAATAAAGATATCCTGCTGGTCACAAAGAAAGATGCCAAAGAGAAGTTTGGTAGGTGGTTAGGAATAGTCACCATTGATAATCTAAATCTGAATGACTGGTTAGTGACAAATAACTTAGCGGTAGTATACTTACCGTAGAAAGGAATTATGACAAGACACTATACTAGTTATCAAAAAGTAATGAGATGGCTTAAAAGTCACACTACAAAGAAACCCAAGAAAGGAAAGAAATGACAAAATATCTAAAATTCATCGTAGCAATAGTCGCAGCAGGTCTAACAATCTGGCAACAACAGAACGGAACTAGCGCTACTATTCAAACCCTATTACCAATCGTAGGTGCAATAGGCGTATTCCTAGTGCCAAATAAGGTTTAACATGAAATACGAACGTCCCAGCTTTGAAGATAAAATGTACGAACACATGAACGCTAAACCGTACAGACCTGAAACGATTAACTATTTAGGTCACATCTGCAAGGTTGGGGCGGTATCGGCTGAAACAGTCTTAAATGTTTTAACAGTCCTAGAGGAAGATAGACGCTTAACCGATATAGAAATGGCTGATGGGATAATTGAACACATTACCCAGAACGAGGACCATACCGTTGCTGAATATTATCAACCAGAACTACCCAATCAAGCTAAGATTGACGCAATTCACGAAAGCTTTATAGTACGCTTTAAGGCAAAATGAAAATGCCTGACCCTCATGTACCCATAATCCCAGACTTTATGGGGTGCTTAGAGATTAACGGATATGAATATAATATAAGTTCTGCTACCGACACTGTGGTAGCTTTTTTTGAACCTAAGTATGACCACCTTAGATACCTCAACCCAGATGAGGAATGTATAACCTTAGAGTTCCTACCCCATGATGTACTAGGTACGATAGTACAATACGGTATCCCATTAACTCACCGTAGAAGTACGATTATGGAATGTGAGTACGAAGAATACCTAGCGTGGCAGGTTAAGAATGGTATGAGTGAGTTTGAGTTCTAATACCAATTGTGGCTTTGGTGGAATGCTACAGCGTTAGACCATGAACCGTAGCGACTAATTACATAGGATTGCATCCAGCGAATTTGACAGACTGCATTACCTAGCCCACAGCCAGATTTGCCACATGGTAATTCTTGTGCGATTCCGCAAGCCCCAGAACTCCTATTGATTGAGTTGGGGTTACAGCCACTTTCTTTATAGATTAACCAACTAGCATTAGCTACATCGGTTACACCAGCTTGTGCTATCCATTCAGCACAGCTACCAGTAATATGTACTGGAGCTGGCACATACACCGCTTTGGGTGCTGGAGCGTCTTGTAGGCTCTCTGCGTAGGCCACAGCGGTATCTTTCTTGGCTTGAAGTTGTTTCTCTAACTCTACCTTTTGTAGTTCTAGCTGTTTCTTTGATTCTTGAGTTTGATTGAGTTCTTTGAGCTTTACATTAAGCTC
>Ga0315288_10001791_pt1 | contig 27830 bp, 30 predicted proteins | sample YL17G11_20_MG_FD_203454 | JGI IMG/M metagenome (GOLD analysis project Ga0315288, IMG submission 203454) | Sediment microbial communities from Yellowstone Lake, YNP, Wyoming, USA - YL17G11_20 | ecosystem: Environmental > Aquatic > Freshwater > Lake > Sediment | place: USA: Wyoming | collected... | reverse complement strand
CCTGCAGCAGCGCATTGTCCGTTTCTCCGCGAATGAACCACAGCAGCTCTTTTAGGCACGTTTTCCACGCCACGCGCTTCGTCGTCAAAAACGGCACCCGGCGATCATTTAGCGAGAAGTGCATCGCCGCACCAAACACGGCGAAGGTGGTGCCGTTGCGCCCCTCCTCCTTGGTCCCCTCCGAGAGAATATCCTCAATTAAATGCAGGTACTGGTTTTCTTCGTGCCGCAACGGGAACTGGTTCGGCAACAGTGGCGTATTGGGCGGAACGCGCCGATATTTGTTGTGCTCTGCAATACTTCTCAGCATGTTTGGAATATTGTTAGTGTTATTATTGTGGTTGGTATACAAATGCAGTCGGTTGCATTTATGTTATTTTTCGAACATTAAAACAATTGCAATTAGTCGCATTTTAATTTTCTTTCGCTATTGTAAATATATTATACATATAAATACTTTTTCGAAACAATGGACGCCATTGAGATAACCGCCAAGGACACCGCTTCAGCGAGTGGCGGCTTCTTTAAGCAAGTGTTCAAGCTGAACGAGGACTCCCAGGGGGAAGTGCTGAACATGATGCAGTATGTCGCCATCGGCTTCATTCCAGCCATCGTCGTCATCTACATCATCCGCTACTACGTGCCTGACCCCGACGATGACAAGGGCAGCCTGACCATTCTGGCCGAGATTTTCGCGCAGACGTTCTCCATGCTGCTCGCCATCTACTTCATCCACCGCATGGTCATTTACTTCCCCACTTACAGCGGCATCAAATACGAGCGCTTCCACATCATCAACATCCTCATGGTGTTCGTCATGATTCTCTTCTCCATTAAGACGAAGCTGGGCGAGAAGGCGCAAATCCTGGTGGAGCGCGCGGTTGACATGTGGTCGGGCAACAAGTCGCACGGTGGTCCCGCTCAGGGCCAGGGCCAGGGCCAGGTGCGCGTGACGCAGCCCATCACGGGGTCCATGGCGTCCGGCGTGCCCATGACGGCGCCCCCTCCTCCCCCACAGTTGACGAACAACCGGGCCCAAATGGGCATGGGCATGGGCAATGCCATGAGCGGCATGGTCAAAGACTTTAACGCCATGTATTCGGGCCAACCGCAGCAGCAGCTGCCACAGCAGCAGCAACAAATGATGGGCGGCGGCGACTTTGAACCCATGGCTGCGAATGAAGCGGGCTGGGGCAATTCCAGCCTATTTTAGACGGGAACCAAGGTACTAAGCGTAGCGCCAAGCGTAGCGTCCCGCCAAGGCACGTCTCGTGCCGAGCCGTTGGGTAAACCCTCCTTTTTTCTCATAAACATTCCATTGTGCCATTGGACCCCCAATTTCGGGTAATTAAAAATTTTATATGCATGCATTATATATAAAATTGCAAAATGAGTAGTGACCGCGATATGGTTGAAAATTGGAATAGAATAAGAAACAAGTTATTAAGTTGTGATGAGACAACTCAGCAGTTAGCAAGACAATTAAACCTCAATTGCGAAACGCTTTTGAAAGTATTGTTGTTTAGGGGCGATGCATTTCAACAAAGTTTATTTGCCGAACATTTTAACGTTGATTCAGAGAAACATTTTGTCAGTACAGTCGAAGGAATGGGGCTAAAAATAAATGTTGATGATTGGATAAAGTTTATTGAATATTTGCGTTATTCGATAAGAAGCTCATACCAACAGCCCACTGCATCTCATGCGGAACAAGATGCGGCGCGTGCTTTAGAATTAGAAGATAATCCACATCATCACAGAGGAATGCCAATACAATCAAATGTATATGGAAGTGAACCACATGAGAAAGTACAACAACTATTAAATCCTGTGCTTTCAAACATATTTGCAAATGGGGGTGGTGTCGAGGGTCATAGTTATTATGCGCAGTATTGCAACTGGTTGATTGGAAATGTTCTACATGAACCCCCAAATTTTACACTGGAACAATTGAATGAAATATATGGAGTTAATGCCACGGCAATGTTGCCTGTGCATAATTTACAAACAACATTTCAGAAAGTGTATCCCAAATTAGATTTCGAGGTTGCATTTGGCAATGCATGCATTGCATATCTTAAATGCGACCATGCAGTTAGAAACCAAATTGAAAATTACTTTATAACAATCTCACCAGAGCTCAATGCATTTGTGGAACAATTTAACACTTTTGAACAACATGATGTGTATCTCATGTGGAAACGGGTTTTCATGATTGCACAGTTGATGTATAGTTGGACACAGATTGATCATTATGACCGGTCTGGAGTATACGCTGATGCTGCAAACACATTGGGTTCAAAATCACCTCGTGGTGGAAAATCTAAGCGTTCTAATCGTAGCAACTTTAAGCGTTCCAAGCGAAGCGACTCCAAGCGTTCTAAGCGTAGCAACTCTAAGCGTAGCAACTCTAAGCGTAGCAACTCTAAGCGTAGCAACTCTAAGCGTAGCAACTCTAAGCGTAGCAACTCTAAGCGTAGCGACTGTAGAAGCAGCCGACTATAAATCCATTCCACGATAAATCCATTCCACGATAAATCCATTCCACGATAAATCCATTCCACGATAAATCCATTCCAACGAATACTTTTTTTGGATCTATGATGTGAATTGGTTTCAATATTCATCTTATAATATATATTTTCACAATGCATCATAATCTAAAAAAATTTATATTTTTGCATTTACAATGTTTGTCATAGGGGCATAGGTGCAATGATGCTAATTATGATATTATTACATTGGTTTACTACTTAAACCCAAGTAATCATATACACATATCAATCCATACATGGAAAACGAAATGTATTCTTCTCCACATTATGGGTACGTTGCGTGTTCGTTAATGTATCATTTCACTACAAGTTTTTATTTTTCCATGCTATATGACTATGTTGATATGTATAACCAATCTACACTGATCAAATTTGGATTTGGTTATGCGTTGATGAATGTGCAATATGCACTGATTTCCGAAATCATCGATTGGACTGCGAGTGATGTGTTTAAAAACATACCATATCTGAATGCAGCCAAGCGTCCTCAGCCAAAACGACCGGGTCGTGTGGAAGGATATTCGGTGTATTTCCAGCGGTGGTCGGTTCCATTATTAATGTTTACGACGCTTTGGTTCAATGAACTCGTGCACAACGAAACGCCAATCAATGATATGCGCAAATACATAGGTGGCGTCAGTGACGTCGGTGGCTCTGTGGAACTGGAACCGGCGCACATGTCCATTGTTTTGTATGGATTGTATTATTTGCGGTTAGCGGTTATGGTGGAGTTGTCTATCATTTTTGCAGACATTTTGTACGGCGCGTGGCACCACGCACAGCATTCGTACAAATGGTTGTATTATAAAACAAATCACCAATATCATCATCAGTTTCGTTACCCATTGGCACGCGAGGCAACGTGGTTGGGATTTATCGACCTATGGGTATCATCCATTATGATCGGTCGGTGGAACATTGTGTTAATGACACTTGCAATGGGGGGCATAGATTTATCGCCATTTGAATTGTTTCTATGCATTAGTTATGTGCACGAAATGAATTGCAGCGACCACTGCGGCAAAGTTATGCCATATCATAATAGCGTTCCATTATTGCCCTTTTTAGAAAAACCGCTGGGTCTTGGACATTCGGTGGAGGCGCATGAAGCACATCACAACCTTAATACCAAGTCGTATGGATTGCTTGGCATATACGACTGGATTATGGGCACTGCTCGACTGGCAGAAGTGTAACTCATGCGACATTGGCGATTCAACCCATGCAAAGATTCATCATTGCTGTTTCACGTGAAACCACTGCGAGAACAAATACATGACGGTCATGCTAACACCGAATAGCAATAAGAACTGCACGGGGGCCTTCAAAAAGTTTTTTTGGTGTTTGGTCATGTCATAATTCTCCTCTAAATGCACGTCCAAATAGTTCATGGCCAAAAATACGACGGTGATGATGACCGCAGTCGTCAGCGATTTGTAAAACAGGGGGGTCATTGTTCGTTCGTTCAATATATTATGATGATATTTAATATATCTTTCATATATCATCATGATATTTTTTAATATCTCATCATATGCTATGCGTTGAATAATCCAATGATTGTAAAGCACGAAAAAAAGGGCGGCATTGACGTCTACTACGTCAAGAAAAATATTAGCGACGTCGCCATGGAAAAGCATAAGCATCAATTTGTGACCCCCTCTCTCATTGACATCATCATCAACGACGACGCCGACGTGTACACCGACGACAACCGCCTCCTCCTCAAATTTAGGAAGGGCAAGCTGTCCAAGGAGAAAATCGACACGTTCTACGAAAACATGATTGATTTCGCGCGCACCACGTCCACGAATCGCCGCCTCGCGTCCGGCCTCAGGATCAAAACGCGCTCCAAAAAGGTCAAGACCGACAAGGACATCGCTGCAATGACCAACATCGTCGGCTACTTTGACTCGCTCGGCCCCAGCCAGAAGGTGCTGCTGAAAAAACACGGCATAAAGCTGAACCCCGCCGTGCGCGAGACGCGCTTCAACATGCTGTACCCCGAGAAATTTAAGAAGTTGATTCCTCTCATTCGAGAGATTGACACGTATTACGAGAAAATCGTGCCCGACCATTACAAAAAGCAGCACCGCAAGGCCAAGCAGACCTATTTCAAAATCGCCGACACCGCGTTCACGACCGTCACCACCAACGTGAATTACAAGACCACCATTCACACGGACCGCGGCGACGATGCGGAGGGGTTCGGAAACTTGGTGGTCATTGAGCACGGGAAATACACCGGCGGCGAGACGTGCTTTCCGCAGTACGGCGTCGGCGTCAATGTGCGCACTGGCGACGTGCTGTTCATGGACGTGCACGAGTGGCACGGGAATTTGCCCATCCGCCTGGAAAATAAGGACGCCGTGCGGCTCTCCATCGTGTGCTATTTGCGTCATCGGCTGTGGGAAAAAACGCGCGGGAAAACCAAAAAGTTCATGCAGAAACACGTGGCAACCTATCGTAGGTTGCACGATTTGACCAATAAACCCTCCTCGAATAAAGGCGGTGCATCTGATGACGGCAAAAATGAAGGTGTATCGTTGGGTGAAGTCATTGTGAATCCTCACGGTGACGGTATGAATTACTGAAGTATGGCTCGAAAAAGTATGGCTCGAAAAAGTATGGCTCGAAAAAGTATGGCTCGGTGAAACGAATTGAATGGTCCAAAATCTTGTCCGATGTCAACTCGAAAATCCATACGTTCGAAAAAAAATTGAAAGCTTTTTTAAAAGTAGGATTTAAGAATTAGATTTCCATTCGTTATACAAGTCGTTCAAGATACAAATGTCCTCATCTGCTTCAGCTTCCGTCTCATCCGCTTCAGCTTCCCCTTCTCGTCGTCCTGTTAACATGTGCCCTGTCCCCGGATGTGGAGGCAAATGGACCAGCGCTGGTGGAAATGACAAGGGCAACCGCTCTCGTCATGAATCCAGCAAGCTGCACAAGAATGCTGTGGTTGCCGCTGCCGCTTGTGCCGCTGCCGCTTGTGCCGCTGCCGCTTGTGCCGCCGTTGTTGTTCCCGTTCCCGTTCCCATCCAAGAAGTCGCTGTTCCTGTTGTTGTTCCTGTTGTTCCTGTTCCCGTAGAAGCCCCTGCCCCTGCTTCCATCATGGCTTACCCGAACCAGATTGCCGCCGCCAATCAAATCATTTCCACATTCAATGACGAAGAATGCCACTGGGCCGTCCTTCTTGCATTCCCTCAATCCGGCAAGACCCAGACGTTCTACTACGTTGCATGCCACATGCTCTGCAATCGCCCCGACATGGACCGCGTGGTCGTCGTTTGCGGCAATGCGGAAAATGAGCTTTCGGACCAACTCCGCGCTTCCAAAACCGAGTTCATCCGTCTCTACGTGCAAACCGAACATGCAACCCTCTCTCCGGAGATGACCGAATCGGTGATTCGCACATTGGAAGCCCGGATTCAGGTGTGGTGCGGTGCCGATCTCAAGCGCAACTCAACTCATCCCACCTCGGCGCGCAACACGCTGTTCATCTGGGAAGAGGCGCACTATGCCCAAAACAAAACCAATCGCCCCCACAAATTCTTCAAGAATCTCTGCATCACTGCTGATGGCGAGATTTCCAATCTGGAAGGTGAGCGCAACAACTACGTGCTCACCGTGTCCGCAACCCCCTTCTCTGAGCTGAGCAACATCTGGCACCACGGCCAGAAGAAGCGCGTCGTGCGTCTTGAGCCCGCTCAGGGATACAAGGGCCCCCGCCACTTCTTGGCGGCTGGCGCCATTGTCCAATTTGACCCATTGCTGTCGTGCGAAGAGGTTGTGGCACAGGCCATCGCTGAAGCCCCCATCGCGGAAGCGCCCAAATACGCCATTGTGCGCGTGCGTGACTACAAAGGCAAGGACAACATGGCAGCGTGCATTCGTGTGGCGGTGGAACACGGATGGGCGTATCGCGTGTATGACTCCGAAACGAAATACCACCAGGCCAACAGCATGCAGTCCATGGACGAACTGGCCGTGGTCCCCGAGCGCAACACCCTCATCTTAATCCGCGGTATGTGCCGCATGGGCAAGCGCGTACCCAAGGAGCACATCTCGTTCGTCATTGAAACCTCCAAGGATTCAGACACGGACACGGTGTTGCAGGCGCTTTTGGGCCGCATGTTCGGCTACCACGACAACATGAACATCCGGGTTTACATCAGCCGCAACATTCATTTGGCCGAGATTGTCAGCTATGTGTGCATGATGGAAAATCCCGACGACGTGCCGCTGCAGACCATGCCTCGTCGTGGCAAGAATTTGATTGTCGGAACCAATCAATCCGTCAATGGATGGTTCAACAATGTGCCGATCATTGTTCGTGCTGGTGCTCAGGAAGAGCAAGAGCACGCCGATGACCCCAATGCAGAAGAGTACCAAAATGACCTAACCATCCAGGCAATCCAGGCTGCGTTTGAATCCGGCGCCATTGAAAATCACAACTGCGCCGAACAAACCGCCGAAATTCGCGAACAAATCATGCATCTTACTGCTGACCCACGCCGCATGAGTCCCCGCAATTTGGTGAATCCAGTCACTGGTCGCCTCTATCCGACATACCAAGAGATGCCGGACAAGTTGCGCAACTCGATTGACCAACGCATGCCATTCAACACTGGAATCAGCGGCGGTTGCGGGTTTGATTCCACTGAAGAAATGCAGGTCAACGTGTGGCGATGCAACACGAACCAGTTCAGCCAGACGCACGGGTTTCACCGTGACTATTTGATTGTCCAAACTCGCACCCGCGTCCCCAATGCCCAGCAACAGCTGCATGTTCGCATTCCTTGCACCAGCGGCTTGGAGACGTTCAGCATGCAGCAAGAGGATGGCTCAATCGTTGTCGGCAACGGCGGATACAACATCCAGCTGGCAGTTGAAACCTCGCACGATGCGGCGCTCATGCAGCAGAACTTGTGCGACCTCATTCACGAATCCCGAATCGAGGATTCACTGCAACGCCCGAAGTGCGTCACATCCAATCACGGAGGGGTGTCGGAATGGAAGGGCATCATCGTCACAGTGGGAATAATGCAGGCACTTCAACGCGATGGTGCAATCTACGAATACATCCAGCGCGAACACGGCGCAACTCTTAAAATCACAAAAGCACTCGGACGCGAACTCAAGTCGCTGAAGAACATGGGCAACGCTCGCTTGACCAAAATTGAATGGTCTTAACCAAAATCATTATAACCAAAATCCTTAAATCCTTAATCCTTAAATCCACAAAAACACAACCCCCAAAAAACAAAAAAATATTTTTTATTGTTTTATTTTCATATCATGTTTTTAATATTTTCATGTTTTCCCATTATTTTCTCTCTTCCCCTCAAATCACAAAACAATCTTGAGCCCTAAATATGCAGAATTGGGCGAGTTGATGGCATTGAACAGCTCGTTTGTGTCATGCACCTGAATCGGCGGATATTTGTTCTGCTGTGCGACAATGACGTGTTTCGAATTGGACTCCACGACCAGCGCCACGTGCCCGTATTTCAAGTCGTCAGTGGGTTTTGGGGCCCAGAACAGCATGGTGCCTGGGCGCAAATAATGCAGTGGTGGTTTAACATATGGGTAAATGCATGTCCTTAATGCCACCGACTTAATTCCAGGCGGAGCTCGGGTCATTGGAATCAATTCACGCGTGCCATAAAACATGTCGGTGGCATCCACGACAGACGGGAATGTCAAGGCATGCGTCTGCATGAAATACCGACGCACAAATTCCACGCATTCAAATGGAATGCCGGCATTCGTTTTATACGTTTTTGTTCCATCCGCATTTTGGTCGGATTTTACATAGATGTGCACCGGTGCATTCATTTTGGCGAGTGGTGGCATACAGATTGTGTGCAATTGTAGTGTGCAATTGTAAATAATAAATTATACATAACCGAATATAATTTATTTACTCATCCATGTTTAATCAAGTTTAATCAAATCAATGAATCGAATTACAATCATAATCCCAATCATCCAATCCATTTAAGAAAAGCAGCAGCACCACTTTTTGCCTGCAATCAAAGGCATGACGGTTAGTTTGACCAGCTTGAAGCTGCCATCCAACATGACTAGCGCGGCGGCTTCTTCGGGGTCATCCAGCGTCAGAATCAGAATGCACTTCAGCACGAAATGCAGGAACGTGATGACCGTGTTGCTGTTTAAAGTCACTGCTTCACCAGACGCTGCTGCTTCGGTTGAAAACAGCGTGATGCAGTCGTGAATCAGCGCCAGAAAATGCGGTGCATCGCTCATGTCAATCTTGCCGTCAGCCATGATGTTGACAAATGCGGTCTGCATGACTGATGCGATGGTGCGCCGACTGCTGTCCTGACACGCATACGCATTCAGCTGCTCTAGCTCCTGTGGGCTCAGCTTGGTGCTCAATTCATCATGCACTTTGCTGATTTCTCCGCCAATTAATGATGGATTGTCCAGAATGGCTTGGAGCTTCGTGCGTAGGGCGGGGACATTCATTATCATGGCGAATATCACATCCTTGACCATTCCAATCAATGGATTTGCCACCACATCAGTTGGGAGCTGCACTGGCACTGCCTCCACATGTGTTGGCATTGGCTGCACGTGGGCTGGCGCTGGTGCTGGCGCTGGCGCTGATTCTTTCTCCTGTTTCAGCATTGTGTTGCGCAATACTGGCGCAGGAACTGACATTCCCAATGTTGCAGTGGCCTTAACCAACCCATTCGCATTAGCATTTGCAGCATTTTTGTTAACTGAGGTTCGAAGCGTGCTGCTTTGAATTGGCAAAAACCCACCGGAAGGCATCACATTTCCCTGCGTGTAATGTTGCAACTGTTGCAGCAGTTGCATTTGGTTCTGATTCAGATGCTCTGCATTGAGGGATGATTGATGTGGATCCATGTCGGTGTTTATTGTTTACGGTGTTGTTTGGCTGGCAATGCGTTTTATGTTTATCCGTTTATTTTTTTAAGTATTATTTTGCAAAAATCATAATAAACACTTTTATATAATACATGCATCTCCATGGCAAGCATTCCTTCCGGCAAGTATCGCAAAAATGTGCCATTTGATGAGCGCAAATTAAAGGCGTCCATCATTTTGAAGCAGCACCCTGACCGCATTCCAGTGGTGGTGGAATGCAGCGAAGAGTTGCAGGCCATTCACCCATTGAAGAAAAACAAGTTCATCGTGCCGTTTGAGCTGACCCTCGCGCAATTCATATTTGTGATTCGAAAGCACATGAAGCTGGATTCTGCATACGCCATTTTTGTGTTCATAAATAACAAACTGCATCCGACCACGGCAATCATGGGCGACATTTACGCGAGGGAAAAGGACGAAGACGGATTCATGTATTTGGACGTGTTTCAAGAATCCACATTCGGAACACGGATAATGCAAATCGCAAACCATTTAAAGCCATTGCATGATGATGAATCACCCGCCCAACAACAACAACAACAACAACAACAACAACAACAACAACAACAACAACAACAACACCAACAACAACAACACAATGACTTCATTTTATCCCGTTTCCATGGACGATTCGCGTCTTTCCGGCATTGACTCCAATGTGCTAGATGGCATTGCGGCGGTCATCAAAACCACAAAGAAAGGCGAGTCCTGCACATGGACGTATTTGCGCGACAATCCGCCATCCGAATCAACGGGGTACATGTTCTCCAACAATCCCGCATTTAGCGCGATAATGAACCACATGGAGGTGGGACATTCTGGTTCATCTTATGCATGGACCATGCGCAATCTGCAGTACATTGCAACTCACGGCATTGATGCTTACATTGCCGCCGCGTGTGCGCCCAAGCAATCCAGTTCAGGCACTCAAGACGTGTGAAAAACTGAAAATATATAATACAACCACATTGTATAACCCAAAAATCATGGCAACCCGAAAACGATTCACTCAATCGCAGGCACGATTGCGCAAATACTGGAACCGCGTGCACAAGCGCACCAAGGGAACCAAGTGCGCGATGCAGACCACCAAAAAATACTTGTCGCGCCCCAGTCCGCCGTATCCTGCAAACAAATGCTGCGGCAAAACAATGACCGGCAATGACGGCGCCAAATACGTTGCGGCACCGAACGCGTCCGGCATCTGCGCCTGGAAGAAGGTTTAAGGTTCAATGGACCCCTGAAATAAAATAAAATATAATTGTTGTATATATCTGAACGCACATATATCCAATATATTTTGTTCACACCGATGGCGCACCAAATCCCGTCCATTGGTGATAAAACCAGTTTAAAAGACATTTTCAGAACATTGGAAAACCAGAACTCTGCCATCTTTAACGGCGACCATGACGCTTATAGTGCATCCATCACCGCCTGTTTGAAAAATTTGGTAGAACTTATTTCACCAAACGACAATGATTATTTGGAGGATTTAAAGTATTTCATCCACAATGGCGTTTGTCGCATTGCCCAAAATTATGAAAGCAACCGCGAAAGAGTTACACCCGTTGTTCTAAATTTTTTGATGACCGCCATACGTTCATACAATCACCTCAAGGCTGCACACTCAGCCTCTTCTTCGTCCAAAGCTTCGCCCAGAAGCAGAGCACCATATCATGTCACATTGGAAACATGCCACGGATTGTCCGACATGGGCACTGCATTTTTAATGCAAGTGCTTGCGCCACACATTAATGCGGGCGCGCACCATGTTTTTCCGGTTCATAAAGATAACCCTCTTGAATTCAACGTTCACGTGAAAGAAAAGTTCATTGTAAGGTCTCCGTCGCCGCTGAAAGGGAATAGGGTTGGGTCGCTTTCCACCGCCATTTCTTTTGGCGAAGCTCTTAAAGCTCTTGAAGAAGCAAATAGATCACCAAACACCGGAAACAAAACACCAAAAACGGGAAACAAAACACCAAAAAAGGGACACAAAACACCAAAAAAGGGACACAAATCACCAGGCACAGGCAGTCGCGGTGGTAGGAAATGTGCGCGCGGTTCGACCCGACGACGATGATGCGTTGTGTAGTGATGTTTAGAACAGTTTGCGAAGAAGCGTTTTGGCCCGTTTGGCTATTTTGTAGTAGTACGATGCCGCATGTTTCTTGATTGATTTGGTTCTGGCGCGTCGCGTCATTTCGCGCGCTCGAACATAAGCAGATAAAACTCCGCCTTTGCTGGGTTGACATGTGCCCGTATTGCAAATCGGGAACGATTTCTTGCTGCCCAAAAAGCATCTTTTGCCGCAGCGTTTCATTTGAAGCGTGCGTTGGTGCGTGGTGGGTTGGTTGCGCCGCCAGCTTTTGTAGGTGCGCATCAACTGTTTTCTGGTGGTCATGGATTATGTGTGTGTGTGTGTGTGTGTGTGTGTGTGTGTGTGTTATACATTATTCATGCATTTTATTTTTATTTATATAAGCATTTTGTATGGTTATATGATGGATTATTCGATGATGTATACCTATGCAATGGCAATTGTGAATTCGGCATTATCCGGAATTTTCACAGAATATTACATTACTAAGAAGGACCCAATTTATTTGTGGGGTGCCATATTTTGCAATGTGTTTGTGATATTCAATTACATTACAATATTTGCAATGACTGGGGTTGCCAAGGGGTATGCTTACATAAAGATATTGTCCATAATGTGTGTTGCCATATACGGGGTTGCAACTTTCCACGAAAGAATGAATAAATATTCCATACTCGGATTGATTTTGGGCGCATGTTCCATAATGTTGTTAAATGTGAAATAATTAAAATGTGCACATGTTTATATATATACATATACATACATATACATAACTAAATTCATCATGTCCATAGCAACTATGAAGCGCAAGGCTACTCGCGGCGGCAATCCGCGCCTGGACCCCGTGTCCGGCATAGGTGCCAATGGCTTTTCTCTCAACGGCGGCTATCGCAACATCGGCGTTGTGGGACAGTTTAGAATGGTGTCGAACGTCACGCGCACGCCCTTCCGGGGAACGCAGCCCATGGGACACGGCGGCTTTAACGGCGAGTATTACAATGTTCCCTCCAACTCCGGAGTGCCCATCACCAACGACGACTCCATCATTAAGCACTCGTCTAAAAACACGGCTGGCTTGATAGATGAGAAGTACAAGTGGACCAAGAGCCAGTACCCCCGATACTGGGTCAAGGATGACGACAACTCGTACCGCCAGACGAAGACGCAGGGGCAGCTCACTGGGGCCAAGACGTGGGCCGCCGGCGCGTGCAACTTTGAGAAGGCCGCCAATGATGACCCCGAAAACGTGTGGCAATGCAAGGGCAAGTGCGTGTACTGGATTGGTGGCAAGAAGTATTTCGTGTATTACCCTTATGCCAAGTGGCTGAACACCACCAAGGTGCAGTCGCAGGGCGCTTACATCACGGCCGGTGGTGTGGCTCGTCAAAATAGGTTGCCCACACCGGCGTGCATGCAGCACTACCCCATGATGCTGTCTGCAAATGGGTGCGACCGGAATGCCGTCACGTGGCAACAAGCGCAAGCCGTCGGCCTCTTGCCGCCAAATTACATGACATGCAATCCGATTGATTATCTTAGCTGCAAAACGATAATAGACGACGAATTGACAAATCCAAACAAAAATGGGTTTTTAGGAATCTCCATGCCACCGCAAATTTGAAATCGGAATCACATTCATATTTGTAAATTAAAAAATCAAAAGCTATTTTATAAACACCCCCCACCCACAAATACATAATACAATGACAACATGGTTGAAAACAGACCATGACATTGTTGGGCCTGATGTATCCGTTTATCAAGACGTGGTGGATTGGGCAACAATGGCGGCAAGGCAAACAAACATGGGGTTTGCAATGTGCAAGGCAACGCAAGGAACCACTCATGTTGATTCCAAATTCAAAACAAACATTATCGCAATGAGCAAGCATTTATCAATCACATCCCGAACGTTTCCTCCCCCTACTTCCCCTCCCACCACTTCCCCTTACACCCATCCAATCGCAATTGGTGTGTATCATTTTGCAAACATTATTCCAGGACAAACTGATGCAGATTATGCACAACAGGCTGATTTTTTTTTCAACACTGTCACTGCACATAATTTTACGACAGTAACCAAAAAATATACCGATGCACCTCCACGTCCTTCCACGACCACATTAATAACCCCCACGTCGACAATCACAACGACAATCACAATCAAGGGCACGCTCGTCACTACGACGGTCACCGCTGCGCATGTGAAACCTGATTTTTGGGTGTTGGATTGGGAAGATGCGCGCGGTCATTCCCTGTCAGTTACCGAACGTGCAAAATTTGCAAAGACATTTGTCAAACGGCTTTACAATAATTTGAAGAACAAATTTGGTTCATCTTATGTTCCGAAAATATTCATATACGTTGGTTATTATTATTGGGGAAATCCAGATGTCAGTGTGGTTGGCAACGTGTATGAATGGTTTGGGTCATACGGTCCAAAGCTCTGGATTGCAGCTTATGTCACCAACAATGTGTTGCCGCCCGCTCAATCTGATTGGGATGTTGTTTACAATGACCCTACCCTAAACGTGCCACATTTTGCTCTTCCTCATCCTCCTCATCCTCCTCATCCTCCTCCTCCTCCCACGTGGAGTGCGTGGCAATACACTTCCAGTGCGAGTGTGCCCGGCGTGTCTGGACGCTGCGATGTTAGTGTGGTCCTAAGTCCAGAAGTTTGGAATTCTGATTTTTATCAACCACCATGAGTTTGGAATTCGAATTTTTATCAACCATTTTAAAAATCATGTAAATGCATATTATATACACGATTTGTTAGATGATTGTGGACCATCCGGAAGACTACACGCTCGTCGGGTTCGAGCGGTCCCATGTCAAAGGCAAAAAATACGACGCCATTTTGAAAAACAAGAGGACGCGCAAGGGCCAAAGGCACGACATTCGGCGCGTGCCGTTTGGCGCCATCGGATACGAGCAATTTAAGGACTCCACTGGACGAGGGCTCTATGCACATGTCAATCACGGCGACCCGAAACGGCGCCGCAACTACCGCACCCGCCACCATGGCGAGAATAAGCGCAAATTCAGCAGCGGCTACTTTAGCTGGAAGTATCTGTGGTAAATCGTCAGAAAACCTACGGTTTTCCGAACCTTTCCCTTTGTCTCATCTGCGCTTAACACAGTCGCCACCACGCTTAACGTGGTATTTTCACTCCCAGCACGCTCTGGATTTTGTTGATGTGTGCCGCATTGTACACACCGCCGCCCCGTTCCACTTCCGAAATTATGGCAGCATCCATGCTGCATTTTTGCGCCAGTTCTTTCTGCGTCAGCTTCTTTTCGCATCGTATCGTTTTTATGGTTTCCGACGTGGCCTTGCTCACGTACTTCGTCTTTTTCACATCATCGTCTGCCTTGTATACCCCCACATTTGCAAGCGAAGACGACGCCGGTTTTGCATTTGCAACAGTCGTTGTGTCGGCGCTCTTCTTCTTGAATGTCACCGGCGTCCAATCCTGGCAGTCGGGGACCTTGGGTTCATTTTCTGCAAACCGAGACATCGCACTTGAGAGATATCTAACACATACATTTAATGTTTATGTTCTTTTCATAAAAAAAAATATTTTTATTGGTTTTTGGTTTTTTTGGAGACAGTAAATTTCTCTCCTTTCATCCTCTGACATCATTGTCATCATTGTCATCATTGTCATAATTGTCATCATTGTCATCATTGTCATCATTGTCATAGTAGTCGTCAGTGTCGTAGTCGCTGCAATCCGAATAACACATTTGGCGGGGAGGAGGAGGAGCTGGAGGCATGAATGCCTGGCATGCGACCTTCATTGGGCCAAACACATCATCATCTGGCTGAACCAGCATTTGTGACACCATGTAAAAGCGCGGATTTGGAACAACCTGCAAATGCACTTCGGGTGTCATCATTTCGGGACAGATTCTACCAAATATGTATGCCGAATGTTCAATTCCCTCTCCGGCCATGTAAAGCAGTCGTTTGACGTGTGCCGCGTAGAAGGCATTCAGGTTGAGCACGCTTCTCACATTTGGGTCTTTCAACATCCATTCCACTCGTGCAATGAATCGGTACATGTCGACCAAATTTGTGCAACGAACCATCGTTGGTTCCTCCACATCGTTGACCGCGGCCATTTTCTTCGTGCAAACCTTGGTGAACCCTGTCACATAGCCCGCAATCCACATGTCCTCAACGGCGATTGGACGGCGAACATGGTATGCGTCATTTTCGGGGGCGGCGTCGTCCATGGTGCGAACGACGCGGGAGTGATGCGGCGCATTCGCAAGGGCACGGCATTCGTCCAGAAACGCTTGTCGGCCTTCGACAGTGTCCATCCGATTGAACAGGGCAAGCACATCATCGTCATTCAATCCACTGAATGGACTTTGGCGGGGGTTGTAAATCCGGATGCCCATGTTGAACCTGCACTGAAACTCGGGGATGGACCATTTGACATGTGCACACCCCTCGGCATTGTTGGCGCGCTGAATGATGCACAATGCGCCCTTGGGTTGATTCCACTGGCGGGATTGTGTTGGGTCCAGGGTGAGCTTTCGGGCCAATGCGCCCAGAATGCCGCCATGCATGAGGTTGCGAAGCCGACTGGAGGTGGTGAGGTGTTTGTGTTGGATGCGATTGGGCGCAAACACTAGGGCACCTGCACATGCCTGATAGTGATTGTTCCTTTGTTGCATTTTTTTCAATACATCATTGTTTTGAAGTGGCATGAGCATGATGCACGCAGCTGAATGCGCCATCGCAATTCTCGCGGCATCAATCCGTTTGCATCCGTCTTGCGGGGTCTTCACGGGGTCGATGCTTTCCATGAAATCATCCACCACATTCTTCAAATCGTTGGGATTGTTGGGATTGTTGGGGTTGTTGTTGACAAATTGGAATCCTTTGTGCAGGAACATGAATCCAGCCGGCTGAGCCATTGCAAATACAAGTATCTACAAGGTGTAATTCACACCACGACACATTTCAAATGCTTTCAATTTTTTATTTTCTCAATGAAAAATGGATTGACGTCCGGATGCATGTATTTTGCAGCACCCCCCAAAATGGCAAAACCTTTTTCCGGAAAAAAAGAAACTCCGTTTTGGGCACTGTCGCACAAATGACCCCCGCCGAAAGATTTTGCAGCACCCCCCAAAAATGGCAAAACATTTTCCTGGAAAACACGTTTCCCCATTTTGGGCACTGTCGCATGCAGATTTCATGGATTTTGGCCGAAATTATTTTGTTGTACCCCCCAAAAATGGCAAAACCTTTTCCTGGAAAACAAGAAACCCCGGTTTTGGCACTGTCGCACAAATATTTTCAGCTTTTTGGCGCCAAATTGTGCATTTTCTTGCTTGGAGATTTTGGTACTTTTATTTTTATGATTTTTACGTGAGCATATATGGTGTTGTGCATTGTGGTCCAAAAAAGTTCCGCAAATTACCTAGCAACGCGCGTTTTTGCGCAAAAAGGTTTCGCCATGTTCATTTTCGGACATACTTTCTTGTCCATTTTCTGAAACTTTTTTGACTTTTGTGCAAAGTAAATTGAAAAAATAACAAAATTAATTTATGTATTAATTCTCGAAAAACGAGAGCATAATGGTCTCATAAAAAAATGCACAAAAAAAAGTGAATTTTTGGGCCAAAAAAAACTTAAAAAAAGGCACCAACATGCATGTTCCTTGTTTTTTTTGTTATCGATAACAATGATAACAAAATGATAACATTTTTGCCAAATAAAACAAGGGATTTTGAACCCATCAAAATGTCGCAACACATATGATGTCGATGGATGACACGCATGAAATAATGGGTCTCTAGATGATAACAAAATGATAACATTTTTGCCAAATTTGGCAACGGAATTTTCATGGATTTTTGTGAGCATATTGCGTGTCAGCATTCCATGCATCCATAAATGTTCAAAAAATCGTGCATTTTGTTGCACCCCCTGAAAACATCAAATCATTTATTCTTAAAATAAGAAACTCCGTTTTGAGGACTATTTGCAATTTGATTGCATTTTGTCGAATGTCCCGAAAATGGTAAACTATTTTTATGTAAAATGAGAATTCCTGTTTTTGGGATGTGCCATTTTAACCCAAACCAATGATAACAATTATAATAGAATGATAACACATTTGGCAAATTGAACCAATGCATCATTTCGAATTGCAAAAATGAAATGATATAACGGGTCAATACATTCCATCATTGCATGCATTCGAGTGTCTAGATGATAACAATGATGATAACATTTTTGTCAAATTTGGAAAATTTATAGTTTAGCATATTTGAATTTAAATATAATGTCATGCATTGTATATTATGCACAATGGAGTTTCATTGCTCACCGTGTAATTATTCATGTGCTCATGCGAGTGAATATGATAGGCACATCAACACTGTGAAACATAAAAACAAAATCAATGGAGTTAACCCAAGTGGCGGTGGTGACGCGTGCTATCCGTGCGAGCTGTGTGGCAAAGTGTATAAATTTCGGTCGGGTCTCAGCATCCACAAAAGGATACATGCGCAGCAACTGCAACAGTTGCAGCAACATCAACATCAACATCAACCGCAGGCGTCTGACAAGCAATTTTCGGATTTGATTGAAGTGGTGAAGGATTTGATGGCGCACAACAAGGACGTCGTATCTCAGAACAAGGACATGATAAACCAGAACAAGATACTGGTGGATGCAATCCAGAACAAAATGGCCAATGACAGCACGCTGGCGCTCACTTTGGCGGGTGGTGGCGGCATTGGCAATCGCATCACCAACAACAACACGAACAACATCACCAACAACACGCAGTTCAACCTGAACGTGTTTTTGAACGAGGACTGCAAGGATGCCATTAATCTGAGCGATTTTGTCAAAACCCTGAAAATCACGCTGCAGGACCTGGAATTCACGAAGACCAACGGCATTGTGGAGGGCGTCAGCTCCATCATCGTGAACAACCTGAAGGGCATGGACGTGCACAAGCGCCCCATTCATTGCACCGACCTGAAGCGCGAGACCATGTATGTGAAGAACAATGAATGGGTCAAGGACGACATGCACGAACACATCAACAAGTTCATTTACCTGACGTCGTGCTACCAGACCCGCGTGATTCAGGACTGGATGGCAGCGCATCCGGGATGGGAAAACAACGAGAAAATGAACACGGAGTATTTGACGATGTGCAAGGAACTCTACAAAAACATTGAAAAGGATGAGCGGGCCAACAAGAAAATTATCAAGGCCTTCCTCAAGGAGGTGCATTTGGGCAAGAACGGCGGCGCACTGTCGGCCGACCCCGGTGTAAATTGATGGGACATTCTCTCATTAATTTATGTTCAAAAAATATTAAACACATCATGCAAACACATGATAACACATTGCATTGTCGAACCCGAAAATGTATGAACCTGGAACACGCATATTGGACAAGTATGTCCTGCGCGAGTGCATTGGGTCCGGCGCATTTGGCGAGGTGTGGAACGCGGACAGCATCAGCACGGGCGAACCAGTGGCCGTCAAGATGGAGCGCATCGTGGGCAACCCGGCCCCCACCCTGCAATACGAGTCCCGGGTGCTGCAACTGATGCAGGGAACACCAGGCATTCCCAAGCTCCGGTATTTCGGGCGCAATGACGACATGAACGGCATCTTCATGGTGTCCGATTTGTTGGGACCATCGCTGGAAACGTTGGCAACCTCGCAGCGCCTGGACCTGGATGCGCATGGACCGAAGCCGCATCATGTCGCCTTCATTTCTGCCATTGGGCGACAAATGCTGCAACGATTGCGTTCCGTGCATTTCCGCGGCATGCTGCATCGTGATGTAAAACCCGACAATTTCTTGTTTGCGCGCACCCCTGTGCTGGACTTATCCAAAAGAGCAAAACAGTTCGATGTGCCGCTGTTGCATCTCATTGATTTTGGCATGGCCAAGCGCATCACCCCCGCCTCGGCGGCGCGGGACGTGCCCGTAACTGGGTTCGCGTTGATTGGAAGCGCGCGGTATGCCAGCGTGTTTGCTCACGCGGGGGAATCATTGTGGCGCAGAGACGACCTGATATCCATGATGTATTCGCTGATTTATGTCGCGCTCGGCGGCGCGCTGCCTTGGCAGAACTACACGGAGAGAGAAATTTACTACATTAAGGACAATATGACGCCGGGCGAGATTTGCGCGGGATTGTCGGACCGTCATGCAGAAGGGTGGGCCGCGATTTTGGAACAACTGCACGGGATGAAGTCGGGCGATGTGCCCGATTATGCGACCATCGAGTCGCTGTTGTAAAGAAACACACATTGCAAATATAATAAAGATTGCGTTATTATATGTTCAACCCGTGTGTTGTGTTTTAAGAAAATGCCCCATCATGATGAACTGAAGTTGCTGGCGGTGTATGCGCTGTTTGGCATTCGCACCATCAACGATGCGAATTTGGTGAATGCGGCGCAGCGTCAGCTGTCATTGTCATCCAAATCTCGGTTTGGCGTGTTTGTCACCCTGCATCGCAATGAGAATGAGTTCCTATTGGACGACCCGGACACGCACCAAATCCACGGCTGTCTCGGGCATTGGACCCCCAAGTATCAGAGCATGTCCCCCGAAGAGATGGTGTTAAAGATTCAGCAGCTGGTGCAAGACGTGCGAACGAAGGACGACCGCCGCCTGAATTTTGAAACGGATGTGGACCAGGACGCGTCGGCCACCCTGGAAATCAGTTTCATGAATTTGCCGCTGCGTGAAATGGACGACGTGAGTCAATCGCAGTTTAGCAACAAACAGCAGGGTGTGTTGGTGGATTCGGGAAGCGGGAAACGCGCCACTTATTTGCCGGGGGTTTACCCCCATGCGAGCTGGAATTACGTTGCCCAAAGCCTGCGGCAAAAGGCGGGGCTGGGGCGCACCTCGGCTGCACGTTTTTACGCGTATGACACCACGGTGGTGTCGTTCCAGGTGTATAACACGCTGTTTTCGGCGATGTCGGCATCGTATTTGCGGACCGACGTGGCCTTCTTTTATTTGAGGCACTACGACACGTTTGTGCCGTATGAATACAATGCGGCGACCAAAGTGGCCAGTGTGGATGCGGGAGAGGCGGTGCGCAATGCGGCGTGCATTGGCGACGTGATTGAGTTCGCGCACGACTACACGGCGGCATTTGAAGGCAAACCCATTCTCTCGAATTTGGAGCAGTACTATCAGAAATGGTTGAAAAATCCTGGCGCATACCGGCAGGCTTCCATCTTCCTAATCCGGGCGTATCATCGTTTGGGCGTGCATCGGTCGCGCATTTTGACCATGAGCGCGAAGCTGTATGATGCGATGGCGCGCAATGCGCTGGAACCGCGGTTTGAACTGGGCGAGGCGGTGTCCGTGCTGGCTCAGGCGTCGGTGCCTCGCATGAAGGCGCTAAAACATGCATTGGACATCATGCGTGAGCGGGCCGAAGGCATGCTGCGCGCGCCGACCACCCCGCTGGACAACGTGTTCGAGTTGAACTGGCAGAGTCAAAGCGTGCGCCAACTTTTTAAACTGGACCCGTCGTCGGCATGCGCGGACCATGCAGTGTTGCTGCATCGCATCTTCATGAAAACGGCGCAGCGCACCATCGTGCGCCTGGATTCGCTGGAAACCAATTACTTGGCGGTCATCTACGAATGCTTGTCCAATCTGGAGGCGGTCATGATGTTGTCATTGGAAACACGACGACGTGCGAGCAAACTGGGGAATTATGACCTGCATGCGGCCATGCACGACGAAATTCGGGACCAGCGGCTGCGTTATTTTGCAGCGCTGGTGGAGCTGCGGCGCGGGGAATACGGGCTGTATTATTTCAAAGACGGTGTGCGCGCCCGGTTGGACATCACCGGACATGTGTTGGATTCGCCCTGAATAATCCTGCATAATATAAATGCAATAAATGAATTTAAAGATACTGGACCATGTATCATCAGAACGGAAACAACAATGAGTGCAACCGACAGCAATGCCAACGACGCCAGACTCACTGGTAGGGTGAAGTGGTTCAACAACAAGACGGGATTTGGGTTCATCACTGCGCTGACTGACAGCGAGGGAGTCAAGGAGGGAAGCGACGTGTTCGTTCACCATTCCGCGATCAAGGTGGCGCAGGAGCAGTACCGGTACCTTACCCAGGGGGAATACATTGAATTTCTGCTTTCCAAGCTGACCGATGCGGGTGCCTCCAAGCACGAGTATCAGGCGGTGGACGTCACTGGTGTAAAGGGGGGCAAGCTCATTTGCGAGACGCGTTGGGAGAGCAGGGCATCGAGCTCTGGTGCAGCAGCATCCCGTTTCAAGCGTTCCGAGGAGGGCGCTGGTGCTTCTGCTGGTGCTTCTGCTGGCGCTTCTTCTTCTTCTTCTTCAGGCGCTGCTGCTGAGGGGGGAGGGTGGACCAAGGTTAGCAATTCACGAAAGTCGTCGTCGTCGTTTGTTCCTCGTCAGGGTGCTGGCGAGTGGCGCCGCGGTGAGAGCAGTGGGCGTGGCAGGGGTCGTGGTGGAAGGGGTGGCGGCGGAAACGCGTCTTCTGAGTAAATGCATGCATGCATGAACCTAAAATCAACAAAAAATACTATTTTAATTTCATTCGTATTCAAATACTAATGCAATTCAATCAAGCGTGATTCGGAATCATGGGGACCTCGCTGAAAAACGACAGCGTTTGCGAAGGATTCGATGAATGGTGTGTCGCGTTCAGCACGTTGTGCATAAAATATTTCATGAGGTCATCATATTTTACATCATCTTTGGTTTTGTCGGATGCGATGACTTGCAGTAAACACGCGCACGGAATGCGCGTTTGATTGGACAGCATGATGATTAGGAACAAGTCTTCATTGATGACGGCATTGGCATTGTTGCGGGTTTCATCATCCTCTTTCAAAATGGTTTCATGCAGGATGTCGCTTGAAATGATGGAAACCGGGTAATTCACGAGCACACTGGTTTGAACCAGGTTGTGGTTGGCGCGCAAAACGTCGGTCGACAGGTCGTGTCGTTTGCAATTGTGCACGCGGCACGAATTGAATTGCATGATGCTATTTCCTTTGTTAGAGGACCCGCATCCCAGATGAACGATTCCGCCGGTTATGCCGTAGGTCTGAATTAATTCGGCAATGTGCTGCACAAATTGATGGGCTTTGTATTGCTTCAGCGGGGCATGCTTTAAAAACAAGTAGCACGTGGAATTCGCACGGTACAATAACTCGTGCTTGTTGGAATGTAGCTTCACGAATGGCGTGGATGCGCATTTGTGTTTCAATTGGTAAATGATTTGGAACTCCCACACAATGCACAACAGGTTCGGTATGGATTTTGAAATGCATGCATTCATTGGCTCGGGCGAAATGACGAATTCTTTGGTGTGCGCAAACAAATCCAGCAGGCGCATGTGTTTGCTGATGGGTTCAATGTGATGCGTGAACGGGCTGTTTATCCACTCGTATCGTTCGGATTCAATCCGAGTTGGAGGCAGAAATATGAGCTGTTTTTGGCCAGTCAGAAAATCCACCGGGAATTTTTTATTGTTTATTCTTAGTCCTACGTAGCAGGGAACCTGCGTGCCAGTGTCATTGTAAAAATAGTAATGGTACCCGTGCGGCGTCTTGGCACTGACCGTGTTTTTGGGCAAATAGTGCTGAATGGGTTTATCATCCATTCCAGTGGCGCCAGTCAATGTCAGCGGTTCATTGGAGTCAATGTCAAACACCATGACATTGTTCAAAAATGCTGCCAGTGTATTCTTATTCGTAAATTCGTATGAATTGTTTTTATAGTCATACATCGGCTGGTTCATTACAATTTTTTTGTTATTGATGTAGCCGTCAATTTCCATGTTGACGAGTTTCCAATTCATTTCCGGGTTCAGCTTTTGAATTTCTTCGCCATCCTTCAATTTGTCAAATGCCTTTCGCAGCATGCTTTTGTAATACTGGTCGCTGGACACGTATGCATATATGAGCAGCGCAACTATTAATACAATGAGACCAATGTATATTGTGTCCAGTTTCATGTGGTGTATCAATCGCTGGGTTGAATTATATACTGTAAGCAAAGAATAAAAATGTCCAGATGTCATTCCAAAAAACAATAAGAATGAAAAAAATTGAAAGCAATTTTATTTCTCTTTTTATGGGTCAGCGTTTCAAAACAAGCGATTCAAACATGCAGACTCAGACTCAGACTCAATCCAACCAATCCAACTCTCTCGACGTTCTTCAACAATTCGATTTGTTGTTGAAGAATCATTCCATCGTCGTATCCGACCGTGAAAATCTTGCAAAGCTCTTTGAGAACATTGTGGATTTGTGCACTCAGATGCCCAAGACGAAACTCAAGGCGGCCCTCAAGGCGGCGACCCAAGAACCCAAACCCAAGGCCCAACCCAAGCCCAAAGCCCAGCCCAAGCCCAAAGCCCAGCCCAAGGAAGTCATGGTGGGCGCCGATGGCGCTGGCGATGCTCCCGTGATTTCCGACCTTCCTGTGGTTCCTCTGGCTCGTGGACGTGGCCGTCCTCGCAAGGTTGCACCCGAACCAACTGTTGCAGTTGCAGTTGCAGTTGCAGAGGCAAATGCAAACCCAAATGCCGAAACGGCTGAAAAGAAAAGACGCGGTCGTCCTAAAAAGGACAAATCTGTCACGATTTCATCCAATGACGACGAAGATGCGTTGATTGCACAGATGATGGCGGATGTGGCAGCCATGCAAAAAGAAGACGAAATCAGCGCCCAAGCTGCTGCTGCCACTGCCACTGCCGAATCGGTTGTGATTCCTGACCCCGCAACTGATGATGACGAGACTGAGTCCGTGTGTTCCGTGCTGTCCGAATTCACGGGACCTTTGATGCGTTGCGAGGAAATGACCCCACGCGCTGATTCCGTGTCGCCCGTGATTCACGCTGCATCATCAGGCTCATTTCAGCAACTCGATGTTGAGGTTTCAGTTCCCGATAAAGCTCCCAAATCAAAGGCACCAAAGGCTCCCAAAGCCACCAAAGCTCCCAAAGCCACCAAGGCTCCCGCAAAGGAACCGGTTGTCAAAGCCGCCAAAACCGCAAAGGAACCCAAAGCCAAAGCCAATGCCAAGAAGGGCATGGAAAAGGTTGCCGAAGAGGTTGTTGCCGAGGTTGTTGTTGCACCCCTGGCACCCCTCGACGTCGCTCCGGTTGTCCTTGCTCAACCACCATGTGGCCCAGAAAACAATGAAAGAAACGGCAAGATTTGCCTTCTGCCTAGGGTTCCCACCACCTCGTTCTCCTACAACGGAAAGACCTATCTGCGCACTGAGACCGACAACGTCTATGACAACCTGACCCACGAACTCATTGGCGTCTGGGACCACTCGAACCACGAAATCATCGCAGCCTTCGATGATGAACTCGACCTCGAAGAACTCGAATTGTGGTCCGATGAAGAGTAAATGGGTGTATGTGTGTGTATGTGTGTGTGTGTGTGTGTATGTGTGTGTGTGGTGACAAACCCAAACCCCAAAAAAACATTTTTTTATGCGAAATAATCATGCATTTGAAATCAATGCACTTAATATAACTATTATATGACGACAACAACCACAATAACCACAATAACCACAACAACCACAACTGCTGAAGATGGATTGGTGCAATTCATATGCACGGCATTGCACATTGAGTCCCATGAATTGAAAGAGGGTCTAACCATCCCGAGAGACATGCTGTTGTCCAAGGAAAAATATGAGGCATTGAAACCAGACATACTTGAGTTGAAAAAAATATTTAGTAGCAAATGCATGACAAGCATGCACGCATGTGCCGAACACAATCAAAAATGGCCGTACCTTAACCTGGTGCGACAAGTGCTAAAACGCATGGGATACAACATTGAGCCCGAACGAAGATGCGCCGGACGCGATGGCGATGGTAAAAAGTTGTTTGAACGTTTTTTTAGACTTCATAAACGAGAGAAAATGGCAGAAAAAGATGACACCGATGCAGATGCATAATTTTAGGAAATGTCTGCAGCGGCCAAACGGGCCACCAGAGAAGCAACCGTCGTTTCCAATGCAGCAATTCGATTCTCCATTGTGTTTACAACCGCATTTCCATTGTATGCAAATATGAATATTGCAGATGGGTCTGTGATTGCAGTTGAATCCGATTTTGCTAAACTCACACCGAATTCCATGCAATTATCGTGCGCAATCGGCGCAGAAGTGAGCGTCCATTCTTGCACCTGCAAATGATTTGTTTTAGATTGGACAGTCACGTGGTCACCCTGGCGCAACATGCTTAAAAATTTGCGGACATTGACGCCATTTTGGTCAAACCATGACACGTGCAACTTAGTGGATTCTAGTTGAGCCGCATGATTCCATGAAATGTAGCTTGGATAAGTATTTGAATTGCGATACGTGTTCCAGTTGCAATTGATTGTGGCTGTTCCAACCACTGGAGCTGGCAGATTGGCATGATGTTCGGTTGTGGTGGATACGGAATAATTGTAATGACAAATTGTTTGACCGGATGGGCCTAGTAGACCGGGCGGACCCATTGGCCCTTGTGCGCCTGGTGCACCATTTGCTCCATTTGCACCCATGGGGCCTTTTTCTCCTCGTGGACCTGGAGGGCCTTGAGCACCTGGAGTTGCATACATTCTAGCCAACATGCGTTGAGATGAATCCATTGTTTATTGTTTGTAATACGTTGTTTTTCCTATAAACAATAAAAATATATTTAAAATGTGCAACAGTTGCAATTGGGTGACACAATCAACTGAATTCATTTTGATAATGATTGTGTTGTCTTTTTCTTTATGATTTTCCTAGGGACATCTCCATCGATTGCCGCTAATGTGGGGATTGTGGGGATGATGGTTGGTGCTGCTGTTGTGGCTGGTGCTGCTGTTGTGGCTGGTGATGCTGCTGTTGTGGCCGGCTTTGGAACAACTACCTTTTTTCTGATTGTTTTGGTCTTGATTTCAGGGTCAGGTCTTGATTCTTCAAGCACAACGGGCGCTTCGACCACGGCAACGGGCGCTGCTTCGACAACAGCATTCTTGGTGGTCTTCTTTGCCTTTGCCACTGGCTTTGTATTTGCCACTGGCTTTGCATTTGCCACTGGCTTTGCATTTGCCACGGGCTTTTGCGCTTCTGCTTCTTCTGCTTCTTCTTCTTCTGGCACCAGTTCTTTTGACACCGGAACCTGGACATCTGCAACGGGAGGGGTCTTCGTCTTCTTCGCCTTGGCTTTGGTGGTAGTGGGTTTTGGTGCTTCAACAACTGGCGCTTTGGTCGATGTGGCTTCGGTCGCTGGATTCGGAGCTTCGGTCGCTGGAGCTTCGGTCGCTTCGTCTAAATATCCAAGCGAATTGAAGTCCATGTCAAGCACCGGGTCCACCAGCATGTTTTTGAATTCTTCTGATTCTTGAATTGTTTTCAGTATGTCGTCTTCGGGTATGCCGTATTTGACCGAGAATCTTTGGATAATGCAAATGTGGAAATCGGCAACATGTTTGAACAGCACATGCAGCGACGCCGCGTATGCATCACGGCTCGTCGTGATTGTTCCTGGGATATAAGGAACAGATGTTCCGTTCTTCAAAATAAAGGCGGGTTCTTGCATGACAGTAAACTTCTCTCTTGGCATGCATCCCATTTGGGTTGAAAATGCAAAATCAATTTTTTTCATATTCTCTCTATTTTTGTTCATTCAATTCAATTTAATGTGGCACCCTTAGTTTTTTGATGGGGTGGCCTGGCACGGGTTTAAAGAACTTGGTGTGATTCGCAATGACGTAGTCGACTGTCTTATCCTTTGCCTTGGGATACAAAATAGTTTCATATGCATTCTTCGCTCCTGGATGTGCGGAAAGAATCGCAACGACTTGAGGGTCGGCATCAAATGCGCTCAATTGTTCACGTGGTTGTTGCAACTTAACAATTTCATATGGTTTGGAACCTTTGTAAATAACAACCGCCGAGAGAAATGACGACAAATCTGTCCATAATTGTTCCAACGGTTTATTTTTGCCCCAGCAGTTGGGGTCAAATGCGAACTTACGCGACCGTCGTGTTTTACGCCGGTGTCGCGTTCTTTGGGCGTGTTTGGACCTGGTGTGTTTCATGATTTGTTGTGCATACATAATGTTGATACAAAAAAAGAAGAGGTAAATCTGGTAGCAAGAGCGGCATGCGGATTTGGAACAAGAGTCGAAAGGGCAAAGAATAGGTTTGCGAGAGGATGCATTG